>Ga0315279_10006317_pt1 | contig 14990 bp, 15 predicted proteins | sample YL17G06_20_MG_FD_203694 | JGI IMG/M metagenome (GOLD analysis project Ga0315279, IMG submission 203694) | Sediment microbial communities from Yellowstone Lake, YNP, Wyoming, USA - YL17G06_20 | ecosystem: Environmental > Aquatic > Freshwater > Lake > Sediment | place: USA: Wyoming | collected... | reverse complement strand
ATCCGCGGACGCGGCGGCGGACGGCAGGATCTCGTCATAGTCGCCGGCGTACATCAGACATGCCAAGGTCAACTGCTTGACGTTGGCGATACAGGTGGCCTTGCGCGCCGCCTCCCGGGCTCGGGCGAACACCGGGAACAGAATGGCGGCCAAGATCGCGATGATCGCGATCACCACCAACAGCTCGATCAAGGTAAAACCGCGATTCTTTCGCATTGAGTCATCTTCCTTTCAGTTTAGCGAAAGAGCTAGACTAGTGTTGTCGGTCGCGTCCAGCTTGCCCGCCGGCCGCGCCGACGTCAGAGCTATGAAGTCGTCGTGGGCCACTTGCGGTTCATCACCTCCTCCCAGCCCGTAATCTGCGCTGCTGTCCGTCGTTATGGATATCGTCAGGACCGTCACTCGCCGGTCACGAATCCCGACTGCTAAGAACCTCTAACAAAACTGCTGTTCTCGCGAACGTCATTCCGAGCCCTGCTCTGTCTATGTCATTCCGAGCCCGGCGAGGAATCTTAGCCTCGCTGCCTCGCTCGGCAGCACCAAGACCCTTCGCGGAGTTTACCCCTTCGTTTCACTTAGGGCAAGCTCTGAGCGAAGCCTGCCCTGAGCTTGCCGAATGGGCCGAAGGGCTCTGGGTGACACCGGCGAAGGGGCTCTGAATCACATCGTGGGGAAGGGGCCTCAGAATGACATCGTGGTCCAACCGCTCCCACGCCCCAATCCGGCTATTTGGTCTCACCCTCTCTGCTGGTCCCCCGGCTACCCGACGAGAGGTCATTAAACTCCTTGTCCGCCTTTTTCGCGTCGGCCTGCGCTTTCGCTGCCGCCTCGGGGGTCAGCCTGTTGGGGTCAATGTTTATGCCCATGCCCCCTCCCGTTGCTCCCGGCTCCGCCGGCGGCGTGCTGAAGCGCATCCACAGCAGCACCACGATCACGACCACCACCAGGATGACGACTACCGTGACGACAGGACTGACACCCTTTTTCAACTTCTTCCTCCTTGACCCTACCGTCGTCGTTTGCGCGATGTCATCCGCACCACGCATATACCCATCGCGAGGTGCATTTACGCGCCACAACAGGGGAATTCCGCATGGCCCCGCAGATTCCTTCTGTTGCTGTGTTCAAATATACCCCAAACGCCAGGCCCTGTCAAGTCACAAGCGCAACACGCAGGAGCTCCGTTAGACCCAGATTATGCGCAAGACTTCGGGGATGTCATTCCGAGAGAGCGACGCGACCGAGGAATCCCCTACCAGGGATGCGCAAGGCCAACGATTTCAGCCGCGAGCAACCCCGGTAGGGGACCCCCGCCAAAGGCGGGCAAGCTTCGCGGAGTTTACCCTGAGCCGGGCCAAGACCCTTCGCTGCGCTCAGGGTGACACCGGCGAAGGGCTCAGGGTGACATCACCCGTGAGGTGAGGGGTTCACGCTCGTTACGCATAATCTCGGTTACAAGTCGCCAAAAACGGAGCTCTTGCTGGAAACGGCCGGCCAAAGCGACCGTTCGAGCCGCCCACGCTCGCAGCAAACATGTGTTTTACGCGAGCGCAACCGGCCACACAACGGGGTCGCGCCGCTCACGCTCCGAGCAGCGACTGCTGCTTCTTGCTCCTCTTCTCGCGCCGCTTCTCCTTGATGCTCTTGGCCGGCTTTTTCTTTTCCTCTCGCTTGGTCGTGTGGGCCTTGTCCGGCATGGGTGATCACCTCACTCGCGGAGTGGAGTTGCCATAGCTGCGCGCGTAGGCGCTGAGAGCATATCCGAAAAACCAGGCCAGGGTAGCGAGGATGTCATTCTGAGGCGAAAACCGAAGAATCCCCTACGTTTGTGCGGCCCCGATAGGGGACCCCTTCGGCTCCGCTCAGGGCAGGCTCTTCGCGTGCGCTCAGGGTGACAGCCAACTATTCTTCGGATAGGCTCTAACTCATACCGGCACTCGCCCGCTCCGGGCGCGCGCCTGCAGCCAGACCGGCCGGGACGCTGCGACTGCGGCCGACATGTTGGGCCCTACCGCTCCGCTAATCCGGCAAGGCCTTTTGTCCCGGCCACACATCTGCCTCGAGCTACGCCGGTCACGCGGCTTGCTCGGCTGGCATCGCATAGGCGCTAACGCCGTCGCCCACGCGCTTGCCTACCGCCGCCACACCTCGCACGATGCGCCCGGCGACCTCGTCCGTGCACACGATCACTATCAGGCTGTTGCGCCCGTCCATGCCATACGCGCGACGGTCGCCGCGCTTCACCTGCCGCGCGATGGCCACGTCATCGAGGCGCATGTAGCTGGGGACGGCGACCTCCCGATGCAGCAGGCCGATCACCTCCGCCTCGTGCCGAGCCTCGAATATGACGTGCACGACCTTCAAGCACTCGCCCGCTTCCCGGCCTCGAACAGAGCACGAATCGTGCCGCCGCCGCCACCGCGCGCGGTGTCATCGCCCCGCACCAAGCATATCCTCCGGCTCCATGCCTGTCAAGGTCGGCGGCGCGGGGGGCGTGTCAGCGTTTGTCACCCCGAGTGCGAGCGAGGGGGCTTGGTGTGGTCAAGCGATGCCAAGATTCCTCGCGGAGTTTACCCTGAGCGGCACCAATATCCTTCGCGGAGTTTACCCTGAGCGGCAGCAAGATCCTTCGCGGAGTTTACCCTGAGCGGCAGCAAGATCCTTCGCTTCGCTCAGGATGACACGCGCGAAGGGCTCAGGATGACACGCGCGAAGGGCTCAGGATGACACGCGCGAAGGGCTCAGGATGACACGCGCGAAGGGCGCGGGATGACCGGGGCGGGGGGATCGGCCCCTGCGTCGGGCGCAATCATCAATACTTCTGGAACAGTTTGCCCCAGCGCGTGTCGAGCGCCTGGCGGGCGCGGCCGGAGCCGACACATGGGTACCAGTAGAAGTCGTGATAGAGGATGGAGGCGACGTAGGACCAGGGCGCGAGGACGGTGCGCAGCAGGAGCTTCTCGATCGGCTTGAGCGGGCCCCAGTAGATCATCTTCTGGCCGCGGCTGGCGAAGGTTTCCTGCGCGCGGTGGAAGCCGAAGCTGACGCCGGAGATGTCCTCCCCCACGACTTCGATTTCCGCGGGATCGCCGCAGCCGAGGCCGCGCTCGTGGGCGATGCGGATGAAGGCGAGGGACATGGGATCGAAGCCCATCATTTTGGCGGCGATAGCGTCGATGGCGACCTGGTCGGCGCCGGCGAGGATGTAATCCTTCTCGTAGGGCACCATGCAGCGCGGGCCGGGGCCGTCGCCGGCGAAGGTGCCGTCCATGACGGCGAAGATGCCGGTGTGGATCTCCTTTTGGATGGTGAGCAGGTCAACCAGCGTCTCGTGGATAACCGAGTGCGTCCAGTGGCGGCGCTCGTGGAGCAGCCCGCCGAAGGCGTTCTTCATGGCGCCGGTCATGGTGGTGAAGACGTGGGTCTTCATGGTCGGCAGGTGGATGATGTTCTCGCCGACCATGCGTTTGGGGATCTGGATGCCGTCGGGGAAGATCTCCGGCAGCACCAGCATCTCGCCCCTGGGGCGGTAGGTGATCCATTCTTCCGTCTCTTCGTAGAGGTGGATGTTGCGCACGCCGTATTGCGCGAGCACCGGCTTGTGCTTGTTGGCGACCTCGCCGCGCTTGGCGCTGACCACCACGGTGCGGTTGTGGCAGCCGTGAATGAGCTCGCGCCGGTAGCCGTCGTCGAGCATGGTCTTGATCACGCCCTCGAGCTGCCACGGCGTGGTCGAACACGCCGGATACCAGTGGTGCCAGGAGATGTTGATCTTGAGCGCGGTGTCTTTGTCCTTGGGCAGGTAGCGCTCGTACTCGGCCATGCGCATGAGGCGGCCGTAGTCCTCCAGCACCGTCTCGGGCGAGGTCTTCAGGACTGCCACTTTAGGTCGGGGCATGTGCGTCTCCCGCGGCCGCCTAGGCGTAAAGCACCACGCCCACCGCCGCCAGCCACAACGCCAGGTTCACCAGCATGGGCAGGTCGCCCAACGGGATCTTCTCGGGCGCGCCGCCCTCCTGGCGCTGATGGACGAGATAGAGGTAGCGAAATATGCCGAAGATGACGAAGGGCGTGGTGTACACCAGGTTGGGGGTGTGGAACTTCGCGACCGTGTCGGGCCACATGGTGTAGAGGGCGTAGGACAGCACGGTGGAGGCGGTGACCACCGCGATCATCTGGTCGAGCAGGTAAGGGCTGTAATGCGCGAGGCTGGCGCGATGATCGCCCGCCCCGGCCTCGAGCACCAGCAGCTCGTGGCGCCGCTTGCTGAGGGCGAGAAACAGCGCCAGGAATATGGTGACCACCAACAGCCACGGCGAGATCGCCACCGCGATGGCTTCCGCACCCGCCGCCGCACGCAGCGCGAACCCCAAGGCGATGGACATGACGTCCACGATCGCCACGTGCTTGAACCAGTATGTGTAGCCGAGATTGAGCGCGCAGTACGCGAGCGCCAGCAGCCCGAATTCCACGCGCAGGGCGAACGACAACCCCAGCCCGACCACCGCCAGCGCCAGCATCACCGCCCGCGCCACGGGGAGCGACAGCCGCCCCGACGCCAGCGGCCGCAGGCGCTTGGTGGGATGTCGGCGATCGCGCTCGAGGTCGCCGATGTCGTTGAGCAGATAGACGCTCGAGGACAAGGCACAAAAGAGGGCGAACGCGGCGATGGAGATCAAGAGCAGTCTCACGTCGAAGATGCTGCGAGAGAAGATGATGCCGGCGAAAAGGATGCCGTTCTTGAGCCACTGGCGGGGCCGCACTTCCTCCACCAGCACTTTCATCGCCTGGAGTCCCGTCCGCTGCGGGATCGAAACCGTCGCGCCGCTCGGTTGGTTCATAAGATGCGTTCCGCAGTAGTGCTCTAACAACCTATGGGCGCGCGGTGCGTACACCGCGCGAGCCAATCGCAACCTCGGCGAGAGGTCGCGCCCAAGTCTTGTTCCATGAGCGCGGAGTCTTTCCTCTCGCAGCGGGCCGGGCCGGTTGGACAAAAAGGAGCGTTCGCAACCGCGCCGAAGAAGGCGATTGCGAGTCATCGAGCGGGCGCGGCTCGCAAGCGAGGGCGTATGCACAGCTTGTTGGAGGCGATGGCGGGTGCTGCGTGCCACGGCCTCGATGCGCGGTCGCTGTGCATCGCCGGGTGCTCCCTGCCCTTCTGCGCGCGGTGCACCGGGCTGTACATCGGCGTCGCGGCGGCGGCGCTGGCCCTGGCGGCCGCCGGCAGGCTGCGGCGCCGCGCCTTGCCGCCGCCGGCGGTGATCGCCGCGCTCGGCGTGCCGTGGGCGCTGTCCGGGGGCGCGTGGCTACTGGAGTTCGGGGGCATCGATGTCGCGGGCAACGCCGGCCGCGCCGTCCTCGGCTTCGCATGCGGCGCGAGCGCGACCGTTCTGCTGGCGCCGCTGTGGGCGCGCGTGCTGTGGCCCGAGGAGGCCCAGGGCCGCTGTTCCCGCGGGGCGGCGGCGGGCCTGGTCGCGCTCGCCGCGGCGGTGGGGCTGTCTGCCGTTGGAGGGATAGACGGAACCGCCAGGTACTACACCGTATCGGCGGCCGCGATGGCTGGATTCTCGCTTGCGGTGGTCGCCGTCAACGCGCTGCTTTTCGCGGGGGTCGTGCTCCCGGCGGGTCGCTTGCTTTGGGCGCGACGGGCGTTCGCGCCCTGCGCCGCCGCTGCTGAGATCGCCGCGCTGTCGGCCCTGCATGGGTGGCTGCGCGCGCTGTGAGGGGGTCGCTGGAACGCTGAGCAGGAGGAAGGGATAGATGAAATGCCCCAATCACCCTGAGCGCGAGGGGGAGTTCATGTGCGTCGAGTGCGCGCGCATGTTCTGCGCGGAGTGCATCCACGATCGCGCGGGGCGGCCGTTCTGCCCCGAGTGCCTGGCGAAGGCGCAGCAGGAACCGACAGGCGGCGAGGAAGCCACGCAGCCCGCCGAGCCACCGTCTGGCGCGGTCCCTCCGAGTGAACCGCACGAGCCGTCGCCGCCCGCACCACCAGCGCCGCCCGTGCCGCCGAGGCCTCCGATGCCCGCGCCTGGCTACACCCCGGCCGCGGCGCGGCCGAGCGGGATAGCGATTGCGTCGATGGTATGCGGGATCCTCAGCCTGGTGTGCTGCTGCGGCGGCCTGAACCTGGTGCTCGGGGTGGTCGCGATCGTGTTGGGGGCGGTCGCCCTTGGTCCCAGCCAGCCCGAACCGGTTCGCGCCGCCGGCCGCTCGTACGCCATAGTTGGCATCGCCACGGGCGCGGCGGCGATTGTGCTGGGCGTGCTCGCGATCGTCGGGTGGTTCGCTTTCAGCGAGATGTTCCCGCGCTTTCACCGACCGTGGCGCGGGCGATTCATTTAGCATCAGAGCGAACCGGCGACAGGACGGCCGCGCGCTGCATGCGGGGCGGACGGGTTCACATGACCGATGCCTGATGACTTGGTGATTGATTTCCACACCCATGCGTTCCCCGACCGCGTCGCCGCGAAGGCGATGGCGGTGCTGGAGGACACCTACCAGGTCGAGTCTCACAGCGACGCCACCCTCGGCGGCCTGCGGCGCTCGATGGCGGCGGCGGGAATCGCGCGTTCGGTGGTGGTGCCGGTGGCGACCTCGCCGGCGCAGGTGGCATCCATCACCGACTGGGCCGCGGCCAACTCCGGGCCGGACCTGGCCATCTTCGGCTCCCTGCATCCGGCCATGGAGGACCCCGCGGCCGAAGTGGCGCGCCTGCGCGAGCTGGGCATCCGCGGCGTCAAGTTCCACTCCGAGTTCCAGGACTTCCGCCCCGACGAAGAGCGGATGTTTCCCATCTACGAGGCGCTGCGCGCGGCGGGGATGATCGTGTTCTTCCACGCGGGCAACGAGATCAAGCCCCTGCACGAGGTGCGCGCCACGCCGGGCCGCATCGCGCGCGTGCTTGACGCCTTCCCCGGGCTGACCGCCATCGCCGCGCACATGGGCAGCTACCTGGAATGGGACGAGGTGTGGGAGTTCCTGGTCGGCCGCGAGATCTACTTCGACACCAGCTTCTGCCTGCACAAGCTGGGGCCGCAGCGGTTCATGGACATGCTGCGCGCGCACGGGGCGCAGCGCATCCTCTTCGGCACCGATTCGCCGTGGGGCGATCAAGCGGCGACACTGGCCGACATCCGCGCCCTGCCGCTGACCGACCAGGAGCGCCGGCTCATCTTCGGCGGTAATGCGCGGCGGCTGCTGGAATCGCCTCAACTGGAAAGGACTTGAACCGCAGAGGGCGCAGAGAACGCAGAGGCCACGAGCCGGTGTGGAGGCGCACCGCTGTGCGCCCCTGTGGCGGCCCATGCAGCAGGGGCGGCCCCGGCTGTGTCTCCGCTGCCGGTGCTGAATGGCGGGAGGGAGTGACGCGGGGACAGGCGAAAGTTAAGTCGGCGCGCGCCTCGAAGCGCGAGAGGGGGAACACCAATGGCCGACCTCGAACCGCAGGCCGAAGAAGTTGGACGCATCGGTGATGCGATGGGCAGGGGGGCGGCCCGGTTCGGCCGCCGCCTCCTCGACGGGTGCTCACTCGCCAGCTTCCTGTACGGGTTCTCGCTCGCACGCCGCGCGGGCCGGATGCTCATCCGGCGACCAGGCCTGACGCTGGCCGTGCTTCTGCTGGCGAGCCTCTGGCTCCTCTCCGAGCTCGCGTGCGGCACAATTGTGGTGCGGATGTTCGACCGGAGTCTCTCCGAGAATCAACGCCTCGCATTTCCTTCTGAACAGCATTTCGGCTTTGTCGGCCGCTGGCTGCACGGTCATCGCTACGGCAGCGTGACTGAGGCGCTGGCAAAGCGACCGCTGCGCGAGTTCCCCGCGCCCCTGTGGCGCACGGATTTCGTCGCTCCATGGGTGAGACTGCTGAACGCACTCATGTCGGGTGACCTGACTTCCGGGCGATCCAGCGGTGGCGCGCGGGAAGCTGGAAACCTACTTGCGACCTCCTGCCTGGGCGAGGCGGTTGGGCTCCTCATCTTCATACCGCTGCTTGGATGGATTCGCGACCGCCGCCGCCCCATCAGCATGCGCGACCTGCCGCGCTACTGGAGAGCCCATTACCTGCCCCTGTTGGGGCTGGGCGTTCTGGGCGCGATCTGGGCCGTCTCTGTCCTGGCTTCGTTAACTAGGGGTTTCGCTGCGGAAGGCTTCGGGGACGTCGCCGCTAGGGCTATTGACGTGCTGCTCATCGCTCCGATAGCCCTCATGCTGACCCCATTCGTCATCGTGGGCCGCGGCACCGGCCTGTGGGAGGGAGTTGTAGGCGGGCTGCGTCTCCTCGGTCGCAACTGGGGAGCGGTGGTCGCGCTCTTCCTGTGCTTCTATGTCGGCCACGCGTTGATCGCCGCATGGGACGCGATCCCGCCGTGGCCGGAGGGGCTGCCGCAGGCCGGCTTCGCGATCGGGCCGACGACAATTCCATGGCTATGGGCGTCCACTCTCGCCTCGGCCCTGCTGGGCCTATGGGTGGCCTACGCGCTCATGGACATCGCCCACGCGCCCCAGCCAGCCCAAGCCGAAGATACGGCGCAAGCCTAGCGATAACCGAACGCGCTGCTTCGCGAAGGTGCTCGGATCAAAGGGGAACACCGTGGCCGACCTCGAACAGCAGGCGGACGAGCTCGGGCGGACGTGGAATGCTATGGCTGGAGCAGTGACGCCATTCGTTGGCCGCCGGTTCGCAGCGGGCTTCGATCTCATCCTTACCGCGGCGCGTCACCTTCGCGCGCGGCCGGCGCTGGCTTTGGTCATAGTCGCGCTGACAACCGCGTCATGGTTTTCAAGCGCCACCGTCGGCGGCATCATGACCGCCCGCCGCTTCGCGCTGGTTGGGCGGCCGGTGCCACAGACTGAGCGCTCGCGCCTCGCGTTTCCGCAGCGTCGGGCGGCGTCATATCAGAATGCGCCGCTCTATACCCTCCTGTGGGCCCCTCTTCTAGAGTTCGGGGGCCCCCTTTCGTGGCCGTCGTCCATTGCGGATCGTTGGATAGGTTTCGGTGCGTATCAGGTCCTGTTTGCCAGACTGGAAGCGCTCGCTCGCACTCCGCCATCGGGGACGCGCCGCGGAGCGCCGCCGCCGCGTGTCCCTCGCAGCTACGACGCACTCGCGATGCGGTGGGACCGGAGCCTTTCGATATTGGGAATGGGTGTGCCGGCTGTACTTGTCTCGACGCTGCTGCTGGTTTGCTTGCTCGGCTGGGTGCGCGACCGCGACCGACACATTCGCCTCGCCGACCTGCCGGGTTACTGGCGACGGCACTGGCCGCCGGTCTTGGCGCTGACCCTGATCGTTGTGGCGCTTTATGCGCTCATGTGGCTTCGGCCTCTACCGGCTCTCGCCCAGGAGGTTGCATGGCCGTTGGTCGTGATGGCGTTGATGTTCGCTCCGTTTGCGATCGTGGCCCGGGGCGTAGGCGCATGGCGGGGGTTCGTCGAAGGGCTGCAGGTGTGGCGCCGTCAATGGGCGACGGTGCTCGTGCTATTCGTCCTGTACCGCGTGGGCTGGGAGCTGATCGCCGTCTGGAGCTCCGCGGCACCCTGGGAGAAGGGCTGGCGCACCCTGCGTGGTGGCCTGTCATCGCCTCCGACGATGCTGCTATGGTCGTGGGTTGGCGCCGTGGCCGTGGCGCTGCTGGGCCTGTGGCTGGCCTACGCGTTCATGGAGATCGCGAGGGAGCCGCAAGCCCCTGCCGCTACAGTTTCGTAGGGCGCGATTCGGACACAGCCGGGCCCACTTCGCCAAGCCCGCTTCGCCAAGGCTACGCAGGCCAGGGGCTTCGTGGGCCAAGGGGCGCTTGCCCACCGTAGCTTTAGCGAAGGCGGGGCTGTGCCACATCCGGGTGTGCGGCTTCTTCATCCTGCTAGTCAATCCGCGCGCATCCGCGCAGATCCGCGGCCAAGTGTTCGCTACCCTCTGGCACCGCGGGCGCGGCCCCTACTCCCCTGCCATGATCCACTCTTCGTTGAGCGCGGCGTGCTTGATGTTGACGCGGTTGTAGGTGTAGGTGACGTGGATGGCGCCGTCGCGCGCCTGGATGATTGAGGGATACGAGAACTCGCCCGTATCGTGGTTCTCCAGGTCGCGCTTGTAGGGCCAGGTCTTGCCCTCGTCGGTGGAGACGGCGAGGGTGAGGAGGTTGCGGTCGTGGGTGACGTTGTTGAATGCCAGCACTAGGTGCCCGTTGGCTAGACGCACCATCTCCGCCGCGGCGTTGGGGTTGGGCAAGCTGCTGTTGATCGGTTCGCTCCATGTGCGCCCGCGGTCGTAGGAGCGGGATGCCCACAACACCGGCGGGGGGCCGCCGCGGCGCATGAGCGCCAGCAGGCTCCCATCGGCGAGCTGAACCACCGTCGGCTGGATGTTGCCCGGATGGCCGGGGGCGACAATTTCCTCGGAGTCGAACCACGTGCGCCCCCGGTCGGTCGAGATCATCATGAGTGAAGTCCATGTCCGCTCGTCGTATATCGGCAGCAGCCAGTCGCCATTGTCGAGCACGATGGGATGATTGCGCGGCAGGTAGCCCAGCTCGTCGCGCAGGATCACCGGCTCGCTCCAGGTCTGGCCCTTATCGTCCGACCACTTGCACTTGACCTTGCACGTGTCCCATTCGTCGTGGCCGTACATGGTGGCGTAGAACAACCATATGCGGCCGTTGGGGGCGTGGAACAGGACGCTGTTGCCCTCAGGGCGGGTGGGGTCGTCGGCCAGGACCGCGGGTTTGGTCCACACCTCGGCGCCGGCGGCCTTGCGCGAGTGCACGACCGCCACGTCCTTCGCCGCTTCCTGGCTGCCGGCGAACCACGAGCACAGCAGGTCGCCGTTACCCAGCTCGATGACGCTGGAGGAGTGGCTCGACGGGTAGCGCGCGATGGGCTTGGTGATGATGAGCTCGGCCTTGTACATCGGCGCACCCGCGGCGACCCCGATCAAGGCGATCAAGGCTGCGAGCAGCGCAGCCGCGCCTGGCAGGTTTCTTCCCATCATTCCTTCATGCCCTCCTGTCCGAGCGGGAACGAAGACGACGCGGACGGCGATCGTTCACGGCGCCTGTGTGCGCAGCGCCTGCTCCATGCGCGCGGCATCGCGCTTGGCGAACGCCGCCACGCCGATCAGCATCAGCACGCCCGCGGCGATGTAGATGCCCGAGGCCGAGGCGATGGCGATGCTGAGGCTATAGCGCACCGCGAGGATGCCGATTATCACCGGCGCGGGGAAGGCGCCGAGCCAGCCGGCCATGTTCATGAAGCCGGCGGCGGTGCCGCGCATGTGCGGCGGGATGACGTCGAAGGCGGAGGCGAAGATGTTGGCGTCATACATCCCCTTGAGCAGCCCCCAGCCGATGAGCACCGCGATCAGCACCCAGATGGTCTGGGTCATGCCGGTTACGAACACGAAAGGCGCCCCCCCTATGAGCGCCAGCGCCTGCACGATCATGCGCCCGCCGGGCGTGCGGCGGCGCAGCAGGTCGGCGAACAGCCCCCCAAGCGGCGCTCCCACCAGGGTGGCCGTCTGCACGAACAGGGTCGCGGTCAGGCCCGCCATCGCCAGGTTGAGGCCGAACTTGTCGAACAGGAACTTGGGCATCCATGACAGCAGAATCAACGCCACGAAGTTCGCCAGCATGAACACCGCCATCAGCACGAGCACCGTCGGCGTGCCGAATATCCAGCGCAGGAACTCCATGCCGCGCTGCCCCTGGCCGATGTACATCGCCACCACCAGGCCGAGCGCGATGCCCGGCAAGGCTCCCAGCACGATCCCCAGCGGAATGCCGCCCACGACATAGTGCAGGCCGAGCGCTCGCTCGACCTGCCACCCGATGAGGCCCCCCGCAGCGACAAACCCCACGTAGATGACCATGGCCAGTATGAGCGCCAGGGGCGGGGGGCCGGAGGATGCGGACGCGCGGGAGGCGCCAGGTTCTTTCTCCGGCGCCTCCGCCGGTTGCGGCTGCTGGTCGGCGCCGAGCTCGGCCAGCTCCGCCGCCCCCCGCCTAGGTTCGACGACGAATTTGGCGAGCAAGAACCCAAGTATGGCGCCGAGGCCGCCGAAGACCACGAACGACAGCCGCCAGCCGTAATGCTGGCCGATCAGCCCGGCGAAGAAGCCGCCCGCGATGGTGCCCATGTAGACCCCGGTGTTGTGGATGCCCAGCGCCCGCGAGCGCGTGCGCTTGCCGTGGTAGTCGCTGAGCAGCGAGGTGGTGGCGGGGAAGTAGAAGGTTTCGCCCAATCCCTCGGCGGCGCGGAAGCACAGCAATTGCCAGAATCTGCGCGACACCGCGGTCAGGGCGCAGATGATGCTCCACGCGTACAGCCCGAAGAGGATGACGTTCTTGCGGCGAAAGCGGTCGCCGATGTTGCCCGCGAATGGCGCCAGCAGGCCGTACACCAAAGCGAAAGAGGAGCCCAGCCACCCCAACTGCACCGGCGTCAGGTGCATCTCCTTCTCCAGCAGCGGGAACAGCGAGAAGATCGCCTGGCGGTCGGCGTAGTTGAAGAAGCACATCCACCATAGCATGGCGACGATGACCCATTTGTACCGCGGCCGCCGGTGGAAAGGAACCGCAGCCTGAATGCCGGAGCTGTTCGTGCTGGCCATTGCTCGTCGCCTCACCTGCGCGAATGTGTTGAGCCCTGTTTCTCGTTTGCTTACCCCAATACCTCCTCGCGGCCCCGCGAGCGCACGGCCGCAATCTCGGTGGCGGTCCGTGCCTGGGGCACGAGAAGCGCCACAGGCAGGAAGGGCGCATACGCGATATCGGTCTGAAATGGTGAAGGGGGCGGCGCGAGCAGGATGCTGGAGCCCCGAAGGGGAATACGGTCGGGAGCTGCCAGCGAGACGCCCGGGAGGTTGCGTCATGAGTCCGGGCGAACCGCAGAGGGGGACCATGCGAGTCCTGCTCTATCTTCTAGCTGCCGTCTTCTTCGCCGCGGCAATCCTGAACGCGCAGTTTGCCATCGAGGCGCCGTTTCCCGCTCTCATTGCACTGGTGGTGGCTTGCGCGCTCGGTTTCTGGCTTCTCGGCCTCGGCCTGGCATACGCGGGGAATCCGGCGAGGGTCAAGCGGGCGTTCTTCACGCTTGTTGGCGTCAGCGGCCTTGTCGGCGGCGTGCTTATGGGCGGTATGGGGGGCTGGATTCCCGCGGTCGTCGCGGCCTTTGGGGGCGCGCTCGCGCTGGCCTACTCAAGCAGGCACGAACCCGCCGAAAGGCCGGCTGCTGGTGAGGCTCCGGCGGCCGATGTGAGCGATTCGGACCCGACCGCCGGCTCCGCCTGGAAGGCACTATCAGATGCCTTTTCCCGCGCACACCGTCGGTTCCTGGAGGAACTTCCCCTGGCGGCGCGAGTGGCGAGTCGCTTTCGTCGCAGGCCCGGCCTGGCCGTGGCAGTCGTGTTGCTCTCCACCTTTGCGTTCTTCTCCAACATGGTCGTCGGCGGTATCGCAAGACGACAGTACGGCTCGATCACAGCGCCAAGCCGACCCGAGCCCGCGCAAGGCGCGTTCCTCCAGCGGTGGGTAGAGCGGTATAAGTACTCGGGGCTCGTTTGGACCGGAGTCGTGCGTCCAGCCAGCGCCTTTTCCTGGCCGCTCGGCGAGCCGGTCGGAGCCATGAACCGCTGGATCGGACTAGCAGTATCCCAATCCCTTGGCCTCAAGAAGCAGAGACGATTTACGTTTACCCCCTGGCGCGACGCCACAGTTGGCTTCGTCGCCGGCGTTCCTGCGGCGGCCGTGGGCACATTGTTCCTCGTCGGCCTCCTCGGGTGGGTGCGGGACGAGGACAAGCGGATGAGGCCGGGGGACTTGCTCCGCTACTGGAAAGCGCATTACGTCCCAGCGCTGATCGTGACGCTAATCCTGGCGGTATTCATGGTTGCTTTGATGCCGGTCATCTGGTTTTGCAACGTGCTCACCGACCTGCTGGAACGACTGGGAGATATCGCACTCAACCTGGCTTCCGCGGTGCAGCAGGCGCCACTCGTTGTCACATGGGTGGGCCCGAGCCTCGTTCTGATGTTGGCCCCATTCATCATCGTCGCACGGACGACCGGAACGTGCGAGGGTATCGTTGAAGGGCTTCGCCTCTGGCGTCGTCGCTGGGCGACGCTGGTCGTGTTGTTCGTCGTCTTCAGGGTAGCCTACGAAGTCCTGGTCGTATGGACGGCGCTTGCCCCGTGGCCGATTGAGCCCTGGGCTGTTTCTCTCGGCACGCCGGCTCCGGCGCTGTGGCGATGGGCGCACCAGGTGGGCCTGGCGCTGCTGGGGCTGTGGGTGGCTTACGCGTTCATGGAGATCGCGAAGACGACTCCAGCCAACGCGCGGGCCGAGGGAGCTCAGTAGAGGATGAGCGACGCCAACGCAGTCTCCATCGCGGTATCAGCGGCGCTCAAGAGACGAGCACGCTCATTGCGGTGTTAGAACCTCGGCTCCAGCCCTGCCTGTTTACACAGTTCGTTGGCGGTAATCCGGTCGAGCGTGGAGTGTCGTTTGACCGGAATGGTCTTCTCGCCGTTAGTGTAGATGGGATGATTCGCGCCTTCGCGCAGCAGGTGAAATCCGTTTCCCTCGAGGTGCTTGATGAGGTCGCGGCGTCTGACCGACATCCTACACCTCGGCGGGTATCTGTTCTAGCAGAGCTCCGCCGACCGGGATTTCCTTGTTCTGCTCGCGGTATGCTGCAATCATCTCGCGCAGCGCGTCCTGGAGCAGTGCCCTGCATTCCTCCAGGGTTTCGCCTTCTGTGACGACCTCCGGCCACTCGACCAATTGCCCCATGTAGCCGGAGCTCGTCTTCGTGTACCTGGCGGTGTAGGTGCTTATCACGCTACTGCCTCCTAAGGCCATACGTGCGGACCAAGAAAAATCCCGGCGACGACCTACTCTCCCACCGCCTTGCGGCAGCAGTACCATCGGCGCTGAGGGGCTTAACTTCTCTGTTCGGAATGGGAAGAGGTGTTTCCCCCTCGCTTCGGTCACCGGGAATTC
>Ga0315279_10006316_pt1 | contig 14991 bp, 14 predicted proteins | sample YL17G06_20_MG_FD_203694 | JGI IMG/M metagenome (GOLD analysis project Ga0315279, IMG submission 203694) | Sediment microbial communities from Yellowstone Lake, YNP, Wyoming, USA - YL17G06_20 | ecosystem: Environmental > Aquatic > Freshwater > Lake > Sediment | place: USA: Wyoming | collected... | reverse complement strand
TTTATCTCTTTTTCTTTTCATTCGAGGATCCTGCCTAGGAGTACATGATGCCGATATCGTCCTCTTCGATATCATCACTGTCTGGTCTGACGGGCTTTCTGTGGTGTTTCCCTCCAATGAAATGGAAATCATTGCGAAGCAGCCTGATATAGGTTTTATCTGGCAACGGCTCGAGCTTCACGATCCCTTTCACCTGGAATTTATGGAGCACCCATTCAACGCGCTCCCGCGGCACATGGAGACGACGGACGATATCAGATATCGTGATAGGATAGGTTTTTTGCAACAAGGTAATGATTTGCTCTTCTAAGGTTCCTGCGGTGATCTCAATCATATAATACTCTAGATACATTCATAGGCGCGCATACTACCTTTATGATGCTTGAAGAGTTTCTTGAAATCTGGCTGCATCTCAGGTGGGTACCCCCCAGGGAACTCAATGCATCCTTTGCAGACCTCAAACCCGATTGCTTCCTTAAGGCCCTCGATGCTGATGTACCCGAGGGAATCTGCTCCGATTTCCGTGACGATCTGATCCCATGCTTTGATGTTGCCTTCGGCGTCCCGTGCGATGAACTCTTTTCGGTTCCGCATGTCGATCCCAAGGTAGCAGGGTGCGATGAGCGGTGGACAGCCGATGCGCACATGAACTTCTTTGGCTCCCGAGTTCTTCATCCCACGGACGATCTTTCTGATATTGGTGCCACGGACGATGGAATCGTCAACGAGCACGACCCGTTTGTTCTCCAGAACCGCGCGCAGGAATGACAGTCCTTCCTCAACGATCTTATCCCTGCTTTCCTGTGTCTGTTGGATGAAGGAGCGCTCATCCTTGTCCTTCATGATGCCCTCGTCAAGCGGGATGCCTGACTCTCGTGAGAACCCGATCGCGTACCGCCGTCCGGACTCAGGGACCGGGACGACGATATCTGCGTCCGCTGGCTGCTCATGGGCAAGCAACCGTCCGATGTCCTCACGGGTCGCATGGATCGACCGTCCATTGATCCTGGAATCAGGTTTTGCGAAATACACGTATTCAAACATGCAGGGGTACTCCTGCTCTTTGATGAGTTGCCGTTCGTAGATGTTCCCGTCTCTATCGATGATGATGACGGAGCCGCCTGGGATGTCTTTGACGTATTCGAAGTTGATTTTCTTAAACACCCGTGTCTCCGAGGCAAGGCAGTACATGCCGTTTGATTTCCCGAGGACAAGCGGCCTGATTTTCCGGGGATCTGTCATTGCGAAGAGGAATGGATTGTCACCTGAGTCAGCAATATACAGAACCGAATAGGCGCCTTTGACTTTTTTCATGACGTTTTCGCACGCAGCAAAAATCGTTTCAGGGGTAATCTCTTTTTTATACAGTTCATCTGCCATGGGCAGCAGAAGCCATTGGATGTCACAGTCAGTCCGAGGTTTTCTGGTGGTGACCCCGGTCATTTCAGAGCAGTTATACACATTACCGTTGTGGACTGCGGCTAAAAACGGGTTGACGAGGTACTCGGGTTGCGCGTTTTTCTTCAGTGACTCGATGTCGTCCATACCAGCGGTGGAATAGCGAGTGTGACCGATGCCGACCTTCCCTGGTTTGTTGATCTTTTTCTCCTCGTTGAAGACGTCCCTGACAAGACCTGCGTCCTTGGTCACGTGAATGTTGCCGTCGTAGGTCAGCATCCCTGCGGAGGATTGCCCGCGGTGCTGCACAGAGAACAGGCTATGGTAGATAAGCCTTGAAACTGGTTGTCCCCCGATGACACCGATGATGCCGCACATGTGCGAGTCTTGTATGAAAGTATGTTATTTATAGGTTTTCAGTGCGAGAGAGGGGTTCGCACTCCTGTTGTCTGAGAGGGTGAAACAAATTTTTTTATTGCTCCTAACGACATTTTCAACGGTATGGTTGATAATGAATTAAAATCCCAGTGCCAACCCTTTGGGACTCCACGATGTTCAGAGGAATCACCTCGTCTTCGCGGGAAATCCCCTCCCCGCTGGCCATGGTCGGGGTGTTCTTCCCACCTATGATGCATGGTCCGATGTACACATACAGGTCATCGACCATGCCGCTTTTCAAAAAACTCCAGATCACGGTTCCCCCACCCTCTACCAGCAACGTCCGGATCCCTCGCTGGGATAAAAGTTCTAAGATACAGGGTATCTCAAGAAGACCTTGTTTGTCCACGGTGCACCCAACGACCTCGATATGCTTTCCTTCGAACGACGGTTCATGTCCCTTTTCGGTGATAATCAGTGTGTTCGCGGTCTTGTTCAGAACAAGGGAATGCTGCGGTGTCCTTCCTTTGCTGTCAAGAACCACGCGTAACGGATTCCGAGGGTTTTCCACGTATGTCTCCTTCACCGTGAGTTTCGGGTCATCAGAAAGAATCGTCCCGACACCGACAAGCACGGCATCGCACTCGTTGCGCAGCTTGTACACCCGTGCGATATCCTCCTCTGAGGAGATCCTGAGTTGTTTCCCGGTAGGGAGCGCGATTTTTCCGTCTGCGGACATCGCACAGTTCACGATCACCCGCGGTCTATTCATTTATTCTCACTTCGGGTACAGCGGACAATTTTTCTTGTTTTCAGGGCACACTCTTCGTGTTTTACAGGAAGGGCCTGCGTCTTTGAAAATGAGCGGGGCGACTTTTTTCACCTCAGTAAGCATATGGTTTGCACACTCGCGTATCTCCCATTGTGCATGCAGACAGCACCGAAGCTCAAAGAAATTCAACAGCGACCGTGCATTCATGGTGACCATGATGTTCGTACAGGTCGCATTCGGGAGCACATACCGGGAGTCTTCAGCGGGAATACCGAGCTTCAGCAGATTGTTGTACTGCTCCCAGATGAGTTCCATGGTGTCGTCGTACGCCTTCTTCATCTTTTTGTTCTTCATGATGGTCGGAGGTACCACATACGAAGGTTCGGTGAGGTTCACGTACCGCTGGCTCTGCTGCGAGTAGCTTGCGATGCGATGCCGCACCAGCTGATGGGTGAGCGCCCTGCTGACATCGCTGATCGCGAAGGTGAACGAAGCGTGTTCCACGACGCTTGTATGACCTAGTTTCATGATTTGCTGCAGGACCGTTTGGAGTTCTTTCTTTTTTGTTTGCTGTAGGTCCTCTGGTTTTGTCTTCGTATGGGTCAGAGTTGCTGCCATCGCAGGCACGAGTTCCGGATGTGGCGTGTAGGCAATCAGTTTCACGTTCATTACGGTTCCCCGTACCCACCATCACGTCAGCGGTTTAAGAATTTTCATATGGTTTTTTTCGCGTCTTACCATAGATTTATCTTCATTTTCTCTCGATGATGTCTTCTGAGACGGTATTTTTTTTAGTTAAATAATAAGGTATGTATATATATTAGAAAAATTTAAATAAAAAGAACCCTTAATCAATAGTGAGGGAGTTTATGAAATCCTTAAAAAAAGCGAAATATCTCTTAGAAGCAGTTGTAACCATCGCGATCCTCATGGCGTTTGTCATGCCAGGGTCAGCGGTTATGCAAAAAACCTCCTTCATGAACACATCTCATGGAGTGAAACCCTTACCACGGGCGGAATGGATCGAACAGGCGTCAGGATTCCCGACCCCAAGTAGAGGCATTGACTTTATCTCAGTCGTCAATGAGAATGTCGTTTGGGCGGATGGATATGATGGGACAAACCCCAACGGTCCCTGCCAAGATTTCACTAAGACCATCGATGGCGGGACAACCTGGACGGCTAATACCATTGCTGGGGCGGATGGACTGAAGTTTTCCATGCTTTATGCCATTGATGCGAACACCTGCTGGGCATGCATGTGGGCAGCATCTGGATCAGGACCCCAGGGTATCTGGTATACCTCAGACGGGGGCAGTACATGGACGCGTCAGACAACCGCTGCGTTCGACCCTTCATCGGCTGTTTCCTTCCCAGACTGTGTCCATTTCTTTACTCCGAACACAGGCTGGTGTCTCGGTGACCCGAAGGATGGATACTACGAGATCTATACAACCAATGACAGCGGAACAACCTGGGAACGGGTGCCATCCGCGAACATCCCAGCGCCACAGGCTGGAGAGTTCGGTGTCGTTGGATACTATACTGCAATTGGAGACACCCTATGGTTCGGAACCAACCAGGGCCGCCTCTACAAATCAACTGATAGGGGGCACCACTGGACTGTCGCACAGACCACCGACCCAGCGTATATCAAACCCGCCTTCAAAGATGCAGACCATGGGTTGGTTATTGACCTGAACGCTGCAGCTTCTGCAATCCTCTCAGAAACATCAGATGGTGGCGCAACCTGGACTGACGTTCCCTATACAGGACCCTGCTACGACAATGATATCTGCTATGTCCCCGGGACCACGAACATGTACATCAGCGTCGGAGGAGCAACAGCTATGTCTGGGGGATCCTATAGTCTTGACGGCGGTCACAGCTGGACCGATTACGACGAAGTCCTTGGCATTCAGCTGCTCTCACTTGGCTTCACCGCCAATAAGGTAGGCTGGGCTGGCGCGTTCAACGTCGATGAAACCACCGGCGGTATCTACAAACACCTGCCCGCTGCAGTGCCCAAGCCCCAGTTCACCATTGATGTGACTGGTGGTAAGGGACTCACCGTCAACGTGAAAAACGTCGGGGACGGCGATGCGACCAACGTCAACTGTGTCATTGGTATCACGGGTGGATTGTGGATAAAACAGCGTGATTTCACGGAGACCAAATCATTGATCGCGACAGGTGGAAATTTCTCGTTCACCGAGAAGATTATGGGGATCGGTCTTGGACTCTTAAAGAGTAAACCAGTACCGAGCATCACCATCACCGTCACCTGCTCCGAGAATGTCAGCGCGACAAGGACCGTGAACGCAAAGATCTTCCTCTCGAAGGTCACGCTGCAGTAAGGGGGATTCTCCCCTCTTTTTTTTCTTTTTTTATCCATACCAATTTTTTTTCATTGTCAGAGACATGGTGTTGCATCTTCTTGCATCTGTGGTCGCATAAACATCTTAAACCATGCTTTGATTACAGAAGCGTTTCCCGATGAGCGAGTCTGAAACAACAACCAGCATGGTACCTGTCCTTGCCTTTTTCCTGGTACCGACCGTCATGCTCCTCGTCGGTTTCGTACTTTTCCCTTATCCGCCTCCCTTGCTTGCGACCCAGCTCTCCTACATCCCCTTGTTCCTCGGTCTCATCCTCCTCGGGGTCGGGTTCCTTTGGAGAGAGAAGAATACCGGAAGTTCTCTGAAGATCGCTGGCTGGGTGCTGTTCGCTGCGTTCTGGTCGACCATGCCAAGCTTCCTGTACCTCTCCGAGGATGGCGACATTTTCAATGCCGCGGTCTGCGTCATCGGGGTGTACGTGCTCGTGTACGTCGCATACCATGAGTGGCTCTCACGAAAGAGGAATGATCATCCGATCGCGCTCAACTGGATTGCTGGGGCGACATTCCTGGCCGGCATCATCTATTTCACGTTTGAGATCGGTATCCCAGCGCTCAAGGACTGGTTCATCGAATTTGTCGCGGCACAAACCACGGACCTGTTACATCTCCTAGGGGTGCCTGCGATGAGGTACAATGATGTGATTGTGTACAACAACGTGCCGATCTCCATCATCTTCGCGTGCACCGCGATCCAATCCATGGTGCTGTTCGTCGGCATGATCGGAACGATCTCTCAAGCCAAACCACGACGGAAAGCGCTCGGGCTGCTTGCGACCGTGGTTCCGATTTATTTCCTCAACCTCATCCGCAACGCAGGTGTCGTCATCATGGTGGGGAACGGCTGGGTCTCGTTCGACATCGCGCACAACGTGATCGGGAAAACCGGATCTTTACTTGCACTAATCCTGCTTCTCTTCATAACCTTTAAAATCGTGCCGGAGTTGTACGACGAGATCCTGGGGATCGTCACGCTTCCAAAACGAAACGGGCCTCTCGAACAATTTTTCGCCCGACTGCTGGGGAAGAAGCATGATGCGCATCGCTAAGGGAGGTCTTTCCTGGATCTTCTCCTCGATCATCATCGCAGCATTGTTCCTTGGTATCTCCGTGCTCTTTCACGGTCTTGTTCGGGTTCTTTCCCTCGTACTCTTCGTGTTTTTCGATATCGTATCATGTCTACTCATCATCTTCTTCCGGGACCCTGAACGGCCTATAGGTACCGGGTTTGTCGCGGTCGCGGACGGGAAGATACGGGAAATCACCTCTCTTCAAGACCCTGAGGTCGGGGAATGCACACGGATATCAACCTTCATGAACATCCACAATGTTCATGTCAACCGGATGCCGCTTCGCGGTACCATCACAAGCCTCACCCATCAGAAGGGAGGCCATCTGCCCGCGTTCCAGAAAAAATCCGAACGAAACGAACGCATCATCATCCTCATCCACACCAGCATCGGGGTCGTGAAGGTCGTACAGATCGCTGGTACCCTCGCACGTAGGATTGTGCCTTACGTCAAACAAGGAGACACCCTTGACAAGGGAGCACGACTTGGGCTCATCCGGCTCGGCTCCCGCGTCGACGTGTACCTTCCAACAAAAAAGATTAAAGCGCTGTCGATACATGTCCATGATCTGAGAAAGGCAGGAGAGGACACGCTTGCAGAACTCAATGATTAAACTCATCTCCCTTGCGGATATGATCACGCTTACGAACGCGGTGTTCGGATTTCTTTCACTCCTGCTTGTCTTTACCGGTGAGCTGCATCTCGCTGCCATCTTTATTTTCCTGGGGCTCCTTGCAGACGGCCTCGACGGGTATGTCGCGAGGTACCTGGGCACCGGGAGGATCGGTGAATATTTCGAGTCGCTTGCGGACATGTTGTCCCTTTCCGTCGCCCCCCTCTTGCTCCTTTATGCGACCTATAAGAACGTTCTCGCTACAGGAGGATGGCAGGTTCCCTTGATTCTCGTCATTCTTGTGCTGTCCCTCGTCTGCACTCTCATCCGTCTCTCCTCGTTCTCGGTCCTGAAAGACCCGCATTTTTTCCTTGGCCTACCAACCTCAGTGAGCGCCCTGTTCCTAATTATCCTTTCAATGGTGAAACCTGACCTGGTTGTGGTCATACCGGTGGTCATGGTGCTTGCTGTGGCGATGATTTCACCGGTTCGTTTCCCGAAACCAGGATTACGACTGAATATCACCACGGCGGTACTCATCCTCTTGGTCATTCTGCTGTTTGGGATGTACAACAACATCATCGTGTACATCCTCCTCGTCGCTCTCTTGCTTTATGTCATCGCCGGGCCGATCTACCTTTGGATGCAAAAAAGACCTTAGGGGAAAACGGCATAATCGTACCGCTCGACCACGCCGTGAACAATCTCAATAACACGGCCGCCATCCTCCTTTCCACTGAGAGTAGAGGACCGAGTCTGAACGAACAGTGGCCATGCTGAGGAGTTGCTTGTCTCTTTTCCTGACGCTGTGAACACGTGGCTTTCATGGGTGTGTCCGGCGAGCGCAAGGGTAACGTTATGGAGGATACAATAGGAGATGAATGCCGCGCGGTTGAACGCGATGCACTGGTCGTTGCCGCTGGAAAGGTTGTTGGGTACTACCCCTGGCCCGGAATCGTTCTTGTTATAGACCGCGGGGTGATGCATGGTTATGATCTGATGCAGCTCGCTGTCCCCCCAGATATTGTTCAGAAGATACATCTGGGTGTTGGAAAGACCGCTCCCCTCAGGCGTGGTGTTCCAGATCTGCGGTTGGATCTCCCATCTGCTGTAATCGTACCCGGAGTCAAGGAACACGAAATTCATGCCGCCATAGTGAAACGAGTAATCGTTCAAGGGGTTGAGGAACCTATGGTACGAGGTAAGATTGGTGAACGGATAATACAGCAGCACGACCGGGTTACCGTACCGCTCATGGTTCCCGGGGACGAAAAAAACAGGTACAGTACTCGTCAGAAGAGCCTCCCGGAGGTCCAGGAAGACGTTCCTGTGGCACTTCACGTTGTACCAATCCACGGAATCACCGGAGACAATGAAAAAATCAGGGTGGATGTTCTGGTTTGCATAGGTGATTAAGCGAGTGAGCTCCTTTTTCTTGTCTGCGAAGCTTACATACTTCCCGATGTGGATGTCGGTGAACTGGACGATCGAGTAATTGGTTGGATCACTACCCATGATTTTCACTGCATGCGGCCAGGTGTACGTCGTTTTTGTCGTGGTAACCGAGAGGTTGTAGAACCCATTGGGGACGGAAGCGATGGAGTAGTGGGCTATAAGTTCATCCTGCACAGTATGAATGCCTGTGGTGCTCTGGGTGGACCAGATCATGGTTTGATTCTCAACTGCGTACTGAACCGACCCGTCAATGGCCATGAGTTCCACCCGAAGCAATTGTGCTGGTTCGTCCGTGGTGTTTCTGTTTTCAGCGATTGTCACAGAGAAATCCTGTATGGGATCCTTCCTGATGATGCTCGGGCAGCCGAAGGATGGGGCGATGATGCCCTGGACGTCGAAACTCACGCTCACGTTGTAATCCTGCTCCGATGAAGGTCCTGTCTGAATATGGAACCTGTGGTTCCCGACAACGGAGGGGTACCAGGCGATGCTTTTCGTGTAAGTCGGCAGCCTTCCGATCGTCATGGATATCTGGCTGACCGTGACGTTGCCAGAGACCCAGACCATATCATTGTTCACAGCAGCAAGCCCGTTGAATTCGTCGGTGACGGTGACGGTCTCATTGAATCGTTGTGCTGCCTTTCCCTCCACCGTGAGGACCAGGGTCACCGGCTCGCCGAGCGTCGGATACGGGTCTGAGCACATCACAGCAAGAATATCGCCAGATGATGACCGTTCCATCATGCTTCGAGGGTGCATATCACCGAAGACCGCTATGCTTGAGACAGGGAGCACCATGATGAATGAAATGAGAACGGTGACGAGTTTCTGCATGATTTTTCGCTCTTCCTTCTTTATAATTATAAGCTTCATATTATAAATACTTTGATGCAAAATAAATGACATTTTATTACAAAACAATGAGAATGCCCATTTTATGTTCATCGCCAAGGATCAGCAATTCATTCTCTTTGATGGTTGATAGTAAAGAGGAAAAGCAACGCGATAGAAGCAATACATTAGGAGTGGTTGGATAAAAATCTTATATAGCTCAGAAATCTTCGGAACGATACCCTTAAAAATAGGTCCTAATATTATAATAAGCACCAATTGGGGGATTATAGACATGAGTAATCTAAAAAAGACCATCATACCCACGTTATTGATAGCTGGTGTTCTCTTGGCTGGATCATTCTCCGCCATGGCCTCACAACCATCACCAAAGGAAAGAAACAACGAGATTGGACGCGCTATCCTAAAACAGCTGTCCTACACCGATGATTCAAAAATCCTTAGTTCACTCTGGGGTCCGGTCTCGCAAGGAACCATCGTTCAGGGTACGAGAGGACCCGTGTTCACCGCGCCCAGTGCAGGATACGTGCTGTATATAGACCTGTACCCCATGGCGAACCTCTTCCACCCAGTACAATACGTGTTCCTCGCCGAGCCGACACAACAACTCATAACCTTTGACTCACAAGACCCGCCGCTGAATTATCAGGACTATCAACGCGTTGATACCTCGTTCTCTTTATTCTACTTCTCTCAACAAAACCGAAGAGTCCCGATCCCTGCGGATGCAGCACCGAGCGTTAGCAAAGGCGGAAGGGACAGCCGGTATGCAATCCTGATGAACGGGGGATACGATTCAGGTAACAACCATATCCGGTATTGGGACGATCTCCAAAACATCTTCATGACGTTAAAATATATTTACGGATTCCCAGATGAAAACATCATCACCCTCTGCTCCGATGGGCTCAACCCAGCACCTGATCAATCGAACGGGCAGAATTCGGACCCCGACTTTGACGGAGACGGTGTTGACGACATCAAATACTCCTGCGTACTCACCAACGTCGATTACGTCTTCACCAGCCTTGCCCAGAATTTCACTCCAAGTGACAAATTGTTCATTTTCACGACCGATCACGGTAGCAGCGTGAGCGGGTGGCAGGTCGACGAGAACTTGTGGAACTACGAGGTCCTGCATGATTATCATTTCGCGGAGCTGCTTGCACTATTCCCTGAATGCGAAAAGATTTTCACCCTGGAGCCATGCTTCTCCGGCGGGTTCTTGGATGACGCGATCGTTCCTCCGGGACGGATTGTCGGATCGTCTGCGTGCAGGTATGATGAATCCTCCTGGGCGATGCCCCCTGACTATGTGTACGATACGTACGTGTTCTACTGGACCGCAGCGGTGAACGGTCATGACGCGTACGGTAACCCGATGGACGCAGATGCTAACCAAGACGGGCGAGTTACCATGGATGAGGCGTACCAGTTTGCACTTGACCATGATATATCAGATGAGAGCCCACAATACGGGGAATACCCTGAAGGCACGGGAGCGGCGCTCTCTCTTTGGGTGTCCAGCAACCCGCCAGCCAAACCAAGCAGACCCGTGGGACCAGAGCTTGGCATCTGGCATCAAAATTATTCGTATTCAAGTTCAACGACTGACCCAGACGGAGACCAGATTTACTATCGGTTCGACTGGGACGACGGTAGCAACAGCGGCTGGCTCGGACCGTACACCTCAGGGCAGATCGGAACGGGATACCATATTTGGACTGTACTGGGCACTTACAATGTCACAGTGCAGGCCCATGACATCTTTGGCGCAACAAGCGTGAAGTCAGACCCCTTGGTCGTGACCATCACTGATAACCAACCGCCGCTTGCCCCGCAGATCAACGGTCCACAACAGGGCACGCCTGGAATCTCGTACCGCTTCGACTTCCAGACCACGGATCCTCAAGGGGATAACATCTGGTACTTCATCGACTGGGGCGACAATTCCACGAGCGGCTGGTTAGGGCCGTATGTCTCAGGCTTCCAGATTCACGTCCAGCATTCCTGGGCTGAGGGAGGGAACTTTACCGTGAAGGCCAAGGCGAAGGACACGTTCAGCGCGGAGAGCGAATGGGGCTATATGAACATAGTGATGCCGTCGGTGTACATCTTTTCCTTCAATCTGCTGCTCAAGCAGCTCTTCGAAAAGTACCCGCATATCTTCCCAGTCTTGCGGCACCTTCTGGGGTATTAACCCCTCTTTTTTTCTTTCTTTTTTTGTGTTCTTGAATCACCTCAAAATTAAAAACGAATCGTCCTCTGTTTTTCCACGCAAACATTTCTAAATAAAAATCGCATTACATATTGCTATTATGGATGATATACCCAAGATTGGAATCACTGGGATGCCGAGCGTCGGAAAGACCCAGACGCTTGTGAAGATCATCGAGAAGATCCAGAAGAGCGGCTACAAGATCGAGGGGATGGTCACCCTCCCGATCATCGAGAAGAAGAAACGGGTTGGTTTTTTTGTCGAGGACTGGCAGACGAAGGAGAAAGAGGTATTCGCCCGTCTTGACACAGACTCGAAGGATAAGGTCGGGAAGTACGGCGTCGACCTTGGTGCCCTGGAACGCATCGGGGTACGTGCGATCGAAAAAGCGATCAATGACGAGACCGTCGACATTATCGTGATCGACGAGATCGGGAAGATGGAGATGCTGTCCGAGAAGTTCTGCGATATGGTCATCGAGGCGCTCGACTCCGACAAGCCGATCATGGTCACCTTACATAAGAAGTCGCGTACGCCGCTGTTGCAGGATATCCGCAGGCGTGACGACATCCGGATCCTTGAGGTCACCGCGGTGAACCGTAATCTTCTCCCGTACAAGATCGAAAAGATCATGGCGGAGAAACTCCCACCCTTGTTCTAACCATGACGTCACCACCTCATCTCATTAAAGAAGGGACCACCGAGGTGCTCGTGAGTACCACCAAAACGTCTGGAAAGGGACCCGGGGTGAGAGAAGGTGGCTCGTTTTACAACCCGTCCATGGAGCTGAATCGGGATCTCTCTATCCTTGTCATGCAATGGTTCCTCGACCATGCAACATCGCACGTTCATCTTCTTGACGGTCTTGCTGCCTCAGGTATCCGGGGGTTCAGGTACGCCCATGAGCTTGCCGGTGATTTCGACGTGGTGCTGAATGATTGGGACTCTGATTCATTTCAGTTGATTGAGCAAAACGTCCAACGGGCGCACGCACAGAACATCACCTGTTTCCAGAAGGATTTGAATGCGCTGCTTTCGGAGCGGCGGTACCACGGTATCGATATCGACCCGTTCGGCTCGCCGGTGTACTTCATCGACGCGGCGCTGCGCAGCGTCTACAGCAACGGCATCATCTCGTGCACCGCGACCGACACCGCGGCGCTCTGCGGTGTGTTCCCGAAAGTTTGTTACCGGCGGTACGGCGCCTGGCCGCTGCATTGTCCCTCGATGCATGAGATCGGGCTGCGGATCCTTCTTGGGTTTCTTTGTCGTGAGGCAGCGAAATACGACCGCGGGATCGAGCCGCTTCTATGTTACACCACAGATCATTACCTGCGCGTGTACGTCCGCATAAAGAAAGGCAGGAACACCGCGAACGCTGCGATGGAACAATTCACTAGCATCCCTGCAAAGGATGTACCACTCTCGACAGGCGAGCGACCGTGGGTCGGGCCGCTCTGGCTTGGAAAACTCGAACAAAGAACTATTCTTGCTGAGGTACGAACCCTTCTGTTCACCAAAGAACTTCGAACAAAGAATCAACTGTGGATGCTTCTCAACCTCCTGGAGGAGGAGGCGGACAGTCCCCCGTTTTTTTATACAACCAATGACTTGTCCTCGCTTCTCAAGGTGTCTCCGCCGACCATGGAGCATCTCTTCCAAGAGCTTACAAGGCAAGGGTACCTCGTCACAAGAACCCACTGTACGCCGACCGGGTTTAAGACCAACGCCCCTTTCGACGTCATCAAAGAAGTTTTTAAATGAGAACAGATATCGTGACCCTATGAACACCAGGGTGAAAAAACTTCACGTGGGGGTACTCGCATCCGGCTCTGGGACCGATCTGCAAAGCATCATCGATGCCTCTGAGAAAAATATGATTAACGCCCAGGTTGTCGTCGTCGTGAGCGACAAGAGCGACGCGTTTGCGCTTGAGCGAGCGAAGAATCATAGCATCCCTGGGTTTTGCATCAACCCGAAAGGCAAGGACAAGGCTGCCCATGAGCAGGAGATCGATACGATCCTAGCGAAGCATCAGGTGGAACTCGTGGTGGGTGCTGGGTACATGCGGATCCTATCATCGGATTTCGTGAGAAAATGGCATGGTAAACTGATTAATATTCACCCTGCGCTTCTGCCGTCGTTCAAGGGGACGAACGGTGCGCGTGACGCGCTTGCATACGGTGTGAAAATCTCCGGGTGCACCACGCATTTCATGGACGAGGAGATGGACCATGGTCCGATCATCCTGCAGGCCGCGGTGAAGGTGCTTCCTGGTGACGACCGGGACCGCCTTGCTGAGCGGATCCTAGCGGTGGAGCATCAAGTGCTTCCCAGGACGGTTGAGTTGTTCGCACAGAAACGGTTGCGTATCGAGGACCGTAAGGTCGTGATCGCCCCTGGTGATTCTTGGTTAGATTTGTACGAGATCATTCCGGGTGTGCTCTATTCTGAGGGATACTAGTACGGCGACGCAAGACGAGGCGATGCAGTGGCTTTCTGGTTTTGAGAAGTACGGTTGGGTATTCGGGTTAGAACGCATCAGCGGTCTTATGGAAAAACTTGGGAACCCGCAGAAAGAACTCAAGGTTGTTCATGTCGCAGGGACAAACGGGAAAGGCTCGGTGTGTCACTTTATCAGTTCGATCCTGCAGCATGCAGGGTACTCGGTCGGACTGTATGTGTCTCCGCATCTGGAGCGTTTTTCAGAGCGCATCGTGGTGAACGGGACCGAAATCTCAGATGATGATCTCGAGAAGATCATCGAGCGGGTCAGACCCTTCGTCGAAGAAATGAAGGAACAGGGTAATGCGCCAACGTTTTTTGAGATCGTGACCGCGCTTGCGTTTTTGTATTTCCAGAAGCGCTCGGTCGATTATGCGGTTGTCGAGGTAGGTCTTGGCGGACGACTTGATGCAACCAATATTGTGACTCCGCTTGTTTCCGTCATCACCAATATCTCCCTCGAGCACACCAATATCCTTGGAAAGACCCTTGAGGAGATCGCTGCTGAGAAGGCGGGGATCATCAAGGAAGGGGTACCGATAGTCACGGCAGCGACAGAGAACGCGCGGGATGTCATTGCACGGATGGCGAAGGAACAAGACGCACCTGTGGTGTTCGTTGGCCGTACTTGGTGGAAGCGGGTTTCTTGGGACGGCAGGGAGCAGGAATTTTCCATTCAAGGATCGCTTGGGGATTATACGGTGAGAACCTCGCTCCTGGGGATTCATCAGGGGGAGAACATCGCGGTTTCGATAGCCGCTGTCGAGCAGCTGCAGATGAACGGCGTGTTTCTCACTGATGCCGATGTCATGAAGGGTGTTGAAGTTGCGTTAAACCCGGGGCGTATGGAGATTGTAGCGGAGGATCCGACGATTCTTCTCGATGGCGCCCATAATCCTAGCGGCATCAAGATGCTTGCAGAGACCCTCAAACAGGATTTCTCGTACCGGCATCTGTTCCTCGTCTTTGGTGTGCTGAAGGACAAGGACATCCCTACCATGGTTGCGACGATCGTACCAGTTGCTGATTGCATCATCGTCACGAAGTCCTCGAACCCCCGAGCGTTTGATCCGGTGCTACTGAAGGAACAAATCACGGCGCTAGCGCCTTCAAAAGAAGTGGTCGTTACGAATTCAATACAGGACGCCGTTGATCATGTACGAAAGCATGCGAGACGCAAGGATTTGATCTGCGTTTCCGGGTCGCTGTTCACGGTCGGTGAGGCACGGCAGTATCTTTTACATCATTGATTGATTAAAAGAAAAATAGTTAGATGGTTGTCTTTTTCAGGATTCGTTCCAATTCCTTCATGAACTTGGTTGTAGAGAGTTG
>Ga0315279_10006315_pt1 | contig 14991 bp, 11 predicted proteins | sample YL17G06_20_MG_FD_203694 | JGI IMG/M metagenome (GOLD analysis project Ga0315279, IMG submission 203694) | Sediment microbial communities from Yellowstone Lake, YNP, Wyoming, USA - YL17G06_20 | ecosystem: Environmental > Aquatic > Freshwater > Lake > Sediment | place: USA: Wyoming | collected... | reverse complement strand
ACAACCTACTCCCAGTTATTCGATGAAACTGTAATAAAGCTTTCCCGCTACAATACTCAATTTTGAGAATGACTCCAGACGTCTAGAATCCCTCAAAGAGACAAATGACCGTTGCGCAGAGTCGCCCCCGCGACCCTTTCTTCCGGGCATGACGAGGAAAAGAATTATACCAGAACTACCGACATAGGGACGGCAGTGCTGAAATGAAGACGATGGTGCTTTGCGTCGACAGGGACGACGACCTCGGGGCCAAGGCGGGCATAGCCGGACCTGTGATCGGGCGCCAGGAGAACCTCATCGCCGCACAGAAGCTCGGCCTCGCCGACCCGGAGGATGTCGACACGAACTCCATCTTGAGCGCGATCTCCCTATACGACGACCTGATCAAGAAGGGGATCGAGGCGGAGATCGTCACGATCACCGGTGACATCCATGTCGGTTTCCAGTCGGACCTGGTCCTGACGCGCCAGCTCGAGAACCTCCTCGAGCTCGTGAAGCCGGACCGGGCGATACTCGTCTCCGATGGGGCCGAGGACGAATACATCTACCCGATGGTCTCGTCGCGCGTGAAGATAGACTCGGTCAAGCGGGTTTTCGTGAAGCAGAGCGAGAGCCTTGAAGGGTTCTATTACCTCCTGATCAGGAGCCTGAAGGACGTGAAGATCCGCACGAAATGGGTGTTGCCCCTCTCGCTGGTCCTGATGATATGGGGGTCGCTCTCGCTGGTCGTGGACATCATCAAGTTCGGGGATACCGGGCAGGACAGCCTCGGGCGCGTACCCTACATCGGCCTCGATTTCATCATGATACTCCTCGGCTCCTATCTGATCTGGTGGGCGTACGAGTTCTCGCACAAGGCGAGGAAGCTCGGGAAGGCGTTGAGGACCGGCAGCCTTGCGATCCCGTTCGCGCTCGTCGCCATCATGCTCGTAATGGTGGGCCTTTTCCTGGGCTTCGACACAGTCTCGGCATACAATTCGACGCTCCTCCCGAGCCAGACGAGCGTGGCCGTGATGTCGATCCTCTTCATCCAGGCGGCGGTATGGCCGTTCATACTCGCGGCATTCTCTATCGAGTCGGGCAGGGCGATCACCTCTTTCCTGCAACGCGGGAAGCTGCGCTGGCCTTCGATAATAGCGCTGCTTTCTGTAATGGCCATCGGCTTCATCGTGCAGGGGGTCGCCGATGCAGTCTATTATTTCCTCGTGCAGGACAAGACCTTCGATACGCTGATGATCTTCGGGGAGATCTTCATAGGGGTCCTCGTCGCGGTCTTCGGCGCGGTCCTCAGCTCGACGCTTCGAAGGCCCGGGAGGCAGGGCAAGGGGGAGCCAGCCAGCACGGAAGCCGGTGAGCCATGAATTTCGAAGAGTGGGAGCCGCTGTACCTCCAGATAGTCAAGGATTTCGGATATTCCGTCGAGGAGGATCGGAAGTCCGCTGAGATCCTTGCAGACCTGATCGCCAGGCAGAGGCGGCCGGTCAACGTCGATTTGATCCTGAATTCCCTTATCAGGGGTTTTCGGTTCGTCCTTTTAGGGCCGTGCCCGCTGGACGGGATGGAGTTCGGGGAGGTTCGAAAGAGAGTCAAGACGGGTTCGCACTCATTGGCGACGGTGGGCGACGGCACCGGGAGCGCTCTCCGAGCAGGTCTAAAGCCGAAACTGACCTTTACAGATCTAGATGGAACCCCGCAGGACGATGTCGACGCGAACAATGGCGGCTCAGTCGTAGTCATTCATGCTCACGGAGACAATATCCCGGCTCTCAGGGAATGGATCTCCAAATTTCCCGGACCCATTATTCCGACATGCCAATGCAAACCCTTTCCTGGAATCAACAATTGGGGCGGATTCACAGACGGAGACAGGGCCTTCTGTGCCCTGAGGCATTTCGGGGCGAAGAACATAGAGGTGGTCGGCTTTGATTTCGACAAGCCCTGCGGATCGAAACGAGCGGATCTTGAGACCAAGAGACATAAACTCGAATGGGCCGAGAGGATAATCGGATCCCAAGACAGATGATTCGCCTTTATCATTCGGATGAATCTACAACAATGGTCTGCTGAGATATAGGGTAAGGAACTCATTTTCATCCAAAATCTCAATAAAATCATCGAAAATCCGACTTTCCGACCAAAAAGTCTTTATATAAATTTGCCTTTTAAAACGCTCAATATCGATTCGCAATGGGAAAATGGAGCGGATCGGGAGTTGGCTGATTGATTGGAGAAATAAATAGGAGGAATTAATTCATGGAAAGGAACGAGAAAGTAAAGACCGTCCCTGAGCATCCGATCAGGACCAAGCTTTTTGTCGTCGCAACGACGATGGTTCTGTTGGGCGCAGTCCTAACTGCAGTGACTCTGGGAATTTTCGGTAGTGCACCTGTGCTCGCAACCATCCTTGGGGATGGCACGGCACCGACGACGACACTGACGATTACACCTTGGCTAGCCGAGGCAAATAATCACAGCGGTCAATGGGGACACACCGCATGGTACACACAGAATGTGACGATGAACCTCACGGCAACCGCAATGGATACTGGAGCAGTCGATCTGCTCAATAACATTACGTACAGTATCAATGGCGGAGCATGGGTCAACTACTCGACGACCGGAAAGAATGTGACACTTAACCAGACGATGGTCGGTCCAAAGGGGAACATCACAATCGAATACCGTGCATGGGACAAGGGTGGCGACAAAGAAGCCATTCAGACCAATGTGACTTGGATAGACATCAAGGCGCCGACTGTGAGTGTCGTTGCGACGGCAGGTACCGCCGGCACTAACGGCTGGTATACATCAGCTTCTGTGACTGTGAAGCTTGCGGTTGTTGACAACGTGAAAGGAAGCGGCGTCAACACCACGTACTACAAGAATAGCACCGAGGCCATCAAAGCCGTCCTGTGCAACGAAACCTTGCCAACCCTCGTAATGTCCGGACAGGGGATTCATAACCTCACCGCGGCAGCTAGGGACAATGCGACGAACAACGGGACGATAACTGACCTCGCCGTCAAGATCGACTCGGTCGCACCCACTCTTACCCTGACGAATGCGTCCGGGACCATCTCGGCGAATAAGACGACACTGGTCTGGACCGCTTCGGATGCAACGAGCGGGATCGACCACTACGAAGTGAAGGTCGGCGGCGGCGCTTTCGTTTCCGTGGGGAACGTCCTTTCGTACCAAGTGACCGGACTGGCAGACGGTAACAACACCGTCATAGTCAAAGCGGTCGACAAGGCGGGGAATTCAGTCGATAAGACGATCTACCTCACAGTGAACAAGCCTGCAGGAACCGACATGACGCTGATCATCCTCATCTTGGTGATAATCGTGATAATCGTGATTGTCGCCGTGATGATGATGAAGCGCAAGGGCAAGAGCCCGGTCGAAGCGGCTGCACCTGAGGAAGAGAAGCCCAGCAACTAGACTCAGAACCTAAATGAGATATTGAAACCCGGGGCCGCGGAAATCCGCGGCTCAATAATTTCTTTTCTTTTCTTCTTCACAAAAGGACATCTCAGAATTTCCTAGCTTTCTCAATTCTTCATTCAGATCTCTGCGGTTATGCAAGTCTATTGCCCCTTTGCGTGCCGCAATTTATATGACTTTCGTTTAATTCTATCATGATTTCGAGCCATCATTTCGGAAGGGTTTTATACCACTGAAGCCGGTGCATATCTTAATGTCGGCCTGTTGATGGGAACTTTGGCGGGCCGATATACTATATCGGAAAATGCTTGAAAGGAGGATAAAAAATATGGAAGCAAATGAGAATGTTGAACCTACGCCTGAGGAGCTTCCGACGGAGACCGCAGAGGTGGCAACGAAGCCAAAGAAGACAAAGATTTTGGCTGTCGTTATTGTAATCATCCTCATCGTCGCGGCCTTGGCGGTTGCCTTAGGACTTGGAGGCGGCGGCGGTCAAAAGCCGAACGCACCCCCGACAGCAGGCGCAGTGGCGACGACGAACACGACGATTCCCGTAGGGGGATATGTCATTTTCAAATCGACTTCGAATGACACGAATGGCAACGATACCATCGCTTATCTGACATGGTACTTCGGTGACGGAACCACCTCGAACGGTACCGTGGCCACAGTGGGCACAGTCAACCACACCTTCCAGTACGGAGGTCTATATTGGGTGCTGCTGAAGGCCGTGGACAACAAAGGTGCGAACTCGACGACCGAGGCATCAATGATCAGGGTAACCGTGACCTACTTCGCACCGACATTGCCCGTGACTAACACGAGCAAGCCGAAAGCGATCCTGAACGCGGACCAGGATATCATCAACGAGAACACGATTGTTGTTTTCAACGCGACAGGATCGATGGCGGTCGGAACGTGGTACTGGATCAACGCCACGAACCACTCGGAAGGCGGCAAGAACTACTATGGGTATGACAACATTTCCTCGCTGAACCTATCGTTCGGTGACGGTTCGAAATATGTCGAAGGCCTGTCGGTAGCTATGACGAATAATTACCTAAAGGCCGGACACTACGCGGCGAGCCTCAATGTCACCGGCGAGAACGGCAAGTCCACGAAGGTCATGAGGACGGTCCACGTGAAAGGCATTCCACCGAGCACCATCCCAATCAAGAACCCGGATGCCTTCATCATGGCAACGATTGGTGAACCTCAGTACCTCGACCCGGCGACCTGTTATGATACCGCTGGTGGAGAGATACTCCAGAACGTCTACGAGTCGCTTGTATGGTATGAGAAGACCAATGTCTCATATGTCGGGCCGTTATTGTGTAATGCGACTCCGACACTCGCAAACGGGCTCATCAGCTCTGATGGGTTGAACTATACATTCAACCTGAAGAGCGGCATCAAGATGTCCGATGGTACCACGATGAACGCGAGCGATGTGATATACTCGATCCAGCGCGTCGTCCGTATCCATGACCCGGATGGCCCATTAGTTGTGCTTGAGGCCGATTTGGAGGACTCTTTGTCAACATATATTGGCGAGCAGCTACAGAACTATACCGATCAGATGGCGTGGTCTACACCTCAGTGGATTCTCGATCAGATACCGAACGTTCCGACCCACATCATAACCGATGCGGACGTTCAGGCTGTGATTGAGGCCGGTGTCACGATGATCAACGATAGCGCAGTGAAGATCCGCGTTACTCACAAGGACCCATCATTCTTGTTTAAGATGGCTTTCACTGCCGCTGACATCGTGAGCAAAGAGTATGTCGTGGCCCACGGCGGCGTAGTGAATGGCGTGCACAACACCCAGATGGACGTCTTCCCCGGAGGAGGAACCGGTCCGTATCAGTTCGTGAGCTGGGGTTCGGGCGCCATCAAGATGACGAGATTTGGGAACTACCATGGCGCTGCTCCAGCGATCAAAGATGTCACCATAAAGTACATCAAGGATGTGAACACAAGGATGCTGTTGCTCAAGGCTGGCGATGCCGACAGTATATACATGGATATCCAGTACGAGGACCTGTTTAACACGAACCCCAACTACCGGATAATAAAGGGACTTCCAACTGTCGATATAATGTTCGTCGGATTCAGCCAGGACATCAACGTCACAGCGGCTGCAGTCTATGGAAGCAACGTACCGCATGACTTCTTCATGGACAAGCACGTCAGGAAGGCGTTCACCTACTTGATGAACTATACAAAGTACATCAACAATGTGCTGAGGGGCAACGGATTCGCTGCGAACGGTGTGATACCGAAGGGATTCTTCGGATACAACGCGTCGAAGCCTGTATTCCAATTCGACCCGGCAAAAGCCGAGGCGGAATTCAAGCTGGCGATCGCGAACCACACGACGATGCAGACTTGGTGGGACAAAGGCTTCACAATCGCCTTGATGTACAACTCTGGCAACCTCTATAGGGAGACTGCCTGTCTGTACATGAAGGAGGCACTGGAAGCTCTGAACTCCAAGTTCCATGCGACGATCAATCCGCTAGCGTGGAACACCTATCTGACGGAGAAGAACAGGAAGCCGACCTCCTTGCCGATATATTACATCGGTTGGGCGCCTGACTATCCTGACCCGGACGATTACGCAACTCCGCTCCTGGATAGCCAGTTTGGAATATTCCCGGTGAGAACAGGATACCACAACGCCACCGTTGACGCTACCATTAGGGCTGCGGCATCGGAGCTGAACCTGACGAAGAGGTATAAGCTGTATCAGAACCTGACAGACCTCGTCTACGACGACTGTCCGTACCTGATAATGTACCAGGCGAACAACTTCCACATCGAGCGGGCATGGGTACATGGGTATTACTACAACCAGATGTACTCCGGATTCTACTACGCGTCCTTCACGAAGAGTTGAGGAAGTAGTAGCGTGGAGCAAACCCCTTACAAAACCTCTTCTTTCTATAATTTTATATGACTGAGGGGGACGCCGTTTTATGTCTAGGATGATTGTATATTCTCAATCTGTCAAGCAGATGATGAGGTACGAAAGTTTTAAACCACGGGGGACCTTCCTCAATTAAGGTCAGGTGATATTGGCTGCAGATGTTCACCTATATTGTCAGGCGACTGCTCCTTCTCATACCTGTCCTCATCGGTGTATCAATTCTCGCGTTCGTAATTATGAGGTCGGCCGGGGATCCGACATTCGCCTACCTTCAAAACCCCGATAAGGTGACTCCCCATCAGTACCAACTGGTCAGAGAAAAATATCATTTGAACGAGCCGCTATACATTCAATATTGGTATTGGCTCGACGGCGTTTTTCACGGCGACTTGGGCTTCAGTAGGCAAGCTCATGAAAATGTGACGAACGCCATAGCGGAGAAATTCCCCGCGACATTTGAACTTGCGCTGATATCGACCTTCTTATCCGTTGTTATTGGAATCTTTTTAGGGACAATCGCAGCAGTGAGGGCGAACTCCGCCACAGATCAAGGCTTAAGGGTCCTTTCCCTTGTCGCCGTCTCCATACCGGTGTTCTGGCTGGGCCTGATGCTGCAGATGACATTCTATCCTCAATGGCTGCCCCTACAGGGGCGGTTCGATGATCAGCTCTACAGTATAAGCACTCTTCATGCCCATACGGGTTTCCTATTAATCGATACCTTGCTCAGCGGAGATTTCAACTTCTTCCTCGATGTTGTGAAGCATCTCATTTTGCCCGCCATCACACTTGCATTTGTGTCGACTGCGCTGATCCTCAGGATGATGAGGTCCAGCATGCTTGAGGTTCTCGGTTCGGAGTATGTCCAGACCGCTCGGTCGAAAGGTCTCCCTGAGCGTACCGTCATCCGTAAGCACGCGCGCCGGAACGCGCTCATCCCGACGACGACGGTCATTGGCCTATCATTCGGCGGATTGCTGGGAGGTGCTGTCCTCACAGAGACCGTATTCGGATGGCAAGGGCTCGGGCAGTGGTCCCAGGAGGCGGCGACGAACCTCGATACCGCCGGGATAATGGGGTTCACTCTGCTAACTGCCATGATTTACGTTCTTGCGAACCTGTTTGTTGATCTGATATATGCATATCTCGATCCGCGCGTGAGGCTCGGATAGGGGCATCGAAGAAACTATTTGGAGAGATGTTGATTGAAAGGCGGCAAACCGAAAGTGCCCTTTGACAAGGAATCGAAGGGGAAGGAGAAGAAGCCCAGAGCCATAGGCGACCTGCTGGAAGGAAAAAGTGTCGTCTCAAAAATCCGGCTTTGGCTCGCCCCGAGGGTCAGGGAACTGCGTTTCTCCCTCTACCTTATGTCGAAGAGCGTAACGTCCATCGCGGGCCTCATCATCCTCGCATTCCTCCTGATTCTGGTCGTTTTGCCCTGGGTTTTCGCTGCTCCAAACGGTGTGAATCCATACAAGATGCCCTTCAACACGGACTATCAGAACCCTCTGCCCCCTGGGGAGCATGGTTACATACTAGGCTCCGGAAGAACTGGCGCGGACTATTTCTATGGCATAATTTGGGGCGCAAGGAATTCTATGGAATTCGCGATCGAGATTGTTCTGGTTTCGGCAATCATAGGCACCATCCTTGGTCTAATCGCAGGATACAGGGGAGGGGTCATCGACGAGATCATAATGAGGATCACTGACGTCTTCCTCTCCATCCCGTCGCTGGTCCTAGTAATGGCAATCGCCGCCATCCTCGGAAGGAACCTGGAATCGACGAAGCTCGCGTTACTTGCGGTGTGGTGGTCTGGCTATACCAGGATAATCCGCGGGCAGGTCCTGTCCATCAGGGAGAACACATACATCGATGCGGCGAGGGCAGCAGGTTCAGGCGATCTGAAGATAATGTTCCGCCACATTCTGCCGAACTCATGGTCCCCGATGGTCGTCAACGCGACCATGGATATGGGGACCGTCGTCCTCGTAATGGCGGGCCTCAGCTATCTGGGGCTCGGCGCGGAGTACGGGACTTGCGAATGGGGCTCGATGATACAAGAGGGGCAGCGGTGGCTCGTCTACGGCGCATGGTGGATGATTGTCTTCCCAGGCATCATGATCCTGCTGTTTGTCCTCGCGTTCAATCTTATCGGAGATGGGTTACGAGACATTCTGGACCCAAGGATGAGGAGATGACACATGTCTGAAGATAAGAATGTCCTGGTCGACATTAGCGATCTCTTCATCAATTTCTACACGTACCAGGGAATCGTTCGAGCGATCGAGGGGATAGACCTCCAGATAATGAGGGGAGAGACTCTCGGAATCGTAGGGGAGACCGGTTGCGGAAAGAGCGTTACGGCAAAAGCCATCATGAGACTCATCCAGGTTCCGCCGGGTAAAATCGAGGACGGGAGCATCCATTTCCTTGAGCCGCCAGCGGTGAGGGTTAAGCGGAAGGAGTTCGAAGCCCAGGCTCAGAAGCTGTATGAGAAGCTCCCGGACAAGGACAAGAAGAAGATGGTGGCGCAGTACACACCCCACACGGAGATTCAATACGATAAATTGACTGAGAAGGATCGGAAGAAGCTCTCCTCAAAACGGATGTCGGGCTTCAAGAAGCGGATGAAACCGCTTCCGCCGTCGTTAATTGATAAGATCGTCCCGTCACAAACCGCCCCATCCAAGCTAGTCATTGCCTACATGCTGAAGAAAGCTAGCACTGCCCCAAAGGACGATAAGATATCCCAGGAGGCACTCAGAATGAGCTACGACCTCCTTAGGAAGGACATCCCGTTCATGCAGAAGATCAGAGGGAGGTATATTTCGATGATCTTCCAGGAGCCGACCTCGGCGCTCAACCCCGTGTTCACAGCCGGCGATCAGATCGCGGAGGTCATTTTGCAGCATAGGGTCGTCGAAATGGCCAAGAGGGTCCAGAAGAGGCTCGACGGGGAGATATCCCTCAGCGAGAAGGGACAACGCCCCCGGAAGATTCCGCACAAGACCAAGAATTGTCCTTCCTGCGGCCTCTCTGTCGAGAAATCCGCACCGACCTGCCCCGGGTGCGGGAATGTCACCTTCAAAACTACTCGAATCAAGGCGAAAAAGACCTACCACTGCTCGATCTGTGACAACAAGCTAAACACCGAGGAGACATGGTGCGGCAAGTGCGGGAACGAGTTCTACGGACGCGTGTCCTGGAGGGTTAGACCGTTCTTCCTCAAGACCTACAGAAAGCTGTTCCAGCTCATCGAGAAGAATCCCAATGCGCTGTACATCAGGGTCATGGGGAAAATACCGTTCGTGAAGCAGTTCAGGAAGAACCTTTACGAGGAGGCGTTCAAGGAATCTGTCAAAATGCTCGAGATCGTCAGGATTCCCGATCCGAAGGCCATCGCGTATAGATATCCCTACGAGCTTAGCGGCGGGATGCAGCAGAGGGTCATGATCGCTATCGCCCTCTCATGCAATCCGAAGCTGCTCGTTGCGGACGAGCCGACGACCGCGCTGGACGTCACCATCCAGGCGCAGATCCTCAAGCTGATGAGGGACCTGAAGCAGGCCTACGGCAGCTCGATCCTCCTTATCACGCACAATCTCGGGGTCGTCGCAGAGATGTGCGACCGGGTCGGCGTGATGTACGCCGGTTCGATGGCGGAGATAGCAGACGCAAGAACGATCTTCAAATTCCCCCTGCATCCGTACACCGTCGGATTGATGCAGGCGGTCCCGTCGGTCCAGCTCGAGCTAGACCGGCTGTTCACCATAAAAGGGTCTGTTCCAAACCTGATCTATCCCCCTTCGGGATGCAGGTTCCATCCAAGGTGCGATTATGCTAAGGAGTATTGCAAGCAGGTAAAGCCGGAACTGGTCGAGATAGAGAAGAACCACTTCGTGTCCTGCCACAAAGTCTCGGAGGCGAGAGGCTATGTCTGAGAAGGACGGGGCGACCGCTGGCAACCTGATAGACGTGGTGCATCTGAAGAAGTACTTCCCGATTAGGGCGGGATTGATGAAGCGGGTCGTGGGCAACGTCCGCGCGGTCGACGAAGTGGATTTCTACATCAAGAAGGGCGAGACGCTCGGCCTAGTAGGGGAGTCCGGATGCGGGAAGACGACGGTCGGTAGATCTATCATGATGCTCACGCCGCCCAGCGACGGATTCGTACTCCTGGAAGCGCCGCGCGAGGTGGTGGTGGACTTCAGGAAGCTGGTGGACCTGCAGAGGTCCGCAGACTCGTCGTCGATGAAGAAGCAGATCGCCTTGGAAATGGCGACCCTTATAGACAAGTTCCTGAACCAGCCATCCTGCCAGATCAAGGAGGACAAGAAGAAGCATATCTGCGCTGAGGCGAGGAAGTACCGCGATCAGATCAAGAAGGGAACGGTATCGGACCCGGTCCCCGACGCGAGGCGCGACGAGATTCTCGCTCTGGCGGACGATGCTCTCCGCGAGGTCTGCAGGAGGTACTGCATCAACCATTTGAAGAAGAAGGAGGTCCGGAGGATCAGGGGCAGGATACAGTTCGTATTCCAGGACCCGTTCTCATCCCTCGACCCGAGGATGCTGGTGAAGGACATCGTCGCGGAACCCATCCGCGCGCAAATGAAGCTCTGGATAACGAGATGGACGATAAGGCTGAGGGTCATGTTGTTCCTCTCGGTGTCTCTGCTCAGCGTTGCAATCACAGCCTGGTACTGGAACCTCATATTCACAATGATGAACACTCCCCCTCCGCTCGACATCTCATTGATATATCGGATCGAATTACTAGTCCCGCTGGCCGGAATGGGTGCTTCTGTCTATGGGTCACTACGGCTATTGAATTCCACCATCGATCGGTATGCTAGCCAGAAGAAGGAAGTGACCGTAGGCGGCAATAATGAGACAACGCGGCGCGTAAAGGCGGGCGAGCGGGTTCGCAATGAGATAATAAAGCTGATGGAAACCGTCGGCCTGAATGTCGAGCACCTTTACAGATACCCGCACGAATTCAGCGGAGGCCAGAGGCAGAGGATCGGCATCGCAAGGGCTCTGTCGGTGAGACCTGATTTCGTTGTTCTGGATGAGCCTACATCAGCGCTGGATGTGTCCGTCCAAGCCCAGATACTCAACATGCTCAACGACCTTCAGAGGGACTTCGGGCTCACATACCTGTTCATATCGCACGACCTGAGCACGATCAGGTACATGTGCGACAGAGTCGCCGTGATGTACTTGGGCAAGATCGCCGAGACTGCCCCGAAGGCGGAGCTTTTCAACCACCCGACGCACCCCTATACCGAGGCCCTCCTCTCCGTTATACCTGTACCAGACCCGGATATCCGGAAGAACCGGATTATCCTGTCAGGGGACGTCCCCAGTCCAGCGAACCCGCCTTCTGGGTGCAGGTTCCATACGAGGTGCCCCCTGGCTATCCCGATATGCTCCGTCGATGAGCCCGAGCTGGTCGATTACGGGAATGAGCATTTCGTTGCATGTCATGTGCGCAAAGAAGTTGTCAAGTGAGGAAGCCGGCCGGAGGAACGAAGGCATCGAGGCCGTCATCCAGGACGAGGACGTGGATGATGAGGGTGTCTTGAGGGTCCTCCGCGCCCAGATGACCTGGAAGGAATGGCTCCGCTATGATTTCTTTAGATACTGGTTCGTCTTAGGCGCTGGCACGCTGAACGTCTTCACGTGCATGGAGATCGGACGAGCGGCGAACGGTGGCTCCCTCATACTGTTCATCCTGGTCATACTCTTTGTCATCATGTCGTTGTTCGAATACCTCGCATACAGGCGCATCTGGCCTCATGGTATCCTCTCAGGGAAGGAATCGCAGAAGATATAGTGCGTCTCTTGGCGCATAGGAAACTTTTTCCATGACCAACTCGATGTCCTGCCGGGACGGGCATGGCTCTCGTTAATCTCAAGGAAGTAACCATAGCACTGGAGAAGTCGCTGGCCTCTAAGAACCTCCCTCGCCAGGAGATCGAACGTCTCGCCATGAGGATAATGGATCTGTTCGGTTTCGAGGATCAGGTCGTCGACAACCGGCTCACGCCTGAGGATCGAGATATTTTCTACATGCTTGAGGAGGCTGGATTGGTAACGACGATCGAGGACGATGTTCAGGTCCAGAAGGGGAAAACCTGGCGCATCTACTACTGGGTCCTGAAGGAGGACCAGATACACCGCCTGGCGCATGAATCCGACGAGAAGAGCGGGAGCATGCCAGCCGAAGCAGACATATATGAGACAATGTCTGACGATGTTTGGAAGCACCACGAAGAGAATTCCTGACCTCGGAATCGGAGAGCTTCCCAAAGGGTCGATGTGATTTGGACGGCTATACTATCGTTCTGATAATTCTGCTCGCATGGTTCGTGATTCTCTTCCTCGGCCAGAAGCTAAAATTCTGGGAGAAGATCCACGCTGCCCCCTATGGCCCGTTCCTCATGTTCAAGACTGTGAGGGGACGCAACTTCATTGAGAGGCTGGCGAGGAGAGCGCGCTTCTGGACGCTCTACGGCAGGGTTTCGATTGGGATAACGATCGGCTCCATGGTGACTTTGATGCTCCTAATGATATGGGAGGCCTTCTTGGTTCTCGGCATACCCGCCAGCGCAGCCCCAGCCCCTGAGACGCTAATTGGAATCCCCGGAATCAACCCATTGATACCGCTTTGGTATGGGATACTCGGTCTGATAGTTGCGGTCGTTGCGCATGAGTTCGCACACGGGATCGTCTCAAGGGTCGGCAAAATCAAGGTCCAATCTCTCGGGGTTCTGCTCCTCGTCGTTCCGATGGGGGCGTTCGTAGAACCTGACGAGGACGAGATCAAGGCAGCAGATATGTCGATTAGGACGCGGCTGTATGCAGCTGGTCCCGCGACCAACATGATCATCGCGCTGATCTGCCTGCTCGCGATCGTTCTTGTCGTCGCGCCTTCGGCTCAAACGGTCCATGATGGAGCAGTCGTCACTGGAATCGCTTCCGACTCACCGGCATCGCACTTCAGCCTTTCTACTTGGAGCGAGGTGATCAACGTCGACGGCGCTGCTATCACCGATCCTTCGCAGCTCAGGAATATCACTTTCAACAGTCCTGGCGAAGAGGTTAACGTTACTCTGATCTACAACGGACAAGAGTCAACAATGCAATTGCCCGCCGGCGTCGTCGTGCTGTCCGTCACGGGTAGCCTACCAGCATTCAACGTCGGAATCACCCCGGGAATGATCATAGCCGAATTGAACGGCACGCCGATATGCAATATCAGTGGATTCCAGAAAACCGTGGAGACTGCCCCTCACGACATACCGATCAACATCACTGTCCTAAAGTACGGTTATGATGCCACAAGAGGAAAGAACTGGTTCATCCCCGACAATAATATCACGAAAATCACCCTCACGACGAAGTGGCGATACTTCTTCACATATAACCCCAGCGAGAATAAAGAAGAATATCGGAACATAAGCTACATGGGAATAACGACCAGCTATGCGGGTGAGACCAGCTCTCTCTTCGGCGCGCGTTTCTCACAACCGGGGATAGTCATTGATGCATACGCGACCCCGTTCCGGGGCGGGAACCTATTCCGGGACTCCATCTCCCTGATCGCGTTACCGTTCCTGGGGTATACGCCAGTTGAAGGTCCGATAGCCTCCCTCTATGAACCAACGGGTATATTCGCGTCCCTCCCCGCCGACGTATTTTGGGTCACCCTGAACTCACTGTACTGGATCTTCTGGATCAATCTAATGGTAGGGCTCACGAACGCCCTTCCAGCAGTCCCGCTCGACGGTGGATATGTCTTCCGCGATCTCCTCAAGGGGCTCGTTCTCAGAACAAGGAAACCCTCGAACGGCCTGGACAAAGTCGTTGAGAAACCGATGACTGATGAGGAGCTCGACAAGATGATCAGAGTCGTGAGCCTGGTGATCTCCCTCTTCGTCTTATTCCTCTTCGTTTGGCAGATAATCGTGCCGAGGTTGTGATTCGTAGACAATTGGATATGTTTTATTATCTGATTTGTTATCAGGGTAATGCATGTTTGAGCTGGATAAGGAACTTCGAGCGCTGATTCTCCAGAACCTTCCCGAAGACGGGATGTCGATAAGCGCCCTTTCCAGATTGCTCAACGAAAAGGGAGTCAAGCTTCATCGCCTCGAATTGAGCGGGTATCTGAAAGCCCTATCCGACGTCGGAGTACTCAGGGAGAGGGATATCAAACCCTCGAAGGTGTTCAGTCCATCCCAGCTGAAGAAGAAGGACGTCTACACTTGCCTGGGCGACCTGATAAGGAAGGAAGAGGACGACGAGGACAAGCAGGCGAGCATGGCGCTTTTCATACTCGGTAAGCTGTTCAAGCGAGCCATCTTCGACAAGGAGCTCCGGATGTGCGGTTTGCGAGGAACACCAGCCTCTAAGCGGGCGACCGACAAGGAGAGAGCGGATGCAGCTGCCCTGATGGTCAAGGCTGGTGTCAAGATCGGCGCATCGGACGCTGCTCTTGTATCTGCCCAGAACTTTCCTCAAGCAATCAACAAGATCATCCCCGACCTGCTGATAGACCTCGCCGGCCTAAGGGCTTTCGTCGCAGAGACGAAGCAGAAGACTCT
>Ga0315279_10006314_pt1 | contig 14997 bp, 15 predicted proteins | sample YL17G06_20_MG_FD_203694 | JGI IMG/M metagenome (GOLD analysis project Ga0315279, IMG submission 203694) | Sediment microbial communities from Yellowstone Lake, YNP, Wyoming, USA - YL17G06_20 | ecosystem: Environmental > Aquatic > Freshwater > Lake > Sediment | place: USA: Wyoming | collected... | reverse complement strand
GCGATCCTTGCAAATCTCCCGCAGCTTCTGATAGATCTTTCCTTCTTCCCATTTTTTCAGAATCTCCGGTTCGAGCTTGGGAAGGTTGGCTTTCATGGGGAAAGAAGTTTTCGGCAGATTCAGGGTGTCTTTATAGTCCATCGGGGCCTCGGAAAAAGAGATAAGCCCCTCCTAAACTCATGAGGGGTGGAGATGGGCGGAATGCCTGATAATCTCGCATATTCATAAATTTTTATCACAGGAAGGAGTGGGGTTCAAGAAAAAAGAAAAAAAGACTTGCCCCTTCACTTTTCGCCAAGTGGGCGGAAGATGGATTGGATTCCAGGCATTGCCCGGCCCGGAAGCAAGGGCGTTACGCGCAAAAACCATGAGGCGACCCTCCTTTCTTGGGCCGGGCGGGCAATTGAAATGCGGAATGCAGAGTGCGGAATGCGGAATGGGAAAAAAGAAGTAAAAATTCCGAATTCCACATTCCGAATTGGGTAACGCCCGATAGGCCCGCCTCACCCTGCGGAAGCACGGAGGGGATCTCCTGAGCGAATTCTTTTCCCACCGATGCTTTTTGCACGTAACGCCCTTGCTCCCGGACCACAAGCTTTCTTTCCCCTTAGAAAAAGAGTCGCAAAAGTGAAGGGGGGCAAGAGAAAAAAGAGTATTGCGGGTTTTTCCGAGGCGGTGATATAATTCTCTTGGGTTTTTAGCCAGTCCTGATTCATCCAATACATTTTATGCCTGAACGACGCCTCTTCCCCGTCGGGGATATGGGCGGAAGCCGTTTTGAAATGAGCATCGAAGAATTTGCTTCCTGAGGAAGGGAGGTGGAAGCCAGCTTTATCGATGAGGTCTGTCCCGCCGAAAGGGTTCTTTCGGGAGGGTAAGGAGTACGAACATCTTAATGAAACAATGATAGGAGGGAATGATGGCGAGCAAAGGAATCGATTGGTCGTCGTTATGGAAGAAGGAAGACTGGTGGGCCTGCTGGATCGGCTGGTTTTTATTGCTCCTGGCTCTGGTTGCCTTGCTGCCCGCCGTTCCGAAGCTGGCTCGATGGACGGAATTCTCTCAGGCTTTCCCGCGGGGGGCTGTGGCCTTTTGGTCCCTCACCAAGCTGTTTTTGGTTTTAGTGATCTTGACCTCGATCGGGGCGGCGGCCATGAAAAAGCCAGTCAAGGGCTATATCCCCGGGTTCCTGGTCATTTATCTTGTCTCCTTTGTCGCCCTGGTCGTTTCCAATCAGAAGCAGATCAATGCCTATGGGTTTGAATACGTCCTCTGGGCGTTGATTATCGGGCTTATCATCAGCAACTTCCTGGGCGTTCCCAAGTGGCTGAAGCCAGCCATCATGACCGAGTTTTTTATCAAGATCGGCCTGGTCTGTATGGGGGCGGAGATCATGTTCCAAGTGGTGATGAAGGCCGGTGCAGTGGGATTGATTCAGGCCCTGCTGGTAGTCATCGTGGTTTGGTTCTTCACTTACTGGATCTGCCGCAAATTTGGATTGTCACAACGGTTTTCCAGCATCATCGCCACCGGCAACTCCATCTGCGGTGTTTCCGCCTCCATTGCTGCGGGCGGTGCGGTCCAGGGGGATCCTAAAGAGGTGAGCTACATCATCGCGTGGCTGATGATCTGTGCTGTGCTTCTAATCTTCATCATGCCTCCTCTCGCCAGATGGATGGGCCTTCCCAACAATATGGCCGGTGCATGGGTCGCTGGGGTCATTGATAACACCGGAGCGGTGGTGGCGGCCGGGGGAATCCTGGGCTCGAAGGCTGCGCTGGATGCGGCAGTATTGGTTAAAATGTCTCAGAACGTCCTTATCGGGTTTGCCGCCTTCCTCCTGGCCCTCTGGGCGGCTCTTTCCCTCGAGAAGAAGAGCACCGGGGAAAGGCCCTCCTATGCCGAGATCTGGTACCGTTTCCCCAAGTTCATCGTCGGCTTCGTGGTGGCCTCCCTTGTGGTTTCTTTCTGGGTCCTGCCCGCGATGGGCGATAAAGGCGCCAAAGAAATCACCGGCCTGATGCAAGGATATCGCGTCTGGCTGTTCGCCATATGTTTCGTGTGCATCGGCCTGGAGACCCAGATCAAAGAGCTGGTCTCGGTCGGGGGGGGCAGGCCGGCGATCGCCTATTTCATCGCCCAGGGTTTCAACATCATCTGGACCCTGATCGTGGTCTGGTTTCTCTGGTCGGGAAAATTCTTCATCCCGCCCATCCTCCCAGATTAAAGGTCGATACATAAGATAGGAAGAGGGGGCCACGAGCCCCCTTTTTTTGGAAAATAGGGCGGAGTCGTCTAGGGGGCCGAAGCTCGTTCTCCAGCTTTAGATCGAAATGGGGTAAGAATTGACGGGGAAAGACCCCGGATGGTATGTTGGGATCCTGCGATGACCGGGGACTATCTGAAAAATTACCAGGTCGCTCTATCCGCAGAAGAATCATTTTCCCGGTCAGTGGCGCTCGGATTGTGGATGAGAAGGCCTCTGACCGCCTGGCACTTTCTGCTGCCGGGAATGTTCCTGTGGGATATCCTCAGGCGTCGGAGGGCCATCCAGCAATACAGCACCCTTTTTCTTTTCCCCCGGAAACTGGCCCTGGACGCGGCCCGTCAAATGATCGAGGGAGAGGAGCGAGATGGACTCCTGTCCCGAGCGGAAAATAAGATTCAAGAATGGCTCTCCGGTCAAAAGGTCTATTCCCCTCGAATCCTGCGCGAGCACATGGAACAGATCCGGATTCTCCTGGATCATTATTCCCGGCTTCTGCAGGCCGAGGGGGGAAGCTATTCCCGGCTGATCCGAAACACTTACGGAACCCGGGAGAATTATGAAGTCCATGTGGCCCGGGTCACGGCGGCCGAGGGAGAAGTCGATCAGGGCCTGGCCGAAATTCAGGGAAGAACGGCCGAATCCTGGGACCGCCTGCGGGCCGAACAGGTGCAGGTCGCTCAGCTGCGGAAAAGGGAGGTGGATCGAATCTTCCCGGAGGGAGGGGAAAAGGAAAATGGGTAGACTTCTTCCGAGGGTTCTGGACACCAAGTACGAAAAGATCCTTGCCCAGGAACGGTCCCTGGCCAAGGCCGTGGCCTCCGAGGTAATCGAAGTCAAACCGGTTTCGGCCTGGGAGATCCTGATTCCCATCCTGTTTCTCCTTAGTTTTTTCCAATTCAAACGATTGAAGGAAACCTTCACTTTGAATTTTCTTTTCACCAAGAAGCTGGCCCTGGAAGCCGCCTTCACCATGGTCGACAAGGGAAAAAGCAGGGAAGAGGCCCGGGAACAAATCAAGGAGAAAACTGGAAACATCCTGGTCGGGGATAAAGCGGGGCTGTATTCCAACAAAATCCGCCAGAAACAACTGAGAGAAATGGACCTGCTTATCGAACACTACTGCCGGCTCTTGAATGCCGAAGGGAAGGACTATCCCTCCCTGGTGAAGAACGCCTACCCGAGCCGGGAAGAGTACGTCGCTTTTTTGGAGGAACTCGAGCAGGCGGAACGAGAGGTCTACCAGGCAGCCCACCAAACCGTAAAGAGCTCTTCGTCCCGGGAGATCGCCTCCAAAATGGAAGAAGCCACCGCCAGGGTCCGGCGGGCCGAATTGGATCGGCTTTTTCCCTAAAAGCGCCTTCCCGATGGCCTTCTCAGGTCGATCTTTCCGGTCCGGCCCCCTCAGCCCCAGAGACAGCGGGGAAGCTCGGTTCACGCCTGTTCCAAGGGAGAATTTCCTCCCGGAGAAGGAATCCAAAAATCATTGACTATTGGGAATATTAAGATAAGATTATTTATTCTCCTTCAATCAGCCGAAAAAAATCAATTCGATCATGGAAGGAATAAGGATGGAAAGAGAAAGAAATTCAAAGCTCGGTTATTGGTTTTTCGCCATGGCCATCTTCGCCGGGCTGGTTTTGAGCGGTCCCGCCCTGGCCGCCTCAGGAATTGATGCGGGATGGCTGGGCAAAATCGACTTCACCTGGGATTTCTGCGTCGGCTTTCTCAGTATCGTCCTCATCGACCTGGTCCTGGCGGGGGACAATGCAGTGGTCATCGCCCTGGCGGTCAAAAGCCTCCATGGAAAGCAGAGGAGGACCGGGATCATCTTCGGAGCCGGGGCGGCGGTGGCCTTGCGGGTGGTTATCACCTTCTTCGTGGCCCAGCTTCTGCAGGTCAGCTTCATTAAATTTCTCGGGGGAATATTAATCCTTTGGATCGCCGTAAAGCTCTTCATTGAAGGCGCCCCGGAGGACAGATTTCAGAAGGAAGCGACGACCTTCTGGCAGGCCATCCGGGTCATCGTGATCGCCGACCTCATCATGAGTACGGACAACATCCTGGCCGTGGCCGGGGCGTGCAAGGGAAATTTCTTCCTCCTCCTCTTCGGCCTAGCCCTGAGCATCCCCTTCGTGGTCTTCACCAGTGCCCTCCTATCCCTGCTCATGGATAAATACCCGATCATCGTCTGGATCGGGGCCGCGGTCCTGGGCCGGGTCGGCGGGGAGATGATCATCACCGACCCCTGGATTGTGGGGAAAATCGCCCCTAGCAGGGGGCTCCAGATTGCGTGCGAGATCATCGGGGCCGTGGGGGTTCTCGCCGTGGCGAAATTGTACATGCGCTGGAAGATCTCCAAGCAGGAGAACAGCAGCGTCAAAGGGTCAGAGCGGGCTGAATAAATAAATTGGAAGATCACCTCATCGCGGGGATGGGAAGGAGAATCACTTCATCCCCGGGATTTTTTTATCTATTTTGGGTTGCGGAATTCAGCCGTGCAGGGCTCAAAAACCCTTAAAAATTCCTTGACTCAGAAGTTTCCGTGAACCATAATTAAACATTAGTATTTGAAGTTTTTTGGGTTTTGTAAATTTTTAGGGCATACGCCATCCGGGGCGCGGATGGTCTTTTGTTTCTGGATAAGAGGTTGTCGGAATTTCGTTGGGAAGGTGCGGTCCGAAAATAGGTGTCTCCTTCTCGACACCTCTCGGGTCAATCTGAATTGCCCGTTGCTCATACCCTCTGGGGGAAATCGTCGAAATTCAAGCATTCAGAAAGATGGGAGGCCGCTGAAACTCTCCTGCGAGACCCCTTTAAGCGAAAAGGGGAGGGGATCTGGGAAAGGGATGAATTTTTTTGGGCCATAACTGATTCAAATAAACACGGAGGAAAGAGATGGCGAAACCAAAAACTCCACTGTTGGACGAACTGGAGAAAGGGAAGTGGCCAAGCTTCGTGAAAGACCTGAAGCAGGCAGCCGAGAAGAAGCCCATGGCCGCGGACCTCATGAACCAGCTCGAGCTTTCCTACAAGGAAAAGGTCGGGCACTGGAAACACGGAGGGATCGTAGGCGTCAAGGGCTACGGCGGCGGGGTCATCGGGCGTTATTCGGACCGCCCGGACCTGTTTCCCGGAGTCGCACATTTCCACACTTTGAGGGTGAACCATCCCACGGGATGGTTTTACACCACGAAAGCCCTGCGGAAGCTGTGCGATATATGGGACAAACACGGCAGCGGGCTGACCAACATGCACGGGTCCACGGGGGACATTATCCTGCTGGGGACCAAGACCGAAAACCTACAGCCTTGCTTTAACGACCTGAGCGACGCCGGGTTTGACCTAGGGGGATCGGGTTCGGCCCTTAGGACCCCCAGCGCCTGCGTGGGTCCGGCCCGGTGCGAATGGGCCTGCATCGACAGCCTGGATATCTGCTACAACGTCACCATGCACTACCAAGACCAGATCCATCGCCCCATGTTTCCCTACAAATTCAAGATCAAAGTCTCGGCCTGTGCCAACGACTGCGTGGCGGCCATCGCCCGGGCCGATATGTCGGTGATCGGAACATGGAGGGGCAAAATCGAAATCAATAAAAAAGAAGTCCAATCCTGCGCCAAATCCGGACTGGATATCCGGGAGGAGGTCGTCAACCTCTGCCCGTCCAAGTGCATGAAATGGGATGAGAAGGCCCAGTCCCTGACCATCGAAGATGCCGATTGCACCCGGTGCATGCACTGCATCAATCTGATGCCCAAGGCCCTGAAGCAAGGGAAAGAGAAGGGCGCAACCCTTCTGGTGGGCGGGAAAGCCCCCATCCTGCAGGGCGCGCAGCTCTCCTCGGTGATCGTGCCCTTCATGAAGATGGAACCTCCGTACGATGCTTTCAAAGAACTGGTCGCCAAGATCATGGACTGGTGGGATGAGAACGCAAAACCCAGGGAGCGGGTAGGGGAATTGATCAACCGGCTCGGCATGCGGACCTTCCTGCGTGCTGTGGGATTGAAGCCGGTTCCGCAAATGGTCAAAGCCCCGCGCGCTAACCCCTATGTGTTCTTCTGGCCGGAAGACATCAAAAAGTAACCAAGGAGGAAAAAAAATGGCAAAAACGGATATCGGCCCTCCCGATTATAAAAATTTTCTGCCCCCGACGATCAAGAAAAATTATGGAAAATGGAGCTACCATGAAATCCTCAAGCCCGGCGTGTTGAAACACGTGGCCGATTCGGGAGAGGAGCTCTTCAGCGTGAGAGCGGGCTCCCCCCGGCTGTTGAGCACCGACCACATCCGAGAGATCTGTGAAATCGCCGATCAATTCTGCGACGGATATCTTCGATTCACGAGCCGCCATAACGTGGAATTCATGTTGACCGACCCTAAGAAGGTCGATGGCCTGCTGGCCGAGTTGAAGAGCAAGAATTATCCCGTGGGCGGCACGGGGAATTCGATAACCAGTATCGTCCACACGCAGGGATGGGTCCACTGCCATACGCCGGCCACGGACGCCTCCGGCCCGGTGAAGGCGGTGATGGACGAGCTCTACGACTACTTCACCACCATGAAGCTGCCGAACCAGGTACGCATCGCCCTGGCGTGCTGCTTGAACATGTGCGGGGCCGTGCACTGCTCGGATATCGCCATCCTGGGGATCCACCGGACCGTTCCCAAACCGGATCACAACCGGGTTCCCAACGTGTGCGAGATCCCCACCACCGTGGCAGCCTGCCCCACCGGTGCGATCCGTCCGGACCCCAAAAACAAGAGCGTTACCATCAACGAAGAGAAATGCATGTACTGCGGAAACTGCTACACGGTCTGCCCGGCCCTGCCTCTGGCGGACCCGGAAAACGACGGCATTTCCATCTGGGTTGGAGGAAAGGTGTCCAACGCCCGGAGCGCCCCCATGTTCTCCAAGCTAGTCATCCCGTTCCTTCCCAACAACCCGCCCCGTTGGCCGGAGACGGTGGCCGCCGTAAAGAACATCGTGGAAACCTACGCCAAACATGCGCGGAAACACGAGCGGGTGGGGGAATGGATCGAGCGGGTCGGCTGGGAGCGGTTCTTCCGGCTCACCGGAATCGAATTCACTGATAAGCATATCGATGATTTCAACCTGGCCCCGGACACCTACCGGACCACCGCCCAGTTCAAGTGGGGTTGATCATGAGCGCCGAAACGAAAGCCAAGGTCCTGGAATGGTTCCAGGATAAATCCAAAGGGGAAAAGAAGAGGTTCTACATCAAGGACGTGGTCAAGGGCCTCCCCAGCGAAGACCGCCACGCCATTCAGGATGTGGTGAAGGAACTCCTGGACGAAGAGACCCTGAAGTACTGGTCCAGCGGCAGCACGACCTACCTCATGCTGGCCGAGTATTTCCCCAAAGAAGAATAGCCTGCGGCCATGGCCGGGTATCTTCCTCGGTTGGTCACGGCGGCGTTGCGGGGGGGAGCGGGAAAGACTACGCTCTCCGTCGGCATGATTGCCGCGTGGAAGAGACTTGGCCGGAATGTGGCCGCCTTCAAGAAGGGGCCGGATTTCATCGATTCGGCCTGGCTGTCGCTGGCCGCGCAGAGACCCTGCCGAAACCTGGATACCTTCCTCCTGGGGCCCAAGAAAGTCCAGCAGTCCTTCGGGCGGAATGCCGAATCCCGGGGGATTTCCTTGATCGAAGGAAACCGGGGGCTCTACGACGGAATGGATTCGCGGGGCACCCAGTCCACGGCGGAACTGGCCAAGCTGCTCCAAGCACCCGTGGTCCTCATCCTGGACTGCACCAAGGTGACCCGGACCCTGGCGGCCATGGTCCTGGGTTGCCAGAGGATGGACCCCGACGTGGACCTCCGGGGAGTGATCCTGAACCAGGTGGCCCGCAGCCGCCATGAAAAAATCCTGCGGGCATCCATCGAGGAAACCTGTGGCCTACCGATCCTGGGGGGCGTGCCCAGGATGGATGATTTTCCGTTTCCCGAAAGGCATCTGGGCTTGACGCCTCCCCAGGAACACCAATGGGTCTCCCGGGCTCTGGAGAGGGCGGCGGAAGTTGCCGAAAAATATCTGGACCTGGAACAGCTCTGGAAAATTGGGGAAAGCGCTTCCCCCTTCCGCTGGGAACCGGAAGAAGAGGGACCCCAACCGAAGGCAGCGGCGAACCGGCCGGTGATCGGGATCTTGAGAGATTCGGCCTTCCAGTTTTATTACCCGGAGAATCTCCAGGCGCTCGCCGACCGGGGAGCCAGTCTGGTGGAAGTGAGCGCGGTCCGGGAAAAGGTACTGCCGGCGCTCGACGCTCTTTACATCGGCGGAGGATTCCCCGAGACTCACGCCGAACAGCTGGCGAACAACCTTTCTTTTCGGCAGTCTTTGCGGGATGCGATCGAGAACGGGTTGCCGGTTTATGCGGAGTGCGGAGGGCTGATGTACCTGGGAAAGAGCCTGAGCGTGGACACCCGCACTTTTCCCCTGGCAGGAGCATTGCCGATAACCTTTTCCATGGAAAAGAGGCCCCAGGGGCACGGCTACACTCTTTTGGAAGTGGAGAGGGAGAACCCCTTTTACGCCGTCGGGCGGGTTTTGAAAGGCCATGAGTTTCATTATTCCCGGGTCCTCTCCCTGGAGGAGGGCCGGGGTCATTTCGCCTTCCGGGTCAAACGGGGTACGGGGATAAAAGAGAAGCAGGATGGCCTCTGCCGCAAGAATGTGCTGGCCACCTATTCTCATATTCACGCCCTGGGGTGCGAAGAGTGGGCGGACGGGCTGATGCGAAAAGCGATGGAGAACCGGCCCGGATATACCCTTGCGGAGGTCTGAGATGGAAGACCTGAGAGTGGCCGCAGCGGTCATGCGCTCCGCCGCAGGAAAAAAACCGGAGAACCTGGCCAGGATGAAAATTCTGGTGCGGGAAGCGGCCCGCAGGGGAGCGCAGGTGGTCTGCTTTCCGGAAATGAATGTCAGCGGCTACGGGCTCAGGCAGGAGATGAGATCTTTTGCCGAACCTATCCCCGGCCCTTCGACGGAAGCCGTGCTGAAAATGGCCGGGCAATATAATGTCGTAATCCTGGCCGGGCTGGCGGAGAAGGCAGAGAAGGATCGATATTTCATCAGCCATTTTGCCGCCGGGCCGGAAGGGTTGATCGGAGTTTACCGGAAGATTCACCTGGGACCCCCGGAAGAAGGGATCTTTCAAGCCGGGACGGAGTGTCCGGTCTTTTCCTTTGACAAGGCTCGGTTCGGAATCGAGCTGTGTTTCGACGGGCACTTTCCCGAACTCAGCACGCTGCTGGCTCTGAAGGGGGCGGAAGTCATCTCCATCCCCCATGCCTCTCCGCGGGAATCCTCAGCGGAGAAAAAGGCACGGTGGTTGCGGTATCTACCTGCGCGGGCGTATGATAACAGCGTTTTCCTGGTGGCCTGTAACCTGCTGGGAGAGACCGAGTCCGGACTGGCTTTTTCCGGCAGCGCTCTCATCCTGGATCCGAAAGGAGAAATCCTGGCAGAGAACCAGGGCGGAGGAGAGGAAATCATCCTCGCTGAGCTCAAGAGCGATACGCTCCGTAGCGTGAGAGAGAATTCGAAGGGATTCTTTCTGCGAAGACGCCGTCCCGAAGTTTACCGAGGCCTAACGAGTAACGAATAACGTGTAACGTATAACTTCAAACCCAAGGAGGAAGAAGGATGCCGACCATCAATCTGGCAGGGAAAGCTTACGAAGTGGATGAGGATGGTTTCCTGCAGGAACTGGATAAGTGGAACTCGGATTTTGCCAGCTCTTACGCCAAGGAAGAAGGGATCGAGGGGAACCTGACCGACGAGCACTGGAAAGTGATCAACTACCTGAGGGATTATTACGCCAAGTTCGGCATCGCCCCCATGATCCGCAAGCTCTGCAAGGAGACGGGGTTCGACCTGAAAAAGATTTACGAGCTCTTCCCCTCCGGCCCCGCCAAGGGAGCCTGCAAGCTGGCCGGATTGTCCAAGCCGACGGGCTGCGTTTGAAAATTTGGCCCCCGAAGGGCCGAATAGTTCGGAGTAGGGGCGGGCTTGAAACCCGCCCGTACGGCGTTTGTAGGGGCACGCTGAGGCGTGCCCCTGTATAAGGGTTGCCGGAAACATATTCCCCCCCGCCTTATTTTTTAAAGAATAAAAACGGTTGCCAGTTGCCAGTTTCCGGTTGCCAGTTTTCTGCCTTTAACGGGCAACGGGGAACTGGGAACGGGCAACATTCTTATGAGGCACTTTTTATATGGACCTCATCACTCTTAAGCACGAAAAGGGCCTTTGCTTTTCCGTCCAAGTCCGGGGGCACAAGTTCCTGATGGATATGCCCAAGGAATCGAAGGGAAAGGACCAGGGACCTTCTCCCGCCGACCTGCTGGCCGCTTCCCTCGGTGCCTGTATGGGCATGCACATGGCCCTCTACAGCCAGACCGCGGGTCTCTCCTGCGAGGGGATGGAGATGAACCTGGTCTACAATCTGGTGGAAGAGCAGGGCCGGAAGAGAATCCAGACCGTAACCATCGACGTTGTTCTGCCCCAAGACCCCGGCGAGCGGAGCGCGGCCCTTCTGCGGGCGGCTCAAAACTGCATCGTCCGGAACACGCTGGAAAAGGGGCCGGTGGTGGATGTGGAGATAAGCTCGAAATAGGGGAAAAGGATTGGGAGGTGAGAGTGGAGAGTTGTGAGTTGTAAAGACCTGTTTTTTGCACCTCCCAACTCTCAACTCCCAACTTACTCTTTTCCCTGAGCGGAAAGCTCGTTTCATGGCCCTAACAGAACTTTTGGCCGAAAAGAAAACAATCATCCTGGAGCGGTGGCTCGACCGGATCCTGGAGGCCTATCCTCCGGATACCCAGACTTTTTTCCGGGAAAATAAAAGTCCCTATTCTAACCCGATTGGATTTACCCTGCGGAAAGGAATGGAAGGGATGATCGACCAGATCCTGCGGCCCCTGAGCGTCGAGGAAGCCCGGGCCATCCTGGAGCCGGTCATGAAAGTCCGGGCGGTGGAGAATCTTCCTCCATCCGGGAGGGTTGATTTTATTCTCCCGTTGAGAGAAATCATCTCCGAAATCGTGCGGGAAGAGAAGAGAAAAGACCTTTTGGGCCAGGAATGGCTCGATTTGAATTCACGAATCAGCCGGTTCGCTCTCCTGGGCATGAACCTCTACTCCGAGTGCCGGGAGAAAGTGAATCAGCTGCGAATCAAGGGACGGGAAAAAAGAACAGGGGAGGTTCGAGGTCGGAGGGCTGAAGTTTGAACCTTGGGATTTCTTTCACGGCCGTCATCCTTCTGATTCTCATCGCACTGGGCGGAGTGGCCGGGATCGAAGCCTATTCCCTCTTCGGAATCATCATCCCCTATGCGGCTTTCATTGCCTTTCTCGCGGGGGTCACGTATCGGATTATTCTCTGGGCAAAATCCCCGGTCCCCTTCCGTATTCCCACAACCTGCGGGCAGCAAAAATCCCTTCCCTGGATCGAGTCCAACCCACTGGAGAGCCCCCACAACACGCCTGGAGTTATCGGGCGGATGGTTTTGGAGGTCCTCTTCTTCCGTTCCCTGTTCCGGAACTCCAAGGTGGAGCTGAGAGAAGGAAAGCCGATTTACGGGGGAGCTAAGTGGCTCTGGCTGGCCGGGCTTGCCTTCCACTGGTCTTTTCTCATCATCGTCTTCCGCCATCTTCGTTTCTTCTTCGAACCCGTTCCCGGCTGCGTGAACCTGCTGGCAACTCTCGATGGCTTATTTGAACTCGGAGTGCCCACTCTTTTTCTGACGGATGCCCTGTTCCTGGTTTCGGTCACTTACCTTTTCCTGCGAAGATTGGCCATCCCTTGCTTGCGCTACATCTCCCTTCCGGCGGATTATTTCCCGCTGCTCCTGATCCTGGCCATCGGCCTTTCCGGTTTCCTCATGCGCCATGTTTACAAGGTCGATCTCTACAAGGTGAAGGAACTGGCCCTGGGGTGGGTCCGGTTCCAGCCCCAGATTCCGGAAGGGATCGGATGGATTTTCTATCTTCACCTCTTCCTGGTGAGCGTTCTTCTGGCTTATTTTCCCATGAGCAAGCTGGTGCACATGGGGGGGGTCTTTCTAAGCCCCACCCGGAATTTAGCCAATGACAACCGGATGCGCCGGCATGTCAATCCCTGGAATTATCCGGTCAAGGTCCATACCTACGAGGAATATGAGGACGAATTCCGGGACAAGATGAAAGCCGCCGGAATTCCCGTGGAGAGGGAATAGGAATGTCCCTGGCCAAACTTCCCAAACCCGAAGAATTGAGCAAGGTAAGCCTTCAGCCTCCGGCCAAGGGATGGATGGAGAACCCGGCGGAGTTCAAACCGGGGACCTGGTGCTACAGCGCAGCTCCCAAGAACCTCAAGGCCCTCGGCCTGCCCAACCCCAGGGAGTGGAAGCCCTCGGATGCAGACTGGAAGCTTCCCGAAAACTGGAGGGAGATCATCCTCCAGGGGATGAAGGAGAGGCTGGAGCGGTTTCGATCCTTCCGGCTCTTCATGGACATCTGTGTCCGCTGCGGGGCCTGCGCCGACAAGTGCCATTTCTACATCGGGTCCGGAGACCCCAAAAACATGCCCGTTCTGCGGGCCGAGCTTCTCCGGTCCGTTTATCGGAGGTACTTCACCCGCTCCGGGAGGCTCCTGGGGAAAATGGCCGGGGCCAGGGACCTTACGGTGGATGTTCTGAAGGAATGGTTCTACTATTTCTACCAGTGTACCGAATGCCGCCGCTGCTCGGTCTTCTGCCCCTTCGGAATCGACCAGGCCGAAATCACCATGATGGGGAGAGAACTCCTCAACCTGGTGGGATGCAATATCAACTGGGTCCTGGAGCCGGCGGCCAACTGTTTCCGAACGGGAAACCATCTTGGGATCCAGCCCCACGGGATGAAGGACATGCTGGACTTCATCGCCCAGGATGTCGAGGACCGGGTGGGAGTGCATATCGAGGTACCCCTCAACCGTAAAGGGGCGGAAATTCTCTTCGTGACCCCTTCGGCCGATTTTTTCGCGGACCCTGGGACCTTTACCTGCATGGGTTACCTCATGCTCTTCCACGAAATCGGGCTGGACTACACTTGGTCCACTTATGCCTCCGAGGGGGGAAACTTCGGGCTCTTCACCTCCCATGAAATGATGAAACGATTGAACGCCAAGATCTACGCCGAGGCCAAGCGTTTGGGGGTCAAGTGGATTTTGGGGGGAGAGTGCGGGCACATGTGGCGGGTCCTCCACCAGTACATGGACACCCTGAACGGACCCGCTGATTTCCTGGACGAACCGATCTCTCCCCTCACCAGAACCCGGTTTGAAAACGCCAAATCCACCAGGATGGTCCACATCGCCGAGTTCACTGCCGATCTGGTCCGGCACGGAAAATTGAAGCTGGACTCGAGCCGAAACGATCACCTCCGGGTTACCTTCCACGATTCCTGCAACCCCGCCCGCGCCATGGGCCTCTTAGAGGAACCCCGCTATGTCATCCGGAACGTATGCAACCATTTTTACGAAATGCCCGAGGAAACCATCCGGGAGAAGACCTTCTGCTGCGGAGGGGGAGCCGGGCTGGCGACGGACGAGAACCTGGAGATGAGGCTGCGGGGGGGCCTGCCCCGGGCCATGGCCGTCAAGCAGGTGAAGGAGAAACACGGGGTGAACCGGCTGGCCTGCATCTGCGCCATCGACCGGGCTACCCTGCCGCCGTTGATGGAATATTGGGTCCCGGGGGTGGAGGTCACCGGGGTCCACGAGCTGGTGGGGAACGCGCTGGTTATGAAGGGGGAGAAGAAAAGGGAAACCGATTTGCGGGGAGAACCGCTGCCCGCAAGGGAGGAATCCAAGAATGTTTGACACCGGCAGGGTCCTCCCGGGCCTGGTGATTTTTCTGATCCTTCTGACCTTCCCCTTCTGGTATGGGAAAGGGAGGACGGCGCCACCGGCCCTTCCCGTAGACACCCCCGAAATCCAGAAGCTCTCGGTCAAGAAATGCATCGAACCCACACCGTTCATGAAAGCCAGTCACATGGAACTCCTCAATCAATGGAGAGATGCGGTGGTGCGGGACGGAAATCATCTCTACGCGAACCATGAAGGGAAGAAGTTCTCCATGAGCCTCTCCCAGACCTGCCTGGGCTGCCATTCCAACAAGGAAAAGTTCTGCGATACCTGCCACAACTACTCCGGGGTCAAGCCGAACTGCTGGAGCTGCCACGTGGCTCCCCAGGAGGGCCGGACATGAAATGCAGCCGCAGGGCCCTCCTGAAGATTGCCGGAATCAGCTTGATCGGCGCGGGAGTCAGGCCCGCCCTTGAAGCGCTGGGGGCCGGGGAGTCTCCGAAGACCCTCGCCAGTCCCAACCGGCTGGTAGGAAAACGATGGGCCATGGGGATCGATACGAAAAAATGCCCCGCGGGATGCCATGACTGCATCGACGCCTGCCACCGGGAGCACAACGTTCCCGACTTCGGCAATCCCAAGGATGAGGTGAAGTGGATCTGGAACGAGCCCTTCAAGGACGTTTTCCCCGGGCAGGAACATCGGTATATCGATGAAAGGCTGAAAGAGAAACCGGTCCTGGTTCTCTGCAACCACTGCGACAACCCGCCCTGCGTGAGGGTTTGCCCGACCCAGGCGACTTTCAAACGCCAAGAAGACGGGATCGTCATGATGGACTACCACCGCTGCATCGGGTGCCGGTTCTGCATCGCCGGATG
>Ga0315279_10006313_pt1 | contig 14997 bp, 22 predicted proteins | sample YL17G06_20_MG_FD_203694 | JGI IMG/M metagenome (GOLD analysis project Ga0315279, IMG submission 203694) | Sediment microbial communities from Yellowstone Lake, YNP, Wyoming, USA - YL17G06_20 | ecosystem: Environmental > Aquatic > Freshwater > Lake > Sediment | place: USA: Wyoming | collected... | reverse complement strand
GCAGCACCAGGCCTACGGCTTTCGCGACACTGAATTCTTCAAACTCAAGATCTACGCCCTGCACGAAACCCGTTTCGAGTTGGTCGGAGGTCTCATCAATTGAAGTACGGTAAAACCGGAAGAGCCACCTTTATATAGTTCCTATGCCTGATACCGATGTATGCCCGCACCATCGAGCGTTGGTTCGGGCCCTCACACCATGGAGCAATGCAAGATCATTTCCGTAGCGAATCTAAAGGGCGGGGTCTGCAAGACCGCGACCACAGTCAACCTTGCCGCTTCCCTGGCTCATGTCCACGGCCGGCGAGTTCTCATTGTAGATATGGATCCTCAGGGGAACGCCACTCGTTCTGCTGTCGGAGGGAGATCGATCCCAGAGAGTCTAACCATGCGACAGGTTTTGGTGGCTGATCCCGTCCGCCCCGTGAATATCGAAGACATTTTCATGGAGACCGATATTCCAGGCCTCACTGTCGCACCGGCGGACCTGAGCCTCTCGGAGGCTGACTACAAGTTGGTTTCGCGCCCGGGAAGAGAACTCGTGCTGAAAGAAGCTCTTAGAACCGTCTTACAATCGTTTGACTACGTGATCATCGACTCGCCGCCCAGTCTCGGAATCCTGACCCTCAATGCACTCACGGCCAGCCAGGGCGTGATCGTGCCTTGTGAGACAGGTTTCTTGAGCATCGAAGGTCTGCACTATGTGCTTGATGTCCTGAAACTGGCGCAGGCCAAGCGCAACCCGGACCTCAGGCTGCTCGGGGTATTACCCACAAAATTTCTCATCCTCTCCACAGCCAACCGCGAAGCTTTGGAGTACTTGCGAAGCATGAAGCAAGTCCACGTGTTCACCAGCGTAATTCCGCGGGATGTCCGCGCCGAAGAAGCGCCCTCCCACGGAAAACCCCTCATCCTGTACGCGCCGGAGTCACGCGCTACCAAGCAATACCTGCAACTCACCGAGGAGGTGATCGCCCTGTGTCGCCGCGACTGAATCTCGATATCTTCAGCGAACAGAGGAGGCAGCCTTCTGCGTCATCTCATTCTGAGGAGGCTGCCACGTTGCAGCCACCGGCTGCGGAAACGTCTCCCGAACCGGTACCGAACAGAGATCCATGTCGTCCAGAGAAAATCGGAATGCAGTCAGGCAGTCCTCGTTTCATACCAGTGGGGTTTCATCCAGAGCATCTACGCTTGCTCGACGAGGCCGTTCTTCGTTTACGCCAGCAGGGGCTATGGAAAGCCAGCAAGTCCGGTATCATTCGTGCGCTGATTCAATTGCACGCCCACGAACTGGATGAGATATGGCGGTCCCGCCAGAAAGATATCTGATAGGCCCTTCTCAGGCTCGGCACGGCTTTCGTCTCTCAGAAAAGGTCCATCCCTCCCTGGAATGACTCCTGGGACGCAAGGGCGTATGGCCAACTCGCGCCCTGTCGTGCGGCGTGCTCGCTAGACAGGTGCAAACACGGGACACACCCTCAGTGGATTCAGTACTGGTCTGGATCGTCCAGCGGGCATTTTCTCGCGAAGCACCTTCGTTCCTCCTCCATGCGGAACAGCACGTGCTCTATCTTCAGGTCCAGCTCGTGGAGTCTCTTCTCCATCCGGGCGCGGGCCTTGATGAGTTTTTGGATTTGGTCGTCTGGGCTTTTCATGGTAAAGCTACGAGAATCACCCAGGACTTATAAACGTTTCGTTTTTCACCGCTACTATTGAGTAAGAAAAACAAGACCGGGGTAATCCCCCGGCCAAGACCTATTTCGATCCATCGGACTCGTCTGAACTTCTGTCCATGATCTTCGCGTAGGCCTTCGTCAAGACGAAGATGGCCTTCGGTATGTCGTTTTCCCGCATGCTACCGGTCCTCTGCCACTGACCGTCGGAATCCTTATAGCTCCGATCGAGCGTGACGTTCTTGCTCTCGAAGCTCTGACCAGACGAATTCTTTCGCTGGTCTGTCCAAATGCTGACGCGCACTGCGCCGCAGATGATATGTTCTGGTTTGTTTTTCTTTTCCATTTTATACACCTCCTTGTGTGTTGCGGGGGGTTCTTCTATTTGCTTTCTTGTTTCTTCTTCCTCTTTCATTTCTCCCCCTCGGGAAGATGGGGGAGAAATGGAGAGGAGTATCTTTCGGTCCCAAGCGGAATGTGTCGGCATAATCCCAGCACCACCGCAAAGTTTATTAAGGTGCACTACTTTTCAGTAATGAAAAGGTGATGATCATGGAGTCCGAACAAGACGAATACTCAATCGAAAGCCCGATGGGGCCAGACTACTTCACTTGGAAGTACATTGCGTACAGCGTGGCCCTTGGTCGCTCGAACGCACCATCATATGACCGCACGCCCGTATTCCGGGCGGAGGTGATCCAGCATGAGGACCGAACCCTACTATATGCCCCACTGCCCGAAGTACAGCTTCATCGCGAACGCCAGCGAATTGAGGCTCGTATCTTCAGTGAATCCCTTCTTGAATGGGCCTACAAGAGCTGGCGATAGGCAGTCCACGAACCCACTTGACGATCTGCTGACCGGCAGGCTGCGCACTTTGGGTCAAAGTATCGACCAGATTTTGGAAGAGGTCGAGTCACGGCAACGTCTGGGTGAACGGATCATCGAATCTATTGACCGCCAGATGTGCATGCTCAAGGAGCCGCTCTATATGACCGCCCCTTTTGGTCCATCGACCGTTACCGTTGGCGATCCAAGACGACGTACCGCGATAGAGAAGGAACTTGCGTCGCTCGAAACCGAAAAACGTCACGAGGAAGTCGGCACGTGGAAAGATGTGGCCGGTCTCAAACGGGAACTCCGCGAGTTGTGGCGCGATTATGACTCCGAAAAACAAAGGTCTCGGGTGATGCAGGGATGACGGTCCGTGATACCTTGCGCGCGCTGGCGCCAGTGCTTGGCCAAGAGCGGGTGCGGACACTCTGGCACGGCTACTTGGCCGCAGGCGCCGATGCGCGCCGGGACTTGGAAGCCAGCCTTGAGGCCTATGCCGCCCGGTCACTGAATGATCATCCGAGTAATGTGCCGGCAGGCTTATTCCCGCCGCCACCGCCGGAAACATGCCTTGGGGATATCGATCTGGGCACTGTTCAGTACGGAGGCAAGGGACTCTACCTCTTCGGTTTGCGGAAAGAAGAGCTGCTCCGTCACGTCGGGGCCTATGGGTCGAGCGGTTCAGGAAAATCGAACGCCATTGCCATCATCGTGGACGGATTGGTGTCTCTCGGCATTCCCTTTCTCCTAATAGACTTCAAACGAACTTTCCGGGCATTGGTGAAGGACCATCCTGGTTTGCTTGTCTTCACGGCGGGAGACAATGACGTCGCTCCGTTCCGGATGAACCCGCTCATTCCGCCTGCCGGGACCAACGTCGAGGTCTGGTCAAAGAAGGTGATCGCCGCGCTTTCTCATGCGTACTGTCAAGGAGCGGGCAGCGAAAGCTTGCTCGTCTCGGCCCTGGCCGAGGCTTACAGGGCCGCGAATGAGGCCGGCAGATGGCCTACCTTCCAAGACGTAGCGGAAGTCTTGGAAGCCCAACCGGCACGGGGCAGAAAGGGCATGTGGATGGACAGTGCCATCCGTGCGGTGACGAGTATCGCCGCGGGCAATGCAGGCGAGGTCTTCTGTCCGCGAAAGGCCACCGACCTGACAAGGGTCCTTCACGAGCCCGTCATATTGGAGATGGACCTGCTTAACCAGTCCGAACAGACCCTCCTGAGCGAGGTCCTGCTGCTCTACGTGATCCAACTGCGGATGAATCAGAATACTTACCGTGAAACGCTGCAACATGCGATCATCATCGAGGAGGCGCATCATCTTTTGCGGGCGCCCCCGGGCGTCGGGGACGGTTCCGAGCCGGTGATTCACACCACCCTCAGAGAGGTCAGGGAACTTGGGGAATCGATAATCCTTGCGACCCAGAACTGTTCAATCGTCCCGGTGGCCGTCTTTGGCAATCAAGCGACCACACTGGCCTTCCATACCAAGCACCAGAAGGATCTCACAAGTACATCTCAGGGCATGCTCCTCAAAGACGAGGCCAAGGACGAGTTGGGGCGGCTGCCCGTTGGCGAGGCCATCATTCGAGTGGCGCGCTGGCCTGATCCCGTCATCGTTCGGCTGAAACTCCGCAGGATTGCCAAAGGCACGGTCACAGACGCCGACATTGCCCGGCACATGCGGGATAGAGACTATTCCAGTGATACCAGCGGGTTCCATCCTTACCTTAGTCAACCGGCCGGTCATCCGGAGGTTCCGCGGCCGGATGAATACCAAGAGAAGACAGTGAAATCACCATCCACTCAATCCACTCAGGAACGAGCGGATTCCCCGACCACCACCCCTAATAACCGAGAAAGGAACCTTCGGTTTCCCGAGCCAAGTTCCCTCGAGACCGCTTTGATGAAGGACATTCTGCTGCACCCTTTCGACGGTGTAGTGAAACGAGTCGAACGTCTCCAGGTCAGCCGTAGAAAGGGGGTGGCCGCCCTGGCCGCCCTTGTGCAGCGGGGTCTCATCGAGCCGACACCCATCTATACTGGAGCGAACGTCGTGAAACTCTTTGATTGGACGCCGGCAGGGCGTCTCTTCTGCAGTGACAATCGATTGGGGGCTGTGCCACACCCCATGGAAGGCAAGATCGAGCACCGGTATTGGGTCGAGCATGTCGCCACGCGACTTGCCGCCGCCGGCTGGACCACGAAGAAGGAATACAGGGTTTCTGACGTGCTTACCGTAGACGTAGCGGCGGAACAACAAGGGCGCCGCGTCGCCATTCTCGTGGAGACAGGCAAAAGTGATGTCCGAGGCAACGTAGATAAGACGGCCCAGGCCGGCTTCACGGAGATCTGGGTGGTGACGGCCAATCCCAAGGTCTTACAGGAAGTCGACAGGATCAAGAAACAGATGACCGGCACCGGCCACGTCGAGATTACGGTCAAGACCCCGACCAGCTTCTGACGTGAGCGCAACGTAACCGCTGCCAATCGGAAGTACCCCATGCTCTGACAACCACTGCCATGAATACAAAGGGCAGAACGCTGCCACAAGGCAGCCAAGCCCCTCGCCTTAGCCAGGATGAGTCCGCTTGGCGCTCTGCGTCTTGAGCCATTCCTTATAGAATTTCTCACGTCTCAGAAGGAACCTGGCCTCCCAGTCATCCACCTCGCCCAAACCACTGTCAAGGCGCGCGGCATTGTACACGCGCTTGCAGTGCTGACATCTTCTCTTTCTCACCACTGTGGCCTTGTTCAGGCGGTGGAACCCCCACCACGCGCCCTCTGAGTTTCCGCATCTGGTGCACGGTTGGAACACAGGTCTTCCTTGATCCTGAAGATACTCAAGTATGCCCTTGATGCTCCAGGCCCGTCTTCTTGTCTTCTTCTTTGGTTGATCCATCTCATATCACCTCCGGAATCTCCCTGCTTATCGGGGAGATTCCGGAGTGGCCGGAGTTTCCTGGCCTGCATCGCGACCGGTTCCCCGCTGGGGAAGAGGCCCCGCAAAGTGGGCTGGACGCTTGCCGCGGAAGCTGTCCATGCCCGCTACCTTCCGCTGGCTGGGAAGAATGCAGCCTGCGGAAGGAAAATGCTTAGGGGGACGCCCTGAGCCTGGTGAGAAGCTCCAGTGCCGTCTCTGGACGGCCCTGACTTGGTCGACACCACACCTTGACAAGCTTCAAGAAGGCATTCTCCCTTCTTATGGAGAAGCGAATGTATGGAAGCCCTGCAATGAAAGGGTCAGCCAATTCTGGCCTTTCTGCTTGTGTTTCCATCTCTGGTGTGATGTCCAGAGGGTCGAGCCTGATGAGTTCCTCAGGTTCGATGTCCTCGTTGAGCCACAGCGCTTCAGGGTCAATTGGTTCCTGGGCTTCGCGCTCAAGGCGCACGCGGATTCTTCTTTTGTTATGTTCTGTTTTCATATGTTTCACCTCGGACAGGGATTTTCCTGTCCATGAATGGGGCAGGAAAATCAACGAGGTGAAACCATCCTTTGGAAACAGAACCACCATAAAGAAGGAATCCAATGTGCCGCCCGCGAAGCACTATCGGAAACAAACCCTGAAGCGTACGCCCGCGAAACGAGACTCTTGGAACCCCAGAACTCAGCAAGGCCGATATGGAGTCCTCTGAGAAAGAATGTAGATGGATGTGTCGCAGATAGTCCTCGCTGGCGTTTCCCGGTCAACAAGGCGACAATCACAATGAATCCTGTTCCGAGACCTTCTTTTCTAGCAGAACTGGTCATGTGACTTACGCCTCTGCCGAAGGCAGCTCTCTGGAGAAACGCCAGCGGCCACTTGCGAGGCCGGAAGGGGACAGGATACTTGAACTGTGTGCAGAGGGAAAAGGTGGCCGGGAAAAAGAAGAAACGAGCGGGGGAACCGCGAAACCGCAAAAGGCCCCGCTCGCCAAGTTTAAGGGTGCCCGGCCACGAAGAAATGTCAACGGAAGCTGAGCCAGCTGGAACACCTCACGAACGAGGTGTTCCAGCGTGCCCGACAAGCTCCACGCCCAAGAAGCAACTAAAGTACTCGTCGGCAGCCGCACGCAAGATGGGCCTGAATAGAAGAATCTCCACCTTGTCCATGCCGTGTTTCCTGGCCAGGTGATGCACCGCCAGGAAACAAAACACCTCTCCGTCCGCCTGGACGAGGTCCCACTTGTAACTGCAAAGCGGACATCGCCAACGGAGTTTCATGTCTCCGTTGGCGTCTCGAACAATGCTGCATTTCATAAAGACCACCTCCTACTCGATAATTCTGTAAACATGGTTGCAGATGGGGCACATCGACAATGCCAGACCACCGGTGAGCCCCAACTGCCTGGCAACATGGGAATCGCACTGGGGACAGGTGTAGACATACCTGAATCCAGGCAACGTCGGCAGCACCGTAATGACAGGCGCCTTTTTTCCTGGCGCCTTGCGGGCTTCCGCAATGGCCAGCGCTATTTCATCCTCAGCCGAAATGTTGATGTGCGTGGACGTGGATTGCTCTTCGGATGAAACCTCCAGGTCGCGCTCTTTCGTTCCAGGCAAACTGCTAAGAACTTCGGTCCGGCTGTGCTCGCTCATGAGCCCCAGGAGCTGCATCAAGTCCTCTTCCGACAACAGCGGACCCTTGACGCGCCGGACTCCATCGAACCTATCGACACCTATCAGAATCCTTCCCGTCTCGCGTACCCGCAAAACCTTGAAGGACTTCTCCTTTGCCCAAACATCCTTTATTACTCCTATGCTCATTTGTGTTCGACCTCCGGTTCTCTTGAACCCTGTGTGAGAGGTTCAAGAGAACCGCCGAGTCTGCCTCGACAATTCAAGGGGGATTGGGATTCCATTGATTCCGCAGCAAGCCTTCATCCCCGCATTGACCGGACTCTTTTCAGCGAAGGTCTTAAGGGCAATTGGCCGGCCGATACGGGACCTCTCGCCTTCTCCGGTCTGGGACTACGGCCGGTATGCTTCGAACACAGCATTTTCGAGTCTATCCAGCGAGATGCCCCGTGCCTTAGCCCATGTCAGAACTACATTGACCATATTTACAAGCTGTTCGTCCTGCAGGTCCACTTCTATCTGCCGGAGGACTTCCTCGCGGCTGTGTGGCTGTCTTTCATCCATGTCTATCGCCTCCGGGGATTCTCAGTCCCCAGATGGTGGACTGAGAATCCACTGCCATGGGTATCAACGGCGAAAGACTTCGTTTCTCGCCGGACTTGAGAGGTTGTGATTGACCTGCTATGTATCCACAGTCGGGGACGCACGGGCTGAAGAGGAAAAAGGAAAGAAGCGGGAGGTGGGGCTCCCGCGTTCATTCCTTGAAGTTGAGGCCATCAAGGGCTTGCGTGAGACTGCGTAAGTCGTCTATGTCGCACCAGATTAGGTTTTCATCCCAAGCCCGAGTGCCCCTATTCCAGCGGCTGTACCGGATGCAGGCCCTTTCGATGTCGACCTCGCGTTCGGCGAATAAGTCCCTTGTTTCCTCGGGCTGAGGAATTGTCTTCTTCCAATGCCAGATGCTTACCTCAAACCTGCCGGACTTGCCTTTGGTCACAGGCCCTTTTCCTTGTACGTTCGTTAGTTTTGTGTTCATTTTCGTTTACCTCCGTGATTTGTTCACAGACCTGTGGGACGAATCATCGGAGGTAGAAAATGAACCAAAACGCAAATGACGAACGGACAAGGGGGATTAGGGCCTGACCAAGACTCGCAAGGCCGGCCAAGGAAAAGTGCAATCTGGCGTTGGAAGGCAATTGTGAATTGTAAGCCCGAGGAAGACCTGCAAACCTCGCTCAAAACGCGAGTGTTGAATAGGGGCGTGGCATCCGGCCTTTGTCGCGAGAAATGAGAAAGCACTCAGTATGGGATGGCAATCGATATCCTTCTGGTGCACATGTACGACTCTACGCCCGTCTGAAGAGAAACCAAGCCCTTGATGACCGACCAACGTCCAAGCAGGGATGAACGCGGCCCCAGGTCTAACCTCTCGCGACCTTCTTCTCTACAGACAGGGGCATGCAACCCTTCGCGCTGTCGTCTCACGCATGAACCTTATCGGTTCTCCCGCCCAAGGGAGAACCGGCCAGTGGGCTTGGATTCTGCTGAACCAGAATTCCTGCAGAATCCAACGCCCGCTTCGCAAGCCTGGGAAAAAAGAAGGCTCACTGAGAGCCTTCTCCTCCAACCTTCTTAAGCCAGTCCTGCAAGAAGGTCTGAAGATGCTCTCCGTGCTTGGCCTGAAGCTCCGCCCGCATCCGCTTGTACTCAATGGCTTCAAGCCTGAGGGGGAACTTCAGCTCAGGCAGGCTCTGCAAATTCCAGTCCGCGAGCTCTGGATGCTCGGCTTGCGAAACCATCTCGGCGGTGATGTCGAGTGGGTCAAGCCTGATGAGTTCATCGGCCGGGATGTCCTGGTCAAGCCAGAGCTCTTCAGGGTCTATGTTCCTGCGCGCGATGTCCCTTTCATCGCGGGCAATGTGTTTCATTTCCGTTTTCATGGTGTTTACCTCCATTTGCGATTTTTTCTGTGGCCTGGTTAAAGGGAACGGGTCATGTGATTTCTCGAATGACCCGCAGGCCCCTCAGGGGGGAAATCACAATGAATCCCTGTTCCCGTGGCCACATGAAGAAAAAATCGCAGAGGTGAACACTTCATTATGAAAACGGGAAACACATGCATGCCCGCGACAAAAGAAGGGGAACACTCGCGAGCAGACATAGGAAAACCTTGAAGAGCGCTGGCCCAGGACTCCCGAAGCCGAATGGGATAGATTATCATCAGGCAGACCCACTGTAGGTCGCATCACGCCGAGAGAAGGTACTGCAACAGAGCATCACAGAGCGAGGCGGAGATGATTGCAGAGTCTCAGTCTGAGCATGTTCTCCTGAACTCAGGCTGGTCCAATTGAGGGAACACAAGCGGATGGGTTTTCGGGCGGAGGCTTCGTAGGGCCAGCGCGGAGCATCATGCAGCCTTCTGCATGGACTGGTCGGGGTAGAGAAAGGTGGAGGAGAAGATGGCGAATGCTCCAGTGAGCCTTCTTCAGTTAAAGGCGAGCGAGGGAATGCGCATCTCCACACTGTACCAGCGGCCACAGTCACTGCATCTTCTTCTGTGAAGGACAGTGCCATCTTTTCTCGAGCGATATCCTCGCCATTGCCCCCCTGAGCTTGAACAACAGGGACAATCAAAGGACGGGACGTCCGCAAGGTATTGCAAGCGCATCATCACCAGTCTGTTTTCCTCGTTCTTTTTCATGTTCTGACCTCCGTGGTTTTTCTCACGTTCAGAAAAACCACGGGATAGGCGCATGTCCGCTTCGGACTCGCTGCGACGGCGAGTCCTGTCAATCAGGACGTGCGAAGCACGGCCACAATAATCAGGGGCGGGGCGGGCGGGAACGCCAAGGAGCAACGCACCTTGGCGATCGGGGGGTGGGGGGTGGGGGGATGTAAGGCTCTTGCAGCAACAGGGCATAGGTGTAGCCAGGCATACCGGGGAAATCGAAACAAATAAATACTACCGGGTCCCTCCAGACATGCGAAGGAGTATGTCATCAGGACTCGAAGACAAGGTCAGCCGGAATGCTTCAGGCCGGTTTCGGTCAGAAGGTGAAAAACGCATAGCCGCTGCGCTCGACCAATATGGCATCCCGTTCGTCTACGAGCAGAAGGTCACCGTCAACGACAATGGCAAGATTCGAACGCTCCGCCCAGACTTTTACCTTCCCGAATTCAATCTATACATCGAATACTACGGCCGCGTCACTAACCACGACTACGATATCCGAACCGCCAAGAAGAAAGCCGCATACGCAGCCAACAAATTGCACGTCATCTCACTCTATCCATGGGACCTCATTCAAGACTGGCCTAATTACCTCTTCGAACGTCTGGCAATCCCGCCAAATCACTACCCGCTGAAATCCCCGAACAGACGATACAATCCCGCTCACTCAAAATCTCGGTACGCTATTCGAAGCCCGTCCGCCCCTCGCCACCATCATTCTCCCCGCTCTTCATACCGCTAACTTGCCATCTCGAGATCAACCTGACAGAGAACCAAGTCAAGGATGCACGACCCACGGAACCACAAGAGAACTCTCGGAAAGAACTGACGAACGACAGACCACCGAAACCTGACCAAACTCCACATGATCATATCCCGCCCGCCCACACAAGAACAGACCCGATCAATCTACCTCTCGCCCGCCTCCGCAACGACCAGAGAAGCAGACCGGTTCTGTACCGATCCCGCAACCGACTACCCTCCGACCAACTGACCTGTTCAAGAAAGAAGATGCTCTACCTCACAACAAACACTGGAAACACACCAGATCGCCTCGCCACAACCCAACAGGATTCAAGAAAGACTTACAAACCCTAACTCTCTCTTCTTAGTCTCTTTTTGGCCACTGTCGTAAGTCATGAAGAGCAAGAATATTAACCCCCCTGAGACTTGGCCGGAAAAGGACAGTTTGGCCACAACGGATTGCCTATTTCCGGCCATTTCATGGGGGGTTTGGCCAGAAAAGAGCGCTGATTTACGGCCATTTTGGAACCGTTTTATGCCGCTGCGGCCCCCGTAAGATGAATTCATGGTGGAGCGGCAACCGGCTCGAATGCGCCGCTACCCGTAAGAGAAGAGGGGATGGGCATCGTGGCGAAAACCGCAATCTGACGCGTCAGGGGAAAGGAGTACGTAATTCGCTGCACCGAAGGGAACAGGGAACACGGGTGGCTTCGACCGTAGACCTACGAGACCAAGAGTTCGGAGATTGGCGCCTTCATGGCTAAGCCACCCAGGATGGATTGTCGGGCGACATCATACTGGCCGCCGCGGGCCCAGATGTTTCCGGAAATCCCGTCCGCGAACATGCTGTCTTGGCAGGTTGCCCAGATGAAATCAGACGGAGGTGCGGACTGAATCACTCGGCATAGCGACGTCATCCGGCTGGAAGTGGACGTCACGAAGAGCACACGAAAACCATTGAGTTTGACTTGCCAAGTTTCCTCGTATCGCTTGTACCGCCCACACGTGAAGTACGACTGGTACGTCTGAATCTTCCGGACGATGGCGGCCCGTCCCGACTCCGAACTATCGAGGGGCTCCGAACCCAAGTCCACCTCCAGGAAAAAGAGCAATGATTTGGCTTCTGCGGACTCGGTGAGGATGAAGACGCCGTCAGGGATAAAATGACATTTCTCGTCCGGCTCTGCCCCTTCTGACACAGGCGCAAAATCCCGAACGACCGGACCGCCCGAGTCGCGATCCAGGTTGAACGGCGAATTCGACGACAGGAAAAAACATGGCAGCCTTGGAAAGACCCTGGTGAGATGAAGGAGATGGATCCGGCACCAATTCAGGAGAATCTGATGGCCATGCTGGCGAATGAGCGCCTGGCCGCCGACCCGGTCGAATTCCGTAGCCTTGGGCAAGACATCCTCAGAGCGGAGTACTGCGAGTCCTTCTTGGCTGACCCCAAAGACGCCCTCCGGGCGGCCGGGCCCCTGCGAGTTCGATACAGGCAGTACTTCTGCAAAACCATGGTCGACCAACTCTTTCATTCTGCGCCGCGCCGAGCGCGCGCTCTTTCCGCTCAGGACGGCGATCTGCGTAAACGTCAGCATCCGGAAGTCGGCAAGTTGACGCAGTAACTCGACCTCGTGTTTCTTTGATCGATGGGCCATCGGGCACCTCCAACCGTTGATGCCAAGCAACATCTTGACTTCGTTCCGTACACAAAGCGGCAAGAAGCGCCTGGGAGTTTCAGATTGAAGGAGCGAGGCGGCGCCGACGTCTCATTCGCGGACGCGTGCCGGGCCTAGCGGACTTGTATTAAAGCACCCTCGAGCACATGGACAAGTAGATTCATCTTGGCCGCCTCTGGCCAGCTTCCTGCGATTTCGCATCCTCACAATCGAGCAGCGCAATCATTCTGTCCATGATCGGGTTCCCCAATGACCCTTGTCGTGCTACCCCAAGGGTTGCCGGCCTGTTGGGGCAGGAACCCAAAGATAAACCCAAGATCGACTGTTCGAAAACCCCGCAGCTATAAAGGCCTTGACAAAAACGCCGGTGCTTGGTTATAATGCCAAGTAGGAAACAATAAGGAGATGGACGTGGACGCTAGAACGCAGGCTTTGTTTGAGGCGCGGGCAGAAATTGTCAAGGCGCTGGCGCATCCCACGCGACTGTTCATTGTTAACGAGCTATCCAAGGGCGAGCGTTGCGTGTGTGAACTGCGCGAGAAGATCGGCGCGGATCTTTCCACGGTCTCCAAGCATCTTTCGGTGCTCAAGAACGCAGGAATTGTAGAAGACGATAAGCGCGGCCTGCAGGTCTTCTATCGGCTCCGCGTGCCCTGCATTATGAACTTCTTCGGCTGCGTCGAGAATGTGCTTCAAGAAAATGCGCGGCGACAACAGGCGCTCGTCAACGAGTAACCACCCAAGCCAGGAATCCGCATATTCGAGATGATACGGCTTTTGACATCGACTTGTTGGCAACTAACGCAAGTAACCAATAACTTGCCACGAACGGTAGTTTGAGTATGGACTGGAAGAAAGAGTGGAAACCCTTGTCCGTAATCGTGACGGTGTTCCTGGCCTGCTTCTACCTGCCCGTGGGCATTCCCCGCTTCCCCAACAAGGTGTAATGTATGAAGTCTGCCGCCACTGAAGCCTGTTGTGCCAACGAAAGTTTGGCTTCTTGCAGTGTTGCCGTTAATCGACCAGAGCGAGACCCCCTGAGGCGCTACCTTGTGTTAGGCGCATTTGCTCTCACCGCGTGGTGGCTTGTTTACCGACAACTCGCTCCCTTCGCCGACTGGTTTACGTACCGGTTGCTTTCCCTTTCCCAAGGGACAAGGTTGGGATCTGCGGTGTCGTTCTTCTTGTTCGATACCCCGAAGGTCTTGATGTTGCTGACGTTGGTGGTTTTTGCTGTCGGCATTATCAGGTCGTTTTTCACACCGGAACGAACCCGGCGCGTCTTGGCGGGACGGCGGGAATCCGTGGGGAATGTCTTGGCGGCCTCGCTGGGCATCGTAACACCATTTTGCTCTTGCTCGGCGGTTCCCTTGTTCATTGGGTTTGTCACGACTGGCGTTCCATTGGGCGTCACCTTCTCATTTCTTGTGTCCGCACCCATGGTCAACGAAGTCGCGCTCGTCCTGTTATTCGGCTTGTTCGGATGGAAGGTTGCGGCGCTGTATTTGAGTACCGGTCTGGCGATTGCCATCGTATCCGGTTGGGTTATCGGTCGACTGCACATGGAAAGATACATCGAAGACTGGGTGGCAACCATGCACACGGGCGACGGCGGTTCCGAGATGGAATCCGTGTCCTGGCCTCAGCGGTTTCGCCAGGGGGCGGACGCTGTCCGGGACATCGTCGGAAAAGTCTGGATTTACGTCGTACTGGGTATCGCTGTCGGCGCGGGCATCCACGGGTACGTCCCGCAGGATTTCATGGCCTCCATCATGGGCAAGGGCGCCTGGTGGTCCGTACCGCTGGCTGTGGTGATCGGTATTCCGATGTATTCCAATGCGGCGGGCATCATCCCCATTGTTCAGGCGGTTCTTGAAAAAGGCGCGGCCCTCGGCACTGTGTTGGCCTTCATGATGGCGGTCATCGCATTGTCGCTTCCGGAGATGATCATTTTACGCAAGGTATTGAAACCCCAACTGATTGCCACATTCATCAGCGTTGTCGGCTTGGGGATTCTGTTTGTCGGCTATCTGTTCAACTTGGTCTTTTGAGTATTGCCATGAAGTGGAACATGACCACGCGAAGTCTAAGGCGGTTAAGAAGCCGCAAACCAAGTACGGAGGATCAACAATGAAAATCCAGATTCTTGGAACGGGTTGTGCCAAGTGCAAGACACTCTTGGAAAACACCAGGAAGGCTGTCGAAGAATCCGGCGTGGATGCCACAGTCGAAAAAGTCGAGGACATCAAGGAGATAATGAAGTTCAACATCCTGATGACGCCCGGCTTTGCTATTGACGGCGAAGTGAAAGCGGCAGGGCGTGTTCTTTCGCCTGACGACATCAAGAAGCTCATTCTCGCTTCCGGAGGGAAATAACATGGAGCCAAGTGAAACGGCGAAGAACCTTCCTGGCCTGATCATGTGCGTGTGCACGGGCAAATGTCCCGGATTCTCGAAAATGGATATCTGGGATTTCATCAACCGAGTTCGCGTTGAGTTACCGGTTGAATACGGGTTTATCCATCCGCAGCTTTGCGAAGAGGATGGGGACCGCTTTCTGGCCGACATCTTGAAAGCAAACAGGAAGATCGTCGTGGCGGGTTGCGCTCCCAACATGCAGTACAAGCTCTTTCGGGACGCCTTCGAGCGCGCCGGGATGGATGTGAAACAATCGCTTGTGCCCCTGGACATTCGGGACATGTCCACAGACGATGCGGTTGCCAAGGTCTCGGCTGCGCTGAAGGAAATGGGAGTTGAGGCAAATGGCTGACGA
>Ga0315279_10006312_pt1 | contig 15004 bp, 8 predicted proteins | sample YL17G06_20_MG_FD_203694 | JGI IMG/M metagenome (GOLD analysis project Ga0315279, IMG submission 203694) | Sediment microbial communities from Yellowstone Lake, YNP, Wyoming, USA - YL17G06_20 | ecosystem: Environmental > Aquatic > Freshwater > Lake > Sediment | place: USA: Wyoming | collected... | reverse complement strand
TGCCTTCAAACGGTGGGGCTCGGAGCAGGCGCTACAGCAGGACGCCATCGGACATCTCTACGAACTGTACGTCCGGTTCCACCGCGAGGCGGACGCCGATGCCTCTTTGGAGGAGGAGGCACGGGGCTGGTTCCGCCGCCTGGAGGACAGGGAGGCCGAAGCGCTCGATTTGTGGCAGCGTTTTGTGCAACTTTCGCTGCAAAAACTGAACAATGTTTACCAGACTCTGGGAGTAGGGTTCGACCACCACATTGGGGAGAGTTTCTACGAGCCGCTCACCGCCTCCTTGCTGGAGGAACTGAGGGAAAAGGGGCTGGTGAAGGAGGACGAGGGGGCGCTCATCTTTGACCTCTCGGCCGAGAGCCTTCCTCCCTGCCTCCTGCGCAAGAGCGACGGCACCACCCTTTACGCCACGAGAGACCTTGCCGCCGCCATCTACAGGAAGAGGGAGTTCGAGTTCGACAGGATGTTTTACGTCGTCGGCGCGCCGCAATCGCTGCATTTCCAGCAGGTGTTCAAGATGCTGGAACTCATGGGGCACATGTGGGCGAAGGACTGCGTTCACGTTGCCTTCGGCCTTATTCGCTTCGGCGCGCAGAAGATGTCCACCCGCGCGGGGACCTTGCTGCTGTTGGAAGACGTCTATCGTGAAGCCTTCGAGCGTACCCGCAGAATGGTCGAGGAGAAGAACCCTGACGCCCCCGACAAGGATGAGATCGCCCGCCGGCTGGCAGTTGGAGCCCTGTTCTTCGCGGATCTGAAGAACGATCGAATCCAGGACGTTGAGTTCGACTGGGACGATATCCTCAACCTCGAGGGCGACACCGGCCCCTACATCCACTACGCTTACGTGCGCATCTCAAGCATATTGCGCAAGGCCGCCTCTGGACTCTCGACTCTCGACTCTCGACTTCCGTCCAACGAAAAGACGGATGCGCCTTCTTGCTGGGCGCACCTGGACTCTCTGGACTTCAGTTCATTCCAAACGCCGGAGGAGCGGGTGCTCATCTCTCAACTTGCCCGTTACCCGGAGGCAATCGAGGCTGTCGCGCAGGCGTACAAGCCGAGTTTCCTGGCCAGGTATCTCCTGTCCCTGGCCCAGAACTTCAGCGTCTTCTACCACAAGTGTCCGGTGCTGCAGGCCGAAGGGCAACTGCGCGACGCGCGCCTGCTGCTCGTGCATTGCGTCGCCACCGTCCTCAAGGACGGCCTGCGGCTGCTGGGGATCGAGGCCGTGGAGAGGATGTGAGGAAGCTGGGGCGAGGCAAAGCCTCGCTAAGCGCCAACGACCTCCCTTAGCAGCCCGATGTAATAGAGGTAGTTCTCGTAAGGTACGTCGGCGGGGACGGCGTGGTCAACGGAGGGGATGTAGCCGCCCTGCTCGAGTAGCCAGGGGACCTTGGACATTACCTCCTGCTTTATCTCGCTCTTGCCCCTGGACAGAACCCGCTTGTCCATCCCGCCGATCATGAGCAAATCCTTGCCATACTTCTTCCTCAGCGCAACCGGGTCCTCGCCGGCCGCTATCTCCAGCGGATAGACGCCGTTTATTCCGCTCTCGAGCCACAGAGGGGTGAGTTCGTCGTGGTTCCCGTCGCAATCGAGGAGGATTATCTCGATGCCGTGCTTGCGGAGGACTTCGGTGATGCGCTTGTATCGCGGAACCATGAGTTCCTTGACGTACTTGGGGGCGATGAGGCTCGCCGTCTTGTAGGCCATGTCTTCCCAGAGGGTGGCATAATCTATATCCGGAATCTGCTCCAGGGCGGGCGTGATCGTCTCGATGACGAAGTCGGTGATGAACTCCATCATCTCCTCAACCCAGGCCTTGTCAGTGAGCAAGGCCATGCAAGCGCCTTCCAAGCCCATCCAGCCTCGTATCCATCCGAAGAGGCTGCCGCCGTTGATGGAGATAGGGTATTCCCGCCCCTGGAAGACTCTCAACTCGTCATCCCAATAAAGGGGGTAGCGACAAGGGGATTTTGGGTTAAGGCGCTTCTTGAAATCCTCCCAATCGTCCCTCGTCTCGATTGGGAACCTGATGAACTGGGGCATGGAGTAGGAGCCGTCTTTGAACCTGCGACAGATCCCCCCGTCGTGCACCCGCACGGTCTCGGTCTTATCATCCTCGGAGAGGATTTCCTCATCCCAGCCGGGAGCAATTGCAACGTTCACCGGCACACCGCGCGCTCTGTCGAAGCCAAATACCTTCTCTACCGGCGCATCACCCGGCATTCCCTCTTTCCGCCATCTCTCCAGAGTCGTACCCCAGAAGCCCAACCACTCGCGGAACGGAATCCTGTCGGGTGCGCCGAACTTCATCGTCTGATGAAATCTTTCCCTGGTTGTCATTTTCCTCACCCTTTCCCGATTGTATCGAACAGACCGGTCGGCGGCAAACCGACCCAAGAGCATCAATTCCCTGCCGGGTTGACAGACCAAGTCGCAGCACATACAACCTCATGAGGGATTCCCAAGACCTATGCGGGAAGCCGGCGCGTTTTCCACTCGCACGGAAACGGAGGTGCTGGTGATGAAAGCCATTCTCCATTTCTCAGCCAGGTTGGCCGGAATCGTCGCTTTGCTGGGTCTGGTAGGCTGCGGAGGGGGAGAACGAGGGCTGACCCCTGCGCTGCTGCCAGCGGAGTTACTCGTTCCCGTGGGCGCGAACGGGACTGTCCTCGTCAGCAACCCGCCGAGAGGTGCTGCTCAGGTGGACTCGTGGGTAACCAGCAACGATTCCGTGGTTACGGTGGCGGCATCGGGGACTTGGACGGCTGCCGTCACAGGTGTGGCTGCGGGGACTGCAACCGTTACCGCAACCATGGGATCCGTCAGCGTTGCAGCCACCGTCACCGTCGTTGTGGACGCCCTTTCTCAGCCTACCCAGGAGCAACTGGCCAGTTTCCTGACCGCTGAGGCGCAGGCTGGAAGGTTCAGCCCTGTGCCCACGTTGAAGCCAGTGCCTCTCACGGCGGATGATTCACTGCGCCAGGCGATGGCGAACGACCTTGGGCCGGCGCGTTTGGTGGCCATAACTGTTGACACTGCGGTCTTCGCCACGATACCGGTGGTGATCACGCCCGGGGACCTAACGGTCGCCGCTGTCGGCAGCAGGGGGACGCCCGTTCCCGACGTTCAGATCGAACAGGACGTGGGGAGGATCCTGGACAAGATGGAAGGTCTGGGCATGGACACTTCCACCCTGCGTGACGCCTACCAGTCCACCGACTTCTATCCGGATGGAGCGGGGAATGTTGCGGTTCCCAGCGATGCGGGTGGCGTGACCTTCACTGCTGAACACACCTTCTGGGGCGAGTTCGTCGTGTGGGGATCTTACATGGTCTTCAATTCTTCGGACATGAGCCACACGTTTCTTAAGGCAGCGGACGTGCAGAACTTGCGCAATGGCGAGATCGTGCAGAACAACACACTCAGCGGTTCCGCGCTCACTGCCCTTCACGAGATGATCCACACGGCTGTGTTCCAGACCGGGTGCGGGGTGGATGATAAAGACGATCAAGTGGTGACAAAACTTGGCGCCGTGCTAAAGGCGAAGATTGACATCGAACTGAGTCGGCAGCCGAACGGCACTGCGGACTCCACAAGGGTGGCAAATTACTCTCGCCTGGTTCGGGAGGCGCAGGATCTGGGAGGCGAGTGCTGCCTGGTAAGGGTGTTGGGGCTGCCTGGCTCAGCACGGAATCTTTGTATCAATGCCCCAAAGGAGATAGAAGCGGGTTCCACTTATTGGGTGCAGATCTCGGCTGAAAAGACGGACGGCAGCCCGCTGGCCAAAGAGGACGTCTATGTCCACATCTCGGGCAGCGGAGTCAGCGCGCCTTCCACCCTAGCCGTGCGAACCAACAACTCCGGTTGGGTCAGCGTTGCGGTGACGGCGGGTGCGCCTATGGGTGTCATAAGCGTAAGCGCGGAAGTCCTGGGCGCGAGTGGGACGGCAACAATCGCCGTGGTCGAATAGTAGTTGTGCGGTGTCCACTACGGGAATAGTCTAGCCGCCGCGTGAACGGTCACAGCGGCAACTACCCGTCTGACAACCCAGGGGAAAGCCGCGACGCCCGCCGTACGGCGGGTCGGGCGCAACGCTGGGCTACCGTCCGCAACCGTAGGGGAGGGGCTCTGGCGCTCCCGCTCCTCCTTTGTAAAGGTGATAACTGCAGTATTCAATTATGACCGGCTTGACGGAGTCTCCGGGGCCGAACTGGCGGACGAACTCGTCCATGTCGTAGTCGTACTGTCCGTAGTGTCCATGGTGCGCCGGGACTGCCACCCTTGCCCCAATTCGCCGCGCCAGCGACGCCCCCTCGGCGAATGACGGGAACTCAGCGCCCTCCGTCGGCCTCATGGTCAGCAACGCGACGTCCGGGCGCTCGGCAACAATCGGCTCGACGAGTTCGGGAACGGACGTTATGCCTCGCATCATGTCGCCGCTGTGCCACACCTTTCCACCTTCGAACTCGAACGCGTAACTGAAGTGAGGCGTATCCTCGACGGCCTTGGTCTTCGTCCGCAAGACCTTCACCCGCACATCCGCCAGGGCAACGACGTCCCCTTCGCGAACGACCCGAGTTCTGTCCGCCTCGACTCCCGCTTCCGCCAGCGTCCTGGCGCCCGCGTCGGTCACGATGATGTGGGTGTGCGGCTGGCTCTGTGCCAGGGCGACAAGGTACTCTGGGTGTGTATGGTCAAGGTGGTCGTGGGTGCAGAACACGTAGTCAGGCCCGAAGTCCGCTCCGCGCAGGGTGGGAGGAGCGCCGGCAGGCCTGCCGGACGGAGGCTTTGAAGGGAAGTAGGGGTCTATCATGAACACCTGGCCGTCATGCCCCTTCAGAGCGAAGCAGGCTTGCCCCAGCCACCATATTGCAACCTGACCAACACCGACCTGCAAACCGGAGATGCGTCGGCCCAATTCAGGGCCTGTCACAGCGTCGCCCAATTCGTATGCCCTCCTCCCGAGGCGGAAGTCGCGCAAACGACAGGCCTCTCCGCAGGAAGCCAAAGCCGGCCGCTTGTCTGCTGCTGCGAGGATACGACGGTGTGCGGCCGGTGTCAACGCGGCCCTTCTGCATTGCCGCTGGGTTGCCGTTGAGTTTGACTTTCCTCGGACGAGCCCTATACTGCCATTCTCGAATATGCGGCGATAAGCCAAGGTGCATGAGGGAAACGCGAATGATTGACACGCACATACACCTTTACTCGGACGACGAGCGGAAGTACCCGAAGAAGGAGGACCCGCTGCGTCCTCCTGCCGGGAAAGGCACACTGGAACATTTGAAGCAGGAAACGGCAGCGGTTGGCGTGACCGGGGCGGTACTTGTGCAGACCGGCAGCGCTTATTCTTACGACAATCGCCTGGTCGCCGACACCGTGAGCCGGAACAGCGACTGGTTGGCGGCAGTAGTTACGCTTGACCCAAGAGACCCGGCGAGCGTTCAACAACTTCGGCGGCTGGCGGGGATTCCCGGCGTGCGTGGATGGCGCATGCCCTGCAAATCCCCACTCGATACGGAGGTGACGAGGAAGATGTGGCAGACCTGCCGGGAACTCGGCCTGGTGGTATGCCCCCTTCTGGGCTGGCAACTCGCCGACGAACTGCACGACTTGCTGCTCGATTTTGCCGACGTGCTGACTGCCATAGACCACTGCATGTATCTCAACGTGCGGGAGGCGCCGGATTACCCCACGCTGCGGAAGTTGGCGAGGCTCGCGGCCCTGCCCAACACCTATGCGAAACTAACCATGACGGTGAGCGGATCGGAAGAGGGGTACCCTTGCCGGGACATGCATCCCCTGGTGAGGCAGGCTGTGGACATGTTCGGAGCGCACCGCTGCATGACCGGCTTTGGATTTCCCACCGAGGTCTGGCAGGAGAAGATGTCGTACGCCGACCATGCTCGCATCTTCACCGAGGAATTGCCGCTCACACAAGAGGAGAGGCAACAGATACTCCGCAAGGCACCGGCGCGACTATGGTTCGGGGAGAGTGAGTGAGATGGGCAAGAGGAGAATCCTACTGCTTGGCGCGGCCGGCAACATCGGCGGCGCGCTCTGGAGAAACCTAAAGGACAAGTACGAGATCGTGCCCTTCGACATAAAGCCCATCCCCGGGCATCCGGAGGCCATCCAAGGTGACATAAGGAAGATGGAAGACGTGCTGCCGGCCTGCCAGGGCATTGACACGGTGCTGCATATGGACGGCTTTGCGGGTGGGAACGATTTCGAGGAACTCCTGGACGTCAACATCCGGGGATCCTACGTGGTGTACGAGGCAGCGCGGACGGCGGGCTGCCGCCGGGTGGTCTATGCGAGTTCGAACCATGCTTCCGGCGGCTGGATGAATAGAGCCCGGATGCACGTGTTGCCCGACATGCCGGCTCGGCCCGACGGCTTCTACGGCTCCGGCAAGTCAATCTCGGAGGCCATTGGCTTCTGCTATGCCGACCGCACGCCCCTTTCCGTTCACTGCCTGAGGATCGGCCACCATAACCCCGATGACTCGCCCAAAGTCGGCGGCAACGGTCCCTGGGTGTGGATTTCGCAGCGCGACATGGCGCAACTCACCGAGTGTTGCATTGAGAGCGACCTCAAGTTTGCCATCTTCAACGCCGCCTCCAACAACCCGCGCACTTACCTGGACACGGATACCGCCCGCGAGTTGGTCGGCTACGACCCGCAGGACTCGACCGGACTATCCGAGCACTTGTACGATCCCGAACTGGTAAGAATCTGGAAGGAACTCGCCTTCGAGTATCCCTCGCCCGAGCAGAATCTCTCAGTCGTGCTCAAGAGCCAGGTGAAGACTAATCCCCTGGTGATCCCACCCCGCGTCGAGGAACTGCCGAGAAGGGAGAAGAAGGCCGCCTACTCTGGGCACGGGAAGAGAAGGATAATGATAACCGGTGCCGCCGGCACGGTTGGCACTGCCATCCGGAGCAATCTCGACAGGAATCGCTACGAAATCGTCTGCCTGGACATCAGGCCGATTCCCGAGGAACCGAACGCCGTCGTCGCCGACATCACCGACAAAGAACAGATGATGGAAGCCATCAGGGACGTGGATACGGTGGTCCACCTCGCCGGAATACCCGGAGGCGAGGACTTCGAACGGCTCGTGAACCTCAACTTCCGCGGCACCTATCACGTGCTGGAGGCCGCCGCGCAGAACGGAGTCCGCCAGGTTGTGTATGCCAGTTCCTGCTGCGCGTCCCTCGGCTGGGGCGAGCGCGCCGACGTTTACACCACGGCAGACCTCCCCATGAGGCCTAACTCGCTCTACGGCGCCTCAAAGGGTTACGGCGAGCAACTGGGCTGGATATACGCCGATCATCACGACCTGCCCGTCATCTGCCTGCGCATCGGACACTGCACGAAAGCCGCCGACGACAGGCCACAGGGACTGAGCGACCTCTTCTGTTGGATATCCAACCGCGACATGGCGCAGATTACCTCTCGCTGCATCGAGAACGACGACATCCATTTCGCGGTCTTCTATGCCACTTCCCACGCGCCGAAGGCATGCCTGGACATCGAGCCGGCAAAACAGGTGCTCGGCTATCGTCCGCAGGATTCGGTCGAGCCTTTCATGGCTTCATACGACGAGGACACCTTGCGCCGCTATCGCCAACTCCAATGCCGCCGCCTCGACCGCAGCCAATACCTCGCCATCCTGCGCTACCAGGACTTCGGAGTGCAATACTGGTAGGGGCAAGGCAGCCCGCTTCGCCGTAGTAGCGTCGGCTACGAAGGCTGAACGCCTCGCCCACACATACGTCGGGGCAAGCCCAGGGCGACGCATGGGTCGCCCCTAGCGGGATGCCCTGCCTCGTGGAGGCATATTCCATCCGCCCCGGCGGTGCAGGCATGTGGGGGCACAATATATTGTGTCCCTACACGAGCAACTCCCTCAGCAAGACCCAGTATCTCCTCCCAAAGCCCCGGTGGAAGTAAATCTCGAAAGTGCGCCCGTCATCCGTCTTCACGAGGTAGTAATCGCGGTGCCGCCGTCGCCACTAGGCCGCCTTGAAGTCCAGGACCCTGCGCGTGAGCCGCGACTCTACAATCGCATATTCCACGTCGCGCCAGACGAAGGAAGTCGGAGGGCCAGGCTTCTTAGCAAAGGCCACCTCTATCTCCTCGTCTATGAAACGCGCCCTGCCTGCCTCATGTGTGCCTTCAGAGTCGAAGGAGCGGCTGCCCCCTCCGCTGGGTCACTGCCAACGTCATCCGAGCGTGGGGGAGTTCACCTTTCGTAGGAGCCCATGTCAACTGCTGCGCCCTGGGGACGGGGGGTCCCGTCCATGTCTGTGGCAGGGGCGCCGGTGGCGGTTCCCGCGTCAATGCCGGGGCTGCCGGGCCGCAGGTGATAGTCGCCGTCGGTTCCCCAGGCGCGTGCGACGAAGTTCGGCTCGGCGCATATGTTGTCTCCTTGACTCAGGCTGGCTATCCCCGACTGGAGGACATCTTGGCCCTTGTAGTGGACTACCGGCGCGCTGGGTTCGGCGGAACGGTAGAAGATGTTGTGGTCGGCGTTCAGGGTGACGGAGTCGCCCATGTAGAAGACGTTGTTCCCGTGCGCGAAAATGCAGTTGCGCATGAGGATGGTTACGGCCGCTGAATAGGAGTACTGGATGTAAACCGGGTAGTTCCCTCGCTCGACGCGGTCGTCCACGGTGACGTTGATGAACTGAAATTGTCCTGGGTGTTCCGTATCAATGGTGATGCTTGCCCACAGACCATTGTTGGGGTTTCCGTCCCCGTCTCCGTAGATGAGCACGTTCTCTGCTTTGCTTCCGTCGCCCCAGAACTTCAGGCTGTCGCAACTGTTGTTGGCGATGACGGTCTCGCGGACGTAGGTGTTCTTCGTCTTTGAGTCGAGGCCGTCGCCGGCGTTGTGCTCGAAGACGCAATGGTCAATCTCCAAAGGCCCCTCGGAGGACTCCATGCCGATGCCGTCGGGCCTTTCCCAGGGGGAGATCTGCTCCTGGCCCTGGTAGAAGTGCCCCGCGTATGCCACATGGCAGTTGCGCAGCACCACGTTTTGCCATCCGCTGCCGCCGTTGGCACCGGGAGCGCTTATCGCCGGACCTCCAGTGTGGTGAACGTAAACGTTCTCCATCGTCACGTCGTCTATGTTGCCCGAGAAGTTGATGCCTGCCTCCTCAATGCCGTGGACCTCGATGTCCTTAATCTCCACATGCGAGATTTCCCCTCCCGGCCCGGCGGAACCGCCGGCCTCTATCCCTCCGCGCAGGCCGCCCGAATAAGGATTGTCTATCTCGCTGGCAATCTCCAGGTTCTGAAGACGGATGTAACTCATTCCTGGTATCTCCACCGCGGCAAGAAGGCTGTGGCTGCCGGTGAGCCGGGGTCTGTTGCCATCTTCGCCCTTCACGGTGATCCAGGCATTGTCCGCCCCCGGAAAAGGCGGCTTCACTAGGTCGGTGTCGTATTCGCTCATTGTGTACGTGCCGCCGAGTATCACCAGAGTATCCCCCGGCTGCAATTGTCTGGAACCATAAGCCGGCGTGCGCCACGGCTCAGCCTGCGTTCCAGAATGGGAGTCATCACCGGCGGTTGACACGTAATAGACACTTCCTCCAACGGCCTGCGAAGGCACTGAGAAGTCCAACGTGGCGGTGGAGTTGGCGCTTACGTCCGCCGTGCCAAAGCGAGGGAGGTGATCCGTCGCCTCTGCCTTTACCGTTTGCTGCCCTTCCGGCACGTGCGCGATTGAATAGTGCCCCTGACTGTCGCTGGTTGCGTGCAGGCTGCTGCCCACAACGGAAACCGCCGCGCCTTGAATCGCCGTCTGAGTCGTTGCATCCTGCACTATCCCTTCGATGACCCCCGTGCCTGCCGCACCCCCTCCACCGCCGCCACCACCGCAAGCGCAGATCGAGATTGGGGACAAGACGAGTACCACCTTGACCAGAGCAATGGTTAGCCTTCTCATGATAGGTGTTCCCCCCTGTTGCTCGAAGTGATACCGTACTCAGCAACTGGGATTCTACTGCCGGCGGCGGGCATTTGCAAACGGATGAGGCCCGGCGCTGTCGGCCGGCGGAAGACCTTGTGTTCATTCGGCGGCCGGCCTATCATTGACCGAGCATCGTTGTGAGGGAAGAGTTGCTATCCCGTCGCCGGCCCTGAATCGCGCGGAAGAGAGAAGCCTGAAGGAGTCTGCAGTGATAGATATCGGCTCGCGTCTGGAACCGTTCGTGGACGAATACCTCGTCGAAGGAATGCAGGGGCTCGCCCTGCGACTGCATCATCCGTGCCCGAGGGAAGTCGCCCTGCGACTGGATGCCCCCTGGGAGGGGCTATGCAGCCATTACGTCACCGTGTTCCATGATGGCGCGCTCTTCCGAATGTACTATCGCGGCTGGCCGGATGACTCCGGGTACGGCACCGAAGACTCGACCTGCCTCGCCTTTTCCGACAACGGCATTCGCTGGGAGAAACCCAACCTGGGCATCTGGGACTTCCACGGCTCCAAGGAGAACAACATTGTCTGGCGCGGAGAGGGCGCCCACAACTTCGCCCCCTTCCTGGATGGAAACCCCGCCGCCAGCGAGGATGCTCGCTACAAAGCGGTTGCCGGCGCGCCGCTAATAGCCGTCGCCTCCGCCGACGGGATGCGCTGGCGGAAGATCCGCGAGGAGCCAATCCTCACCGAGGGCGCTTTCGACTCGCAGAACACCGCCTTCTGGGATTCCGAGCAGGGCCAGTATGTCTGCTACTTCCGTGAGTGGCGGGAGGAAGTGCGGCACATCCGGCGCTCCACCTCTCCGGATTTCATCAACTGGAGCGCTCCGGAGTGGGTGGACTTCGGCGCGGCGCCCGTCGAGCATCTGTACACCAATTCCATCACCCCCTACTTCCGCGCGCCGCACATTCGTCTTGGCTTCCCCATGCGATTCGCGCCGGGGAGGAAGGTCATGCAGGACTGGCCCAACGACGGCTTATGCGACGGCGTATTCATGAGCAGCAGAGACGGACTTCACTGGGAGCGGCGCTTCATGGAGGCCTTCCTCCGCCCGGGCCTTGAGCCGCAGAACTGGACCGACCGCAACAACCACATCGCCTGGGGCGTCGTGCCAACAGGGCCAGAGGAGATCTCCGTTTACTACTTGCAGCACTACCAGCATCCCAGCATCTACATTCGCCGCGGCGCTCTGCGCACCGACGGCTTCGTCTCCGTCAACGCGCCCTACGCAGGCGGCGAACTGCTCACCAAACTATTCATCTTCGCTGGAGGCTCCCTGCGCCTGAACTACTCGACCTCGGCAGCAGGCAGCATCCGCGTCGAGGTTCGGGACGATACCGGCTCGCCTCTTGCAGGGCTGTCCCTGGACCGATGCGATGAGATGTTCGGCGACGAGATCGAGCGCGTCGTCTCGTGGGGCGGCAAGTCGGATTTGAGCGGCCTGGTCGGAAGGCCGGTGCGGCTGCGCTTCGCGATGAGAGACGCTGACCTCTACTCACTGCGGTTCGTATAGGGAAGCCAGCCATCACCGCCCGCGCCGGCGGAAATCACACAGGAGAAACAAGTATGCAGAAGAAGCGGATGGAAGTCCCCATAGTCTCCCCCGAAGCCCTGGAAGTGAAACACTTTCCCGGCGACTTCAATCACAACGCCATCTGGGACGTGTTCGCCGGCCCCGACGGCCGCATCTACATCAGCGTGTGTGCAGAGGGCAGTTACTCCGCAAGCGCAATGCTCTACGCCTACGACATATCCAGGGACAAGATGGAGCACCTCTTCGACGTTGAGAAAGTCACCCATGCTCCTCCGAGAGCCATTCCCCAGAGCAAGATTCACACCTCCATCGCAGCGATGGAGGACGGGCGCATAATAATGTGCACCCACACCACGGCCTCTGCCCCCGGGCATCCCTTCTGGGCACCGAACGAGTGCTACGACGACATCTGGGAGGGGTATCCCGGCAGCCACATCATCGTCTATGACCCGAAGACCAACCACGCCGAGGATTGGGGGATACCGGTGCCGCGCGAGAGCACCTACGGCGGAGGGTGCTACGTAGCCGAGGCGCGCGAATACTACATGCAGGGGATGATGCGGGGCCACCTCTACGCCTTCAACGTGGACACGGGCAGGACGCGAGACCTGGGACGGGTGGGAAGCGGAATCCGACTCTTTCACGATGACAAGGGAAGGGTCTATGGCATCAGCAGCGGGGTGATGTTCCGCTACGACCCGTTCAAGGATGCGCTGCAGGATTTGGATCTGCCCATTCCGCAGGGGCGCGGCGTGCTGGGTTACGTGGACCGAGGCCCAGATGGGCGTTATTACTTGTCTCGCCTCTGGAGCCAGGTCGTTTTCGCCTTCGACCCGACGGAGGGCGACGAGGGGAAGATCGAGGTGCTCGGCGAGCCGATGCCTGACGTGGAGAAGTTCCGCCCCGAAGGCGAGACGGCGCTGACCGGCACGATGGTGATGGGGCTGCGGTTTGCACATGACGGCCTCCTCTATTGTGGCGTGGCCGAAGGCGTGCTGAACGGCATGGTTGCCTTCTACCGCTGGGACGTCCTGGGAGGAGGGAAGCCGGAGTTGCTGGGTATCCTGCACGCCGAAGGAAGGCCCGGCTTCATCATCTCCGAGATGGACTTGGGACACGACGGCCGCCTCTACATAGCTGACGGCAACTACTATCGCGAGAATCCGCGCCTACTCATCTTTGACCCGAGCAAAGCATCAATCCCCGACGCCGGCCGTCCCCGCCTCCCCCGGCCACCCGTGCAAAAGCCCTTGCCCTCAGAACAGGCAGCGATGGATCTCCACCAGCGCAGCGGCGACACAGACATCCGCATTGCGGAGACGGTCACCATTCCCCTCTCAAGGAGAGTGTTGCCGGCAGGAGAGGGCGACGTTGTCGGGATGGTTGTTGACAATGCCGGCCGCGTTCACATCGCCACGACCGGCAAGAGGGGCGCGCTGGCGGCGTGGCCTGGGCATAAGGAAGACTCGGTCAAGGTATTGCGTGTAGAAGAAGAGGGCTTCGTTGCCTTGGCAACGGACGGCACGACCGTCTTCGCCGCCACGGGGCCAGGCAAGCACTGCATCCTCGCCTACGACGCAAAACCGGCGGAAGATGCCGAGTTGCGCGTCCTTGCGGTGCTCCCTGATGACTGTCCGCCAGGCGCGCTTGGTTGCGACACGAAAGCGAGGCGACTCTACGGCCTGGCGGGAGCGGAGCACAGGCTTCTTACCCTGGACATCAGTGGGACGAATCTGAAGATCGGGCCGGCCACCGGCAGCCTAATGGCGGGACGCAGAACCGTCATCGCCGGAGGCGACGGCCGGCTCTACGGCGCTCTCGACGAGGGCTGGATCTTCCGATACGATCCGGAGAGCGGCGAACTGGAGCAACTGGCCGTGCGCCTGCCGGGTCTGCATGGGCGGGAATTCGCGGGCCGGTGGGAGTCGGCGGCGCTCGCGCCGGACGGGAGCATCTTCGGAGGCACTTCGGACGGCTACCTCTTCCGCCTCGATCCGCATTGCGCCACGCTCCGCAACCTGGGCAAGCCCGTGCTCAGTCTCGGAATGCCGGCCCTGGCGTTCGCTGCCGATGGAGCGCTGTTCGGTATCGGCGGCACGCGGGACGACCTGGCGCGGCTCTTCCGTTACACGGAGGCCCAGGGCGTTCAAGACCTCGGATGTACCGTGCCGGTGGCGACCTGCCTCGTTGTCATGCCGGACGGAGGCATCCTCGTAGCCGGAGCAGACCGGATCAACGACCTGGCGCTCTACTACTTCTAGCACCTTTGATGCTCCCTCAGGCCACGCGGGTGGGGGGTCATTGATGGTATTCCGGGCTTAAAGTATAGTCTATCCATGGCCTATAAGGACTTGCGGGAGTTCATTGCCGCCCTCGAGAACCAGGGAGAACTAAGGCGCATTGCGGCCGAGGTTGACCCTTGCCTGGAGATGACCCAGATCGCCGACCGCATCTGCAAGCGGGGCGGGCCTGCCCTATTGTTCGAGAACCCGAAGGGAAGCGACCCGCCGGCCCCAGGCCCTGGTCACAGGCGGGCGGGCATGCCCGTCTTGATGAACGCCTTCGGCTCCGCTCGCCGCATGGCGATGGCGCTGGGCGTGACCGACGTGGAGGAGATTGCGGGGAGGATTCGGGGGCTTCTGGAGGTGCAACCTCCGCGAAGGCTGAAGGAGAAGTTGACGATGCTCCCAAAACTGGGCGAACTTCTCTCCTACGTCCCCAAGACCGTGCGGAGGGCTCCCTGCCAAGAGGTGGTGATGGATGATCCTTCTTTGGACGTCCTGCCCATCCTGAAGTGCTGGCCGGAGGATGGGGGAAGATTCATAACCCTTCCGCTCGTCTTCACTCAGGACCCGCGAACCGGCGCCAGGAACGTGGGCATCTATCGAATGCAGGTGTATGACTCGAAGACCACCGGCCTCCATTGGCATCCGCAGAAAGGGGGCGCAGAGCACTGCCGGCTTTGGCGGCAACAGGGCGAGAGGATGCCGGTGGCAGTCGCGCTCGGCGGCGACCCGGCGACAATCTACGCTGCATCGGCGCCCGTTCCGAACGGCCTGGACGAGTTGCTCTTCGCCGGTTTCCTTCGGCGCGAGCCGGTGGAGGTCGTCAAGTGTCGGACGGTCCCCCTGGAAGTCCCCGCCCATTCGGAGATCGTCGTCGAGGGCTACGTTGACGCTGAGGAGACGAGGCTCGAAGGCCCCTTCGGCGACCACACGGGGTATTACTCAGCGGCCGACCATTACCCCGTCTTCCATGTTACCTGCATTACTCATCGCTCGGATGCCATCTATCCTGCAACCGTCGTCGGCAAGCCTCCAATGGAGGACTGTTTCCTCGCCAAGGCGACCGAGCGCATCTTCCTGCCGCTGATCCGGTTGCAACTGCCGGAGATTGTGGACATCGACCTCCCAATCGAGGGCGTCTTCCACAACGTCGGCGTCATCTCCATCCGCAAATCCTAC
>Ga0315279_10006311_pt1 | contig 15005 bp, 12 predicted proteins | sample YL17G06_20_MG_FD_203694 | JGI IMG/M metagenome (GOLD analysis project Ga0315279, IMG submission 203694) | Sediment microbial communities from Yellowstone Lake, YNP, Wyoming, USA - YL17G06_20 | ecosystem: Environmental > Aquatic > Freshwater > Lake > Sediment | place: USA: Wyoming | collected... | reverse complement strand
TTAATCTTCATCATTGACCCATCCACCCTGATTTGACGCCGATTTTCGATCTCACCTCATCCATGACATCTTTGACAATGGTTTTACATCGGGCCGCACCCGATTTTAATACATCCACCATGTATTGGGGTTTTTGATTGATCTCTTTGACACGCTTTTGAATCGGACCGATTTCCTCCATCATATTCTTAAAAAGAATCTCTTTGCATTCGATGCATCCGATCCCGGCTGTTCGACAATGATGGTCGATGAAGACCATCTGGTCCGGTTTCGAGAAGGCCTCGTGCATTGTAAAAATATTGCAGTGCTCAGGATGCCCTGGATCACTTCGACGTTGCCTATGTTCACACGTTGCTGCCGTTTTCAACTTCTCCTGGATGACCTCTGGAGGGTCAAGGAGTCCGATGGCGTTATTCAACGATTTGGACATTTTCGCGCCCCCATCCGTCCCTAGAATTCGCGGAGCATCGGAAAGAAGCACTTTGGGTTCAGGGAAAGTATCTCCGAAACGGGCATTAAATTTTCTCGCAATCTCCCTTGAGAGTTCCACATGTTGAATCTGGTCTTCTCCCACTGGAACATAGCCCGCTTTATAAATAAGGATATCCGCCGCTTGGAGCACAGGATAGTCCAGGAGGCCCATATTGATATTGAGACGATGCTGCTTTGCCTTTTCTTTAAACTGAGTCATTCTCTCTATCTCACCGATAGGGGTGATACAGTTAAAAATCCAAGCCAGTTCAGTATGCTCAGGCACATGGGACTGGACAAAAAGTTTGCATCGCTCAGCGGTCAAACCGCAAGCAACGAGGACAGTCGCTGTTTCCAAAATCTTCTGCTGTATCGAGGCCACTTCGTATTCGATGGTAATGGCATGATAATCCACCACACAGTAGACACAATCATAACGGTTGACTAATTGGGCCCAATGGCGGATAGCGCCTACATAATTACCAATATGAATTTCACCTGAGGGCTGAATCCCGCTGAAGATACGATCCATCAATCCATTCCTCCGTTTAAGAAATGATCGTTTGAGGATTGAGGTGATAGGTTGGAGGCGAAATCTTTTGTAACTTCAGAATGGCAGTTACCTCACGCCTATATCCTTAAGCCTCGAACAAAAAGGCCATGGGTTGATATTGCCCATGGCCTCTCGTCTGTGGGTTTTATAAAATTATAGGTGTTGAGGTTTGGGGCAATATCTAATTCCATCCTTTCTCCACCATATCCAGACTAATTCCATTTCCTTCGTACCTGAACAATGATGAAATAACTTATCTTAATTTCAAAAAAAAATCAATAGATTCATTAAATTTCGAGAGAATCGCAGAGCATATGGGCCGTCTTTTCAATCAGATCAGCACATTTCTCTCTGCCACCAGCTGCCAACCATTTTTGACGCTCTTCTTCGTTATCCAGATGAGCTCCTATTATGTTAAAACAGTTTACGTTTCCAAATTCTCTCTCAAATTGATCCCAAATGAGTTGGCACTTATCATAAACTTTTTGTAGCGTTCCCCGATCCTTTGGATCGGTTCTTCCCATCTTCATTCCGATAGCCATCACCGCTCCGGTGAAGGCACCGCAAAGCGATCCCTTATGCCCAACTCCCCCTCCAAATCCGGATGCTAGTTGTGGAAGCACAGAATCCCGAATTCCTAAATAGTCCCTGAAACTCAAGGAGATGGATTCCGTTCAGTTAAACCCCTGGTTAAAATAACCTTTAGCCTTTTCCGAGATCAATCTCACATCGTCTTTCTTTCCCATTGAGTGTCCTCCCTTTTTCTTTTTTCATTATTTGCTGAAACCCTGATCCTTACAATTTTCTGAAAGATTCTTCGCTTTTCTCACAAATATTTCTTTATTAAAAATAAATTATTTCAAACTTACCATTTTAAAATAAAAAAAGCCATATCCTTCATTGAAGGCCCAAGAGAAATGAGTTATAGATTGACTCAATGGAAACTTGGCGACTGTTGGATACCGGTCCCCGTTCAGCGTCTGAGAATATGGCTCTTGACGAGACGCTCCTCGAATTGAAGGTCGCGGGAAGGATCCCCCACACCCTCCGATTCCTCCAGTTCTCTAACCCAACCGTTCTGGTGGGTCATCATCAATCTGTAGAAGAGGAAGTGCGACTCGACTATTGTCGTTCCAAAGGGATCGAAATTAACAGGAGACTCACAGGGGGAGGTGCACTTTATTGGGGAAAAAAAGAATTGGGTTGGGAGATTTATATCTCCCAAAAAGATCCAAGAGTTCCTTCAAGGATTGAGGATCTTTACAGAAGGATGGGAGAGACAGCAGCGATGGGCCTTCGGCATCTGGGAGTCCGAACCCATTTCCGCCCAAGAAATGATATTGAGATCCAGGGTCACAAGATTTCAGGAACGGGGGGAACTGAACTTTCAGGAGCTATTCTCTTCCAGGGAACGGTTCTGGTTGATTTCGATGTGGATGAAATGCTAAGAGCCCTCAGGATTCCCACTGAAAAACTCCAGGATAAAGAGATTGAATCCGTCAAAGAAAGGGTCACCTGTTTAAAATGGGAGTTGGGTCGGACTCCGCCAATTCAGACGATCAAAACTGCCTTGGCCAAAGGTTTTGAAGAGGCCTTCGGAGTAAGGTTTGAAAATAAGCCACTGACGATCGAAGAAGAAAATTTATTAAAGACAAAACTGCCTTATTTCTCTTCACCCGATTATATTTTCAAAATCAGGGATTCCTTGCCCAGGAGAAAAACGTTAAGCTCTATCCTGAAGGCACCGGGTGGATTGATTCGAATTTCTATTGCTATGGATAGTAAAACCCGAGTGATCAACCAAATTCTGATTACCGGTGACTTCTTTGCATACCCCAAAAGGACGATTTTCGATCTCGAAAGCCTACTGAAAAATTCAAAGGCCTCTCCTTCCAGTATTAAAGAAATTATTCAAACTTTCTTCTCCGAAAAAAAACCGGAGATCCCAGGAGTGAAAGAGAACCATCTTATCCAAGCGATCGAGGAGGCCGTTCAAAAGGTAAATCTCCTTCCCCATGGATTTAATGAAGAAGACACCCATCACCTTTTTCGTGTTTTAAAACCCTTTAAGGAGGTGAGAAGGCCCGAAGTCCTTCTTCTTCCCTATTGTTCTAAAGAGATTGGATGCCTCTACCGGAACCAAAGCGGATGTGAAGAGTGTGGTCGGTGTTCAGTGGGTGATGCAGTACAGATGGCCAGATCCTTTGGGATGGATCCCATCACGATTCAGAATTATGAAGAGCTCGAATCAACCCTTCATCGAATGAAAGGTTCGGGTGTCAGTGCATTTATTGGCTCCTGCTGTGAGCCTTTTTATGGAAAACATCGGCCAGACTTTGAAAGGATCGGGTTACCCGGAATCCTTGTCGATGTGGAACGAAACACCTGTTATGACCTGGGACAAGAAAAAGAAGCATTTAAAGGTCATTTTGAGAATCAAACTCATCTCAATCTCCCTCTTCTCAAAAGGATTCTTGAGTACTCTCATGACCGAAACCTTTGATATTGTCATCATCGGCGCTGGCCCTGCTGGTTCGAGTGCTGCTCAGGCTGCGGCTCAAAGGGGAGCCGAAGTCCTTTTGATCGACCGAAGGCAGCACATTGGAGTTCCTGTCCAGTGTGCTGAGCTTGTATCCCAATGGATCTCCCGCTATGTTCGTTTTTCCTCAACCTGTATCCTCCAGACGGTTGAAACGATGGTGATGCATCTCCCTGACAAGATATCCTTTGAGATGAGGAGTCCGGGATATATGCTGGATCGATCTCTCTTCGATAAAGAATTGGTGGCTTCAGCCATTTTATTAGGAGCAAAGATTTCCGTCGAAACGAGAGCCATCAGTCTTTCCTCTGAGGGCCTTATGGTGGAGCAAGGGTCCAAAAAAGAAACGATTCAAGCAAAGGTTTTCATCGGTGCAGACGGAGTTCACTCATTCACAGCCCGTTGTCTCGGACAACCTTACCCGAAAACCATCGTCGCCCTCCAATATGAAGTCATCCTCCCAGAGCCTCAGAATCATGTGGATGTTTTTTTCCATAAAGACTACGAAGGAGGATATGCCTGGTTTTTCCCAAAAGGAAGAACAGCCAATGTGGGTGTGGGTGTCATTCCCCAAAAAACGACCCTCCTTTTGAAACGAATGGATACCTTCCTCGATCATCTTGTCGAATCAAAAAGACTGTCGGGCGTTGAGATTGTGGCAAAGACCGGTGGATCCATCCCCTGTGAAAAACCTCGAAAATCTGTTTTTGGAAACATCTTGCTGGTAGGTGATGCAGCGGGGCATGCTCATCCCATCACGGGAGCAGGAATCCTTAACGCTGTCATCGGTGGGGAAATCGCGGGAAGAATTGCTGCAGAGGCTATCGCCCGAGGAGAGCTCCATGATTTAGAACATTACGAAATCGAGTGGAGGGAAACCTTCGGGGAATCCCTCCAGTATGGCGCTTTCAAAAGACAAGTCCTTGAAGAGAACTGGAATAAACCTGGAATCGATTTTAAAGACCTGATACGAAGATCCTGGATTGGATTTAAAGAATATTATGAAGAGAGAAAGGGGGAATCATGGAACAAAGAGTAAGTCCCCAATTTATCCAGACCAGCCTCGCAGCCTCCCTGACATTGGGTTTCCAGCAAGGATCGTTCCATCGAAATGCCAAACTTAAGGGCTTGAATCTTCTCCTCCACTATGAGGAAGGCTGTCTGGGAAAATGTCATTTTTGCGGACTTTCGAAGTCGAGGCGAGAAGGTCCTAAAGGGAAAACCTTCATCAGGGTGGACTGGCCCCTCTATCTTTTAGAAGAAATCGTTGAAAGGGTAAAGGGTAAAGATCAGCTCTATCGTGTTTGCATCTCAATGATCACACATCCAAAGGCTTTGGAAGACACCCTTTATATCATTCGCAGGTTCAAAGAGGATACGGATCTTCCGATCAGTGTCCTCATCTCTCCAACGTTAATTCATCAGGAGAACTCACTTGACGCAATGAAAAAAGCTGGGGCAGACCGGGTAGGAATTGCTATTGATGCAGCGACTCCTGAGCTGTTCGATCAATTGAGAGGGAAAGGAATCGGGGGTCCCCATCAATGGGATCATTATTGGAAGGTAGTTGAAATGGCTACTTCTGTTTTTGGAAAATTTTATGTGGGAATCCATCTCATTGTCGGTTTGGGCGAAACAGAGAAAGAGATGGTGGAAACGATTCAGCAGGGACAGAATATGGGGGCCTATACTCACCTCTTCTCCTTCTTTCCTGAGAAGGGAAGCCCGATGGAGGAACATTCCCCACCTACTCTCGGCCAATACCGGAGAATCCAGCTTGCCCGCTGGATTATTAATGAGGGTATGGGATCAATAAATCAGATGAAGTTTGATAAGAATGAAAGATTGATCAATTTTGGAATCGACATCAATCCTCTTATTCAGATGGGAGAACCCTTTATGACATCTGGATGTCCTGGGAGAGATGGGAAAGTGGCCTGCAACCGACCTTATGGTAACGAGCGGCCCTCAGGCCCGATCCGGAATTTCCCTTTCATGCCAGAACCGGAAGACATTGAAGAGATCAGAAAACAGTTAGGATAACCCCAAATGTCAAAATCCTAACCAAAGTATTTGAAATTCTCCACTACCTCCTCTCCCCCTTTTGATGGGGAGGGTCAGGGTGGCTGCCGGCTCAGAGAGCCTCTGGCTCGGAGAGGGGTGGACAAAATAAAACCTTTTGGTCCCCCCTCCCCTTCATCCCCTCCCACGAGGGGAGGGGAGATTTTTAGGGGTCTTTAAAAAATATTACAAGAAAATTCTTAGATTTTACTTGGTTCGATGATAAACCACTTAATTCAGACACCTCTAAAAGAACTCCAAACCGAAGCCTTCAGGATTCGTAAAATCCATTTTGGCAATGAACTCACTCTCTCGATACCCGGCACAGTCTCTTACCATGACGACACTCTTCCCTTCCAAAAAGATCGCTTTGCAGCGATCAGTGTGACGGGAAGTTATTGCGATCTTCGATGTGGGCATTGCCAAGGGAAACTTCTCGAATCGATGATTCCTGCGGAAGATCCTGAAACTTTTTCCCAGATCGCTGATCGACTCCGGCTTGCCGGGGCTCTCGGGGTCTTGGTAAGCGGTGGTGCAGATCAGAATGGCGAGGTCCCTTTAAAAAAATTCATCCCTTCAATAAAAGTCCTTAAAGAGAAGGATCCACAATTTAAAGTCATTGTTCACACCGGTCTGATTCGAAGAGAAATCGCCAAAGAACTCAAGGAGGCTGGGGCCGATCAGATTCTCATCGATGTGATCGGTGACGATGACACCATCCGAGAAGTTTACCATCTGAATAAACGAGTCCAAGATTATGAAGAGACACTTTGGATGTTAAAAGAGATGGGCCATCGCCTCGCGCCCCACATTATCATTGGGCACCACTTCGGAGAGATAAGAGGAGAATGGAGAGCCTTGGAGATGGTCACACGGGTCGGTGTGGAAACGATTGTTCTGGTCGTCTTCAAAACCCTCCTTCCTATTGGAAAAAATCATTTTAGGGTTCCGAAGCCAGATGAGACATCAAGAATTTCTGCCATTGCTCGTATTCTCAATCCCAAGATTCTTATTCGGTTGGGTTGCATCCGTCCGGCTCATCCCTCGAAAGCGGAGATGGAAAAGGGGTTTATTCTCTCTGGCGTCAATACGATTGCTTATCCCCTTCAGGGAACGATTGACTATGCAAAAGAAATCGGTCTTAAAACAAAATTCATTGAGATGTGCTGCAGCCTCATTTAATTTAACGGAACATGGAGCCCATTGCTCAAAAAGAAAAAATCCAGACCAAGCTGCTTCAATGGTTTAAGAAAAACGGAAGAGATCTTCCCTGGAGAAAAACCCGAGACCCTTATGCCATCTGGGTTTCAGAGATCATGCTTCAGCAGACCCAGATCGCCACGGTGATCCCCTACTACAAAAAATTTCTTAAATCTTTTCCGACCCTCCACCATCTGGCAAAAGCCAATCCCTCAAAAGTCCTAAAAGTCTGGGAAGGACTGGGATACTATTCGAGGGCACGAAATCTTCACCGCGCCTCTCAGATTGTCTTAACCCGTTTTCGTGGAAAAATTCCTGAAACTCTCAAAGACCTTCTTGGCCTGCCTGGAATCGGCCGATCCACAGCAGGCTCTATCCTCTCTTTCGCCTTTCATAAAGATGCACCCATTCTCGATGGAAATGCAAAAAGGGTCCTCTCCAGGCTCTTTGCTGTTTCAAGTAATCCGGTGAAAAGTAAGACTGAAGGTCTTCTCTGGCAAATTTCAGAATCTCTGATCCCAAAAGGATTTTCTAATCCCTTTAATCAAGCGCTCATGGACCTTGGATCCATGCTCTGCACACCCAAAGATCCTCAATGTCCTCGTTGTCCTCTCCATCGTTTTTGCAAAGGAAGAGCTTCAGGAGAACCCGAGAGATTCCCGACAAAGAGGTTAAAAAAATCGGTTCCCCATGTGGAGTCAGTTTCAGCGGTGATCAAGAAGGATGGAAGGGTTCTTCTCAATCAAAGGCCGCCTGCGGGCTTCTTAGGAGGATTATGGGAATTTCCGAATTGGAGGAATGAAGGAAAACAAAGGTCAAGGCTAAGGTCGAGGTTAAGAAACACTATCAAGAAAGAAATGGAAATGAATGTTGAAGTCAAAGAGTTTATAGGAGTTTTTCAGCAAACCTATTCTCACTTCAAACTTACCCTGCACGTCTTTCATTGCCAGCATCTTAATGGAAAAGGAAAGGGGAAATGGGTCCTCATTCGAAATCTCGCTCTTTATCCTATGTCCCGTATTCACAGAAGAATCGCTGAAATGATAGTTGGGGAGATAAGGAAATAGGAAGATAGGGAGAAATTTAAATTTTTATCACCCGATCTCCCAATCACCTCATCTCCCTATCCTTCTCTTCACTTCACCATTCCAAAATCAATATGCCGTCTCTCCACATCCACCCGGTCCACTCTCACTCTAACTCCATCTCCAATCCTGAAGGTTTTGTGAGTCCTCTCTCCAGTAAGACAATAATTCTTTTCGTGATACTGATAATAATCGTCGTGTAGGCTCGTCACCCTCACCAAACCTTCTACAAAAATATCTCTCAATTCTACAAAAAAACCAAAAGCCGCCACGCCACTGATGATCCCTTCAAATTCCTCACCGATCTTATCCTTCATGAAACGAACCCTGTATCGGCCCAGAATCTCCCTTTCGGCCTCCATCGCCACCCTTTCCCTATTGGAGAGATGGTCAGCCTTATTAGCTAAAACCTCCTCCGGGATCTTGACCTCCTTCTTAGACAGAACCCTTTTTAAAAGCCGGTGGACGATCAGATCAGGATACCTTCTGATGGGAGAAGTAAAATGGGTGTAGCCATCTGAGGCCAAACCGAAATGTCCTAAGTTTTTGGCCGAATATTTGGCCCACTTCATCGATCGAAGTAGAATTTCATTTACCACCCTTTCTTCAGGCCTTCCCTTGATATCAGAAAGGACTCTCTGGAATTCTTTCGGAGAATGGTCTGACTCCTTTCTCATTTTATATCCTAAATGAGAAATAAACCTTCTAAACTCATCAATCGCTTCTTGTTTCGGAGGTTCATGGATTCGATAGATAAATGGAAATCCTTTCTTTTCCATAAAATGGGCAACGGCCTCGTTGGCAGCGATCATAAATTCTTCAATGATCTGATGGGCCAAGTTTCTCTCTGCCCGAATAACATCCTCTGTCTCCCCTTGGAGATTGAGGATGACTTCGGGTTCTGGAAGATCAAAATCAATGGCTCCCCTTCCTATTCTTCTTCGACGAAGTTCTTGACAGAGATCGGCCATGAGTTCTAAGGAGGGGAGGAGATGTTTAAATTTCCTTCTTAACTCCGCTTCTTCATCCACCAAAATTTTTCTAACCAGGGTATAGGTCAGTCTCTCGTCGCTTCGGATCACACTGGGATAAAATTGAACGGCTCTTCTCTCTCCATTTCCGTCATATCTCAACTCCGCTGTAAGGGTCAGCCGATCCACTCTGGGATGGAGACAACAGATCTCATTGGAAAGTTCAGGCGGAAACATAGGAATCGCGCGGTCTGGAAAATAGACGCTGGTTCCCCGGGAATAAGCTTCGTTGTCCAGACCAGTCTCCTCCCTCGCATAGTGACTGACATCGGAGATGGAAACGTATAGTTTCAAGCCTCCATCCCTTTCTCTTTCAATGGAGACAGCATCATCAAAATCTCTTGCATTTTCTCCATCGATGGTGAAGGTCGGAATTTCTCTCAGGTCAACTCGATCTCTGTATTCATGTGAGGAGGGGGTCGGGGGAAGGTTTTGTGCCTCTTCCAAGGCAGCCGATGTAAATCGATGGGGGAGATCATATTTGTGAATGATGATCTGGGGTTCAATCTCCGGATCATCAGGATATCCCAAAATGTGAGTGATTTTCCCCTCTGGCCTTGCTCTCTCCGCCGGATACCGGGTGATCTCTGCAACCACAATCTGATTGGGCCTCGCCTTTTTTGTCTCTCCCTCTGGAATGAAAACTTCTTGAAGGATGCGCTCATCTTCCGGAATAATGTAGGAATAATTTTTGGCCCTCATAAACTTGCCAACGACTTTGCGCGTCTTTCTTTCCAGAATCCGGATGACACTGCCCTCTTTTCCCTTCCTCCGGATTAACTCTATTCTTGCGACGACACGATCCCCGTTCATTGCCTCTTTGAGATTTCTGGGGCTGATGAAAATATCTTCTTCTCCCTCTGCTTCAGGAATGACGAATCCATATCCATCCGGATGCGTTTTGACCCTGCCGACAACCAAATTCATCTTCGATGGAAGGCCGTAACGGTTTCCTCGTATCCGAACAACCTTTCCCTCATCCGCCAAATCCCTGAGGCATTCTCTCGCCTTTTGCCTCTGCTCTTTTTGAAGACCCAGACGACGAAGAATTTCTCTTAGAAGAAGAGGTCGATCCTCTTCCTTCATTATCTGGAGGAGTTCTTCTGCCGAAAGGCCTCTTCTCTCCCGATCTTTCCTCTTCTCCTTTTTTATCCGTCTCCTCACCATCGCTCCTTTAGCCATACAGACAAATCACAAATTCCAAATCCCAAATCCCAAATAAATTCCAATCACCAATCTCAAATGACCAAAACGGGTAGGTTTGAATTTTGAAATTTTGAACATTGAAATTTATTTGTCATTTGGTGCTTGTTATTTGGTGCTTATTATTCTATTTCTTCTCCCAAAACCGCATTTCTCACCGTCTTCATCACACTTCTAAAACCAGGAATCCCTGGGTCGAGATCCATCTCCTCCAATCCAATTTCACTTTTTTGGGTTATCCCCAGCCCCAATTCCATGGCTCGTTTCACCTGTCTCTGTTCCCAGACATCGACCTCTTTGATTTGGGGAAGTTCAGAATAATGTTTCAAAACTCCTAACCCTACCACATCAGCGGCAATACGATCTCCTGTAGCAATAACCAGGTGGGCATCACGAGCCACACCTTTCCAAGGGCCTCCCTCCACCATCAACATCGTTCCATCCACAATGTTGAGGTCGGGGGTATAGGCCAAATTCAGCTCTGAAATGACTTCTTCCCAATGGTCCCGATCTACAAAATAGGGTCTCTGTTTGAAATGGGTGGCACCGACAAAGTTCTTTAATGCAATGCTATAAGTGGCTGACCGATGGGTTTTGATGACTGGGAGATTGATGATCCGATCAACCTGGAAGAGCACTTCTGAAACATAAACCTTATTAAGGAATTGACCCTGGGGGAGATCAATGGAAACCCATCCCCTTTCTTCAAAAGGAACCAGTTCAGCCTCCACATCCTCTGCTATCAATTTTATAAAGGTAGCGTCCATATTCTTCCGTGTTGGGAGTTTAAAGAGAGCGGACATATCACCAATGAGGACCCGACGGGCTCCGGATTCGTAAAGAACTTTTGCAACTTCCTTGATCACCTTTGGATTCGTCGTTGTAGGAGGGGGAGCACCACTGAGAATATTGGGTTTGAGGAGAATCGATTTCCCAAGGACATCGAGTTTCTCTATCCCCCCAATGAGATCGATTGCCTCTCTCACGGTCTTCTCAACATCTCTCCCATGAACGATGCTGACCAGGGTCTTCTCTCCTTCCTTGAAAAGATTTGACTTGGATGGAAGGCGGGTTCCTTTTTTAGGCGGGACGATGAAGGGCCACCAGCAACTTCGCCAGCGAAAGGTAAAAAGCAACAGGAGTGCAACCCCCAGGACATAGAGAAATGAACGGCGAGGCATCCCTTTTAAACTGATCTCCATACGGTTCCTCCTGGCCCAAACGAACTGTAGGTAAACAGCATTGTCATTTGGTTGCGAAATATAATAATGATTTAAAAAAAAAGGGCATGAATGCCCTTTTTAAAGGAAAAAAAATTTATTAATTCAATCTTATGTTCGAACTCCACCAAAGAACCCCATTGATCCAACGAACATCATCGCGACAAAAATAGCAATAAAAATGAGTCCAGAGATCACAATAACAGGAAGGAGGACGGCTAAAACCGCCTTCCCTGTTGAGATCCCATGTCCCTCTCTCACTCCAATGATGGTTAGGATGAAAGTATAAATGCCTCCAATGATGAGTCCTATGAATGGGATGATCCCAAAGAGATATCCGCTATAGGAATAGGAAATGGCACGGAAGGTCGTCTTATACCCATGATTATTCCCTTTCACAATCATGAGGCAGAGGTGGATGATGGCACTTCCAATAAAAATGGCTACGGCTTGATAAAACGGTAAAGGAACAATAGTTTGCAGAATGGAAAGACTGTATTGAAAAGGAATCCTATCCATTGGGATCATTTGCGCTATGAGAAGCCAAACCCAGAAGATGGCACAACCATTTCCAATGATACCAGCAATCAGCCCATAGATTAAAGGAGACCAGTATCCCTCACCGAAAGAAATTTTCTTAAAGAATTGGGAGGGAGAGAAGAGGGAATCCCGGGTGGTTCTATAAAAGGCCTTTATAAACCCTTCCCCACTCTCCCATGGGGTATACTCTTCTGCTGAAATTTCTCGAACCTGCCCCTCATACGAACGGGCCATTTCCTGAAATTGGACATGTTTAGAAATGATGATGCCACATTTGATGCACTCATCGGTTTCGGGTTGCTCAAATCCACATTGGGGACAAGTCATCATTGTCCCTGTAGAGGGCTTCCTTTCAGGCCCGGGTCTATAAGTAAAGGTGGGTTTCGGTTCAGGTCTTGGACCAGGTTTAGGTTCGGGTTGAGGCTTAGGTTCATACTCTGGAAAAATTTCCAGACCGGGGAGCAGCTCCTCCTCTATTTTGACTCTCCCCCCAATCTCCCCAAAGGCTTTTACATACTTCTCCGCCTCTTCTTTCGAAACGCCTTTTTTCACAACGATGGGAACTCTTTGGAGCAAATTTTCTGCTTTTTCAGGGGTAAGATTAAATTTTTTTTGAAGACCACCACGTAAACGGGTTTCCTCATCGGATCCGATCACCGAGAGACCTAAAAAAACCACTTTATAGGACGCCACCTCCCGACCTCCTTCTCGAAATGAATGGGGTTTTGATGATTGTTACCATATTCAACTTTAAACTACAAGAATTATTTATAAAGACGAATGGGCATCATTCGATTCCCGTCAAACGGGAGACAATACTTAAAGAACATGGATCGCCTTGCAAGATATTGTTCGATAAATATTTTATGGGCACCATTTGTTCAGGCTTCAACCCTTCTTTAATAACGACGTAAGTTAAATTGCAAAATCATTTCAAATCTGGGATAATCTCGACTGACATTGATCCTTTTTCTGCTTTCAAATGAATAGGGAATTCCATGTGTGAGACACGACGGGCTCAAACTCTTGGCATCAAATTTACGCAACGACATAAGGGGAGAATAAAATGAAAACAAGGATAACCGAACTTTTAGGAATCAAGCATCCCATCATGCTCGCAGGAATGGCCTTCGTGAGTTTACCAAAACTGGTGGCCGCAGTTTCGAATGCCGGGGGTATGGGTATGTTGAATTCCGTTGCCTATACTCCCAATCAAATAAGGGATGTAATCAGACAGGTGAAATCTCTTACGGATAAGCCCTTCGGGGTAAATGCCACCCTCATATTCCCCAATGCCAAAGAAAATTTGGAGGTCGCTCTTGAAGAAAAAGTCCCCATTATAAATTATGCGTTGGGGAAAGGGGATTGGATTATTAAAGCAGTCCATGAATATGGCGGTAAAGTTTTGGCAACGATAGCCATAGAGAAACATGCTCGTCGAGCAGAAATGGACGGAGCAGATGCTTTGGTGGTAACGGGTCACGAAGCAGCAGCCCATGGAGCAGATACAGGCACATTAGTATTAATCCCTTTGATCGCCCGTCAAACAAAACTTCCCATTATCGCTGCCGGTGGTTTCTGCGACGGGAGGGGATTGGCAGCTGCTTTGGTTCTAGGGGCCGAAGGAATTTCCATGGGCACCCGGTTCATGCTGACCCAGGAATGCACAATGCACCAGAAGGCGAAAGAACTTTCTCTTAAAGCAACGGTGGAGGATACTATTTGTTCTGAGAAGATCGACGGTTTACCTGGAAGGTGGCTCAAGAATCCGGCAGCGATAAAGATGGCAAAGGGAAAGCCGTCATTCCTTCAGGCCCTCTCCAGTGCCCTCCGTATTAAACGCATGATCGATGTCCCCTTTTTCAAGCTCTTCTTGGGGGGTCTCAAACAGCGAGGGGTTCAGGACCTCGCTCGCCAGGCACTTAGCATTTCAGGACTAAAGATCGCTATTGACGACGGCGATTTAGAAACTGGAGTTTTGCCTATGAGCCAGGCCATCGGGTTGATAAAAGATATTCCTACTTGTAAAGAAGTCATTGAGCGAACTGTCGTAGAAGCTGAAGAATTGTTGGAAGCGGTAAGGGGAAAAATTACTGGCTGAACACTGCAACGTATTGCGATCCATCATTTCAAATAGGGTTCCCATTGTCTTGCCGTCTTGAGGATATAGCCTTTTGGAAGACCTTCGACAATCTGATTGTGACCAGGTAAAAGGATATCCACCTCTAATTCAGCAAGACTTACCAGAGATTTTCTAAGTTCAGAAGCATCCGCACCATAAAGATCAAAACGACCAATGGCGTGATCGGAATAAACCACATCACCAGGAATAAGGATTTTCATGGGACGATGATAAAGGCCGATACTGCCCATGGAGTGTCCCGGGATATGGATGACCTCCCAGACCGTGTTGCCAAGATCCAAGGTCTCCCCTCCTTGGAGCTTCCGATTGACCTGAAATTTAAATGCACCGGCTTTGAGACCAAACTGCAACTGGCACAACACTCGGAACATATCCATCCCATAAACACCCCTCTCATCCCCCTGCTCCAGGAGATCGGCTTCCGAATGATGCATCCACAGTTCAGCCCAGGGGAGCTGCTTTAGGATTTCAGCAAGGCACCCGATGTGATCCAGGTGTGTGTGAGTCATGATAATCCTTTTTATAGATGATAATTCAATCCCCGCCTTCTGGATAGATTGGATCTTATAACTCCCCTTCCCTAACAAACCCGCATCAACGAGGGAAAGGTCTTCCGAGGTTGACTTGCCCAGAACATAAGCGTGGGAATCTGGCATAAATGCGTCCTGCCCTGGAATATAAAAAACCTCTTCTGTTATCTTCGGCATAGGTCACTCCTAAAGAAAATTTCAGCTCGTGTTTACCCCGTTAGAAAGCCCAACCATTCATGGCGTGAATGGTATGAAAAATTCCTCGTAAAGTCGGGGCTCCAACAATTCTTTACCCCGTTAGAAAGCCCTACTGCTCGCAGCGGGGATGATGGCTGCTCCTTTTTTCAGCGAACACGGGGTTTAATGCCTTGTGTGAACCTTCCCGTTAGAAAGTAGAAGACTTTCTAACGGGGTTTACAAAAAGTGGGG
>Ga0315279_10006309_pt1 | contig 15008 bp, 16 predicted proteins | sample YL17G06_20_MG_FD_203694 | JGI IMG/M metagenome (GOLD analysis project Ga0315279, IMG submission 203694) | Sediment microbial communities from Yellowstone Lake, YNP, Wyoming, USA - YL17G06_20 | ecosystem: Environmental > Aquatic > Freshwater > Lake > Sediment | place: USA: Wyoming | collected... | reverse complement strand
CCGATACCATTTACGGCATTCAACACTGAGGCGGGTGATGCAACGGTCGAAGTGTATGGAAATGGTGAACAATTATTATGGTCACAAAATTTTAGCGGCAATACTATTGCGGGTTCTGTCCCGGCTGATTATACCGGGGAAAACCAAATTATTGACTATATCTCCTTCACTTCGACAAGCGGTGGTTCTGTCAGCAAAACAACTTTCCCCAAAGTACCTTGGGGTGATGTTGATTTAGATGTAAAAGCGTTGATGATAATGCCGGACATTCACTTGTTTGATTTGGACCCTTATGTTAGACTTAGGGTAATGCAAGCTTGCATTGAGAAAGGTATCAAAGTGAAACGGCTTGAAGGCGGCGAAGCCACTTGGGAAAATGTTGCTCGATACGGTCAGTATGGGTTTGTAAAATATATTTACTTCTTAGGACATGGCAACTATAAGTATGAGTACGGCGATCCGAACAGTCCAACAGTGATATACCGAACCCGGCAAGTGTTCGCCGATGGTACGGTCCTGTCATGTAAGGCATCTGAATTTGTAACACCGCCTTCATGGTGTGTACCGTTACCGGAAAATATCGAGCGAAGCATCCCAACTTGGGCCTCAATGCAATTCGACCGGATTAGATTCTTTTATAACGATGCTTGCTATGGTGGTCGTTTGAAAATCAACGGTGCCGGGCAACTCGTCGAAGGTCAACCCGGTAACTTGGGAGTAGTCTTTGATGGTCCGCATTCGGATATGAGTCTTGCTTTGAATTTACAGGATACCTACGAAGCCCGGTGTTATCATGGTTGGTATGACAAAGGTTGGGTTGGTTGGGCCGTTCCCTCGAATGAACATTCGTCTTATCAAGAATGGGGTAAGGACGTTTGGGAATACTTAGGGGCCGGACATAATTTGTATGATTCTTTGATGCACGCAATCAATGAAACTGAATGGTTTGGCCCTACGTCCGCGGTCCAAAATTACCGACTCAAGGGACAAGGTTTACTGACGGATATAATACTTAGCCGTCTCGGTAATTGATGATGAATGAAAGGGTTTAATTATGAAAAAGAATGTTGTTATTGCCATTTTGGGAATCATCCTTGTGGGGCAATCGGTAATTTTTTGGGTATCAAAATCGTCTGCACAACCTTCGGTTACACCCGAAGTGATTACGGACGGTGCCGCTTCTTCACTGGCGATTGCCGCTGAAACACAGAATCAAATCTGCTGTAACATTCCTTCACAAATGGCGTGGCTTCGGGAACATTTAGAAAAGACAATCTGCGTACTTGAAAAAAAGTATCATCTTGAACCCTTAACGACTTGTTTCCCTGAAAGTCAGGTGAATACAAAGCCGCTTGCTACACCTTATGAATTGCCAGATTGTCACTCGTTAAAATTAGATACTGACGCTTTAAAAACAAGTGTTGGCCTTCAAAAATTAGCGGGGCAAATGGATTTGTGTTCTACCAGAGCCACAATGATAAACAACTCTATGGAAGTCCGTATTGACAATTATTATAAGCGGATTCAACGGTTGGAACCATTGCTCGAAAAGGAAAATTAAAAGCGAGTTGCTTCTTGTGTGGGTGTGTATATCGGTAACACCGATGGCACCCGGCTCGCTGCTGGATGCCCGGTTTTTATAACTTTGAACTTAAGAATATGTAAAAAAATCTTTTCGATGGGTATCGACAAACTCGAATTTGTTTATGTAAGTGGCATGGCCGATACCAGTCAAAGTCGGTTTTATCAAGGATGGTTCTGTGAAAGCGAATCTTGGTATGTGCCCCTCGGACCCCTCGAAACAGATTTTCAGCAATTTTCTCGTTTGGAATGGGAAGCCCTCGGCGGCACTCGAAATTTGTATGAAGCATTGGGTGAGGCAATTTCGGGACAAAACCAATTTGGCGACGAGGATGCCGTTAATAATTACCGAATCAAAGGACAGGATTTCTTAACAGACGTACGAGTGCAGTCAAATTAACTAAAACTGAAAGGGAAAAACATGAAAAAACTTTTTTTACAATGCGTGTGTACGTTATGCGTTGCGGTCGGGTTGAACATTATTGTCATATTGCTGCATCTGGTCGATGATAGAAAAGATGTTCCTGTGGTTGTTTGTAGTTATCTGTTTTTCTGTTCCGTTGTTTTTTTTATCGCGTTCTCAATCCTTGGATTAGCTGGCAAACTGGGAAACTGGAAATTTATCAGCTATCTGTGTGCCGTGGTGATTGCCTGTACGGTCATTTTTTACTGGGGACCCAAAGGGGGTTTCACCGAAAGCATGTGGAAAAAACCCGAACTCGTCTTTGCTTTTGTGTTCACTGTTTTTGTGGGTCTAAATGTTTTCTTTTGGAGAATGTTGTTTAAACTGCCAGCCCTGCGAGCTTACACAATCAGCTTCTTTATGAGTTTGGTTGACATGCTTGTTTGCTTTATGGGAATGCCTTTGGTTAAATCTTGTTTTTGATGTGTCTGTTTGGCGATTGGCTCCATGACGGCCATAACGTGTATGATGCCATAGACCATGCGAGAAAGGAATGTAAAGACTTTTCACCTGAATCCCCTATTAATAATTTTCGACTCAAAGGTCAAGGCGATTTGACCCAAATTCGATTAAAATATGTTTACAGTAATTGATATACGAAAGGGAAATTCTTATGAACAAGAATACTGTACAATGGGCTTGGGGACATTCGCTGAAAACCGCCGTTGAAGATTCGTTGCCGCCCGCTGGTGGAACCAATATTCTCGAAAACTTCATGTATTATGGGGTTGTCGATTGGCAATATGCACATTTTCGATATCCAAATATCAATTAAGAAAGGAGTTCCTATGTTTCTGCAAAAGAATAAAGTGCCAAAGTTGATGATTGATTTTTTCAAATTAGAATTACAAACTTTTACCGTAACCATAGTACCCATCCTGTGGTTTATAATAACAAGTTTTCTATTACTTAATCCTTTTTTTTGGGATCAATTAGACTCTATTTCGACAAAACTTTATGATTTTCTAAAATGGAACGAATGGCTTTTCTTTTTTGTTTTGCTGATTTTATTTGTAATAGCCACGGTGGTTTCCGGAATAGTCTCGCAGATGATTTTCAAAAACAGCCGTGTCCGGCTTTGCTTTAATGTGTTTGTCTGGGTTATCATTTTTGCCCTATTTTTCAGCTTAATGATAATCCACTTCCATACACTTTGCTATATCTGAACACCGGACTCAAAAGGGTCGGTATCCCTTTATTTGCCCTGAAACTTCTTATCAGCAATTCAGCCGCAACGAATGGGAGGCTCTCGGCGAAGGGGAAGAATTATATTGGGCGTTAAGTATTGCAATTAGTGAACAAGACAATTTCGGCAAGGATGACCCTGTTCAGAATTACCGGATAAAAGGACAAGGCGACATGCTATTGACGATTGAAAAAATAGCTAAACATAATTTGTCATTCCCGCGAAGGCGGGAATCCAGTCTAAATTGCCCTGGATTCCGGCTCAAGGCCGGAATGACAGACGGTGGTTTTGTCTTAAAATATTTAAGTTTATTATTCAAAGAGCAATAAATCTTAGAATCCGTTCAAATCCATAGTTAAACAGAAAAGGACACGATATGAAAAAAAACAGTGCACAATGGCTTTTAGGACTATCAACCGGTGCAATATTGTTCTTATTAGGCTTACTCATCAATCCGGCGCTTACAGATACAGTTATGTTCGGTATCGTGTGCGGACACTTAATACTTGACAGCATTGTTTTTTTTATCGTCTGCGGCATTCTCCAAAAATTCAAAGAGATGGCTTTTTGGCAGTGGGCGGTCTATATTGCCCTGACCACGGCCATCGGCATGTGGACTCCGTTATGGGGACTACGACTGTGGTCTTATCACCCTCTCCTGTGGGCAAGTTTGATGGCACCAGCCTTTGTCGGCATAAACGTATGCTTTTGGAAGATAGCGTTTAAGACCACTACCCGTCAAGCGTGGCTTTGGGGTTGCATAATCACATGCTTTAATGTATATGCCTACTTGCTCGGAACACCCATACTAAAATAACAACAAACAAGGAAGATTCGCCAAAGCATCAGACAGCCTCATTCTTTTTCAAAAGGATCGCATCTTTGAATATGAGCGTTGTCTATGGCATAGCTAATACCAGTGAGAGCCATTTTTATCAATCATGGTTCAATGAAAGCGAAGCTGATAAACCTCTATCGTTGTCGTACTACGAAACAGAATATCAGCGGTTTACCCGAAACGAATGGGAAGACCTTGGGTATGGGGAAGAATTATATTGGGCGTTAAGTATTGCAATTAGTGAACAAGACAATTTCGGCAAGGATGACCCTGTTCAGAATTATCGGATAAAAGGGCAAGGCGACTTGTTAAATCTCAGGATACGTTCAAATCCTTAAATAGAAAGGAATCGTATGAAAAAAAACAGTATCCAATGGTTTTGGGGGATATTGGCCTATATCGTATTAGGTTTGTTCGGGTTCGTGTTGTATCCCTCGGTAGTACACATACACTTTTATTTTTCGTGCATTGTAATATGTGCAGTGGTAGATGGTGTTGCCTTTTTTGTTTGCTGTGCTATTCTTCGGAAATTTGGCGAATTTGCATTTTGGAAATTGGCCGTTTATCTTATTTTGATTGCCGCCCCCAGTCTTATCATTGCCAGTCTCACAACAGAGTTGTCGCATCCGTTTAATTATTCTGTCGCACGACATTTTGTTTTGTGTCCTCACATAACACTGAATCTGCATTCCTTTTTGTTTTTTTGTGCCTTTATACTGTTTGCATCTCTGAACTTTTTGCTGTGGAGATCTTTGTTTAGTGTAACAATCCGGCAGGTAGTTGGGGTCAGTGTCTCTCTGGCTCTCATTAACACAATTATCTGTTGGATATCAACCCCTATTTTTAAGTAACGTGAGCCAAAAAAACATTTTGTTTAAAAGAAGCAGGTTCATTTACGGATACACGACTAAGTTCGTATTAACTCAATGAAAGAGTTTATTATGCGAAAAAATATTTTAATCGCTATGAATAAGAATGCTGTACAATGGTTTTTGGGCTCATCAGCCTATATCGTTTTGGGGTTAATTGGCTTATTGCTAAACCCATCTGTTGTTCACACACGTATAATTGCCGTTGTTTGGATGGCGGTAGCCGTTGATGCCATTGTTTTTTTTGTTGGATATGGCATTTTTCAAAAATTAAGAATGCTTGAATTTTGGAAATTCGCCCTTTACCTTACCACAAAAGCAATGGTATGTTTGGCAATTTATTTTTGGCACCCAAGAATTGCATTAGACAACGTGGGTCATCTGTACTTGTTAATGTGTGTCATTTTTGCGGTTCTAAATATCGTCCTCTGGAAAATCCTCTTTCGTTTAACGCTGCCGCAGGCCTGCTGGACCGGTGTTATGTTGGCTTTCATTAACACCTTTTTCTTCGGAGTTGGTGGGCTTCCAATAATAAAATAGCATGAACAAACCACACCCATAACCGGTTTGCTTCTTCGGGTGTGTGTAAAGCAGTAAACCCCGATGGCGGGCCCGGCAGACCCTATGGACAAAATTCACGGATTGGCCGGCTGCGGTTGCTGCTCCTGCTGTTTGCGAAGCAGTTCAAAATACTGCTGTTCCTGCTTTTTGAGCTTTTCAAATAAATCAGGACGCTCCACCTGAATCCGCCCCAGCAGACTCATCTGCAATTCCCGGGGATATTCCGGGTCATTAAGAAAATCCATAAACGCCATATAACGCAGCAGCTCAAAACTCGGCATCCCCAGACGATAGTTCTCATCATTGTGCTCCCTCTGATACATCGTATAGACTTCCTGGGCCAGTTTTTCGCGGCCAGCGGCTTCATCGTCATCGTGGACGGCGTAGCGGAAATATCCTTCCCGTAAAATCATCGAAACAAATTCGGTCGCGTCCTGAATACTCAGACCTGTAAATTCCTCTTTAAGCCGGAGTTTGACAAACTCAATCATTGGCAGCTTATATTCGGAAATTTCATACCCCTGCTCGTCTTTCGGATACAGTGTAATCAACTCTTTATACGCCCGCAGGGCATGATTGATATGTCCGGCCTGATAAAAACTTATCACGGCGTTTTCGAGAAAGTTCTTGTGTCCTCCGCGAACCGCCTTGGGGTTGCCTTTCTCCAGCGATTCGTATTTTTCAATCACCTTCCTCCAAATCTGATCGCAACTGTCAAACATCCGCAAATCCGGACGCAGAAACAGGCTGGTCTGACCATTCTTGTCGGCATAAAGCGTTGTCTTTCCCGTCCGGTAGAGCAGTTGCAGACCGTGGAAAATAATGCGGTCGGTGTTCTTCTCATCTATCCGATACTGTTCCGGACGGCCGGCGATTTCCAGGCCTTTGGCCGCCCAGTACATCGCATGGGCGGCGGGGTGTTCCCAATTAAGCGGGTCTCTCTGGTTGGGATCGCCAAGATTAATTGGACCGTAGGTTTGATTCATTTTCCGCATATACGCCGGGTCCATCTTCCAGACATTGCGAATCTGGGACGCTCTGGCGAATATATCAAACCGTTTCAACCCCGGTTTGTCCCGGAAGCGGTCCACCACGGCAAAGGCCTGACTGGAAAATCGATCCGGCGTTTGACGTAAGGCCAGATACTGCTCGGCCAGTTTCTCCGGCCGGGCAAAGACCAGGTCGGCTTTTTGCAGCGCATCGACAAATTGAGCCGTCTGTTCATCCCCCAGAGCTTCCTGCAGCGTTTGAGGGGCCTCAGCCAGTTCGTCAAACACGACGCTGGTATTGTCGCCCAGCAGCAGACGCATCGACTGAGCCAATTCTTTCTTATAATAAACATGGCAATCGTCGGCGATGTCGCCGACTTTATGCAGAAAAATCCAGGCAAGCTGACGATACAAAATAATACTCTTCGGATTGAGCGGGATTCCCTTATCTCGCAGCAATTCATAGCCGTTGCGCACCCACCGCCAGCGCTCCTGACACTGCGTATTGGGAATCGTTACGGAAATGTTATAGGCCATATTCCAGGCATGAAAATCCCACACGGAGGCGAACCGCGGCTGGAGCATTGTAATCCATTCGGCCAGTTGCTTGGCGTCGAAAAACTGGCCTTCCTGCTTGAGCTTGTCGGCCCGCATCCAGAGAACATCGACCACAAGACCGCGAAACGCCCCCATCGCCACAGTTGCAAAGGCCAGTGACGGCGGCGCATTCTCCATCGCTGTATTCATCACCAGTCCCATTTTCTCGCGGCTTTGTCGGATCGGGTCCTGTTGTACCGCAGCCAGATAAAACATCCCGCCCGCGACCGCCAGACACAACACAATAATTCCGTAATCCTTCCTGCGCATCAACCCATCCTTTATACCGCTGTCTTGGCCACTTCCCGCGACCGAAAGACCAGCATTCCAAACAGCATCAGTAAAAGGGCTTTCAATCCAATCGTCTCGCCGGCGGCCCTGAGTAAAAACAGCCAGCGAACTATCCGCCCTGAAACCACGTACTTCGTCGGGCTGAAATCCCCGTCAAACCGCGGCAATAACGACAGCAGTGGCTGAATCGTGAACTGATAAACCATCCCAACGCCCGCACCAAGACCTTCGAGCGACTCCACAATAAAGCCATTAATGGTACCGACGGCAAAAACCGACACGCACACCAGTACAGCCACCGGAAACGACAGCCAGGTCGTCAGAGTAATCCCCAGCGCAGCCAGAAAAATCAGCCGAATCAATAACAGCAAAATGGTACGACAGTAATTACCTGTAAAGGTCCCGACCTTATACAACACTTCCAAATCCTGCACCATCACGGTCGAAGCGTTCAGTTCCGGGCTGTTGACAAATCCGACACCCAGATATCCCTCTTTTGTCACGGCGTTGGCGGGAACGGCAAACTCCTGCACGACCCGCGTGGGGGCGTCGCGGGGAACATTATAAATCGGCGTTGTGAGTGTTCCCTGTTCATAACTCTGCAAATCTCCAATGCTCCACAGTCCATATATCTGCCCGTCCGGCGGCGTAACGGATGCGTCATACTTGTACCGCACAAAAATCATCGTATTGGGGTCGGCGGCAGGACGCACTCCTTTAAAGTCCCATCGGCGGGACTTGGCTGGTTCAATACTCTGCTCTCGGATTCGCTCTTCATTGAACAGTTGGGTCAGAACATCCGTCTGTGACATAGTTTCGGGCAGACGACGGTCTTTTTCCAACTGCCGATAACGTTCCTCCGCTCGTCCACGCAGTTCCGTTTCATCCACGACGGTCTTCAACCCCTCACGAGCCGTGAAAAACTCATTTTGGGCGCGCTGGCGCTCCTGCGGCGAAGTCTCCGCCATATACGGAATCAGACACGTCAAAACATAAACCACGGAGGCAAAAAAGAGCAGCAGAAAGACATCAAGAATAACGACGCCCAGAAATTTTCCCAGCAGAATTTGCCAGCGGCAAACGGGTTTGGTCACCACCATAAAGATCTGCTGGCGTTTGATTTCATCGCTGAGCGTAAATGTCGAAATGGCAATGGTCAGCACGCAGAGCATCAGCCCCACAAGACTAAGGCCGTAGCTGGAAAAAGTCTGGAGTTTGCCCAGCAACGTGCCGTCGCCGATCATAATCATGCTCATCATCGGCAGCAAAATCAACAACAGAATAATGACGACGCCCGCGATTCTCATCCGCAGGGCCTGAGCAATGGTGTTTCGTGCGACTGCCCAGACCTTTTTCATTCCGATTTTTCCCCCCTTGTTCCGTGATTCGTGGGAGTGGTCGTGTCGTCGGTCTTTTTCCGGCGGTCGAGTAGTTGCTGAAGTAAATCTTCTTTGACTGCATCGACCGGTTTTTCTTCCTGTGCCGCCGCAGATGAGGATTCCGTCGGGGTAAGCGGAAGCGGAACTTCAGTCTTGGACGTTGTGAGCATCTGTAATAAATCCTGATGGGGCAAAGACTGTGATGCCGCCGGCTGTGTTGTTACCGCGGTGGTATCCACTTCGGTTTTGACGGTGGTTTGCGCGGGCCTGACCGAAACCAGTTGATCGAGTATTCCCGGCTGACGTACAATTTCCTTTCCCGCCAAAAACCCGCTGATGCCGGAACCCGCGCCGACACCGCTGGTCGGTTGCATTTCCTGCCTGGCTTTGGTCACCGTGCGCACAAAAAAACCTTCGAGTTTGTCCATCGGATGAATAATTTCGCACTCAGCCTGTTCTTGTCGGAGAATTTCGCGGATTCGGCTGATTGCCGCATCACTTAGACGAGGGGTTTGAATCTGCGTTTTGCCGGTCTGTTCGAGCAGTTGACGCACAGGGCCTTCGACCTGCATTTTGCCCCCATAAAGAATACCGATACGGTCACACACATCCTCCACGTCGGCCAGCAGGTGACTGCATAAAAAAATCGTCTTGCCGCGCCGGGCCAGTTCCACCAGCAAATCCTTGATTTGGCGCGTTCCCATCGGGTCCATCCCCGACGTCGGCTCGTCGAGAATCAATAAATCAGGGTCATTAATCAGCGCCTGCGCCAGCCCGATACGGCGGGCCATGCCTTTGGAAAATGTACCGACCTGCCGATTGCCGGCGCCGGCCAGACCGACCATGTCCAGCAGCGTTTCTATCCTCCCCTTTCGCACCGCCGAGGGAAACCCAAAGAGCCGACCATAAAAATCCAGCGTCTCATACGCGGTCAGATATCGATATAAATACGATTCTTCCGGAAGATAACCAATCCGGGATGATATCGCAGGGTCGGAACTGCCGCCGCCGAGAACAAGAGCCGCGCCCCGCGTGGGATACAGCAGGTTGAGCAACAGCTTAATGGTTGTGGTTTTGCCTGAGCCGTTGGGACCAAGAAACCCGTAAATTTCATTACGGCGGATTTGCAGATTCAGGTCATCGACGGCCACAACGCGAGGTCTTCCCCACCAGTCCGGAAAGACTTTGGTCAGCGAAATCGTTTCTATTGCGAACTGGCTCTGAGCCACGGTGTCCCTCACTCTCTTGAAAATCAGACTCGTTTAATGGGCCGAGGCGATATGCGGGTCGAGGTGTTCGCCGAACCGCACCAGACGGGCGCTGTTAAAGACTACCAGCACCGAACCGCCGAAATGCAGAAACGCCGCGACAATCGGCGGAAGCCATCCGACGGCGGAGGCGGAAATCCCCAGAATAATAAACAAAATACCAAAAAACAGATTCTGATTGATGACGCCGCGGGTCCTGCGCGAAAGCCGCACGAGGAAAGGCAGTCTTCGCAGATCGTTGCTCATCAGGGCAATCGACGCCGAATTGATGGCGACATCGCTTCCGGCGGCTCCCATCGCGATACCTAAATCCCCTGCCGCCAGCGCCGGGGCGTCATTGATTCCATCACCGACAACAGCAACGATATGACCATCCTGTTTGATCCGCTCGACCACGGCCAATTTGTCCTGCGGCAGACAGTGTGCTTTATAGTCCGTACATCCCAGCTCCGCCGAAATCCGGTTGGCCACTTCATTGCGGTCGCCCGTCAGCATCGTAATCCGTCGCACGTCGCAATCAAATAATTCCTGTACCGCCTGACGGGCTTCCGGCCGGGATTTATCCTGCAAACCAATCCACCCGATGCATTGCTTATTTCGGGCCACATACAATGTACTGAAACCCTGTTCTTCGTGAAGAGACGGATTCGGCACATTGCCGACGTCTATTCCGTTTTCCTCCAGGAAACTGTCGCGTCCGACCATTACGGCAAAGCCCTGCACCGAGGCAAAGACGCCTTTGCCGGGCGTTTCGCGAAACTCCGAAGCGGTTTCAAAAGCCACGTTGGCTTCTTTAGCCAGATTGACCACCGCACGGGCTGCCGGGTGTTTACTCATCTGCTCGGCTGAGGCGACCAGACTCAATAGTTCGGCAGGCTCCACATTGGCCGCCGGTTCGAGCTTGGTGACGTAAAGCTGACCGGTGGTGAGCGTGCCGGTTTTATCAAAAACAATGGCGGTGATTCTGCCGGCGATTTCCAGCAGTGAAACATTTTTGACCAGAATTCCAAGCCGTGCAGCCGCCGATAATGCCGCCACCATCGCTGTGGGCGTTGCCAGAATCAGCGGACAGGGACATGAAATCACCAGCGTCGAAATGAAACGGTTCAGGTCTTTGGTAAAAAAATAAATAATAGCGCTGATCATCAAAATGGTCGGAATATACCACGTCACGTACTGGTCTATCATCCGCATAATCGGAAGCTGGGTCTTTTCAGCCGCCATAATCAACTGCTGGACTTTACCCAGTGTCGTATCCTGCCCGGCCTTGGTCACTTCAATATCCAGTGCGCCGGTCAAATTGGTTGTCCCGGCGAAGACCTGCGTTCCGGCAACCTTATCCACCGGCAGCGATTCGCCGGTAATGGTCGCTTCATTGATGGAGCTAAGGCCGTTTCGGATTTGTCCGTCGGCGGGGATATTATCGCCGGGCCGAACCCGCACCACATCGCCGGGCTTGAGCCGGGCGACATCAATCTCGGTTTCCGAACCGTCGGCGCTCAGCAGCTGCGCGGTAGTGGGAGTCAGGCGAATCAGCGACTCAATGGAAGCCCGGGCGCCCAGCGCCGTGCGTGTCTCCATCAGCTCGGCCAGCAGCATAATAAAACCGACCACCCCGGCCGTCACATAATCGTAGTTTGCAAACGCTGCAATCACCGCCAGCGCCACCAGTTCGTCCATGTACATCTGACCACGAATGATTCCACGAATCGCGTGAAGCACAATGGGAAACCCCAGCAAAATCGCTCCAATCATTGCCGCGATGCGGGCAACATCGTCCCCCCTGCCAAACAGCCCCGGCATCAAGGACGCCAGTTGTGCATTCAGCAGCAGCACTCCGCCGGCCAGCGTGCCAAACAGGGCAAAACTGACGCGCAACTGCTTACTGTGCGTATGTTCGTGTTCCAATTCAGCTGATTTTATACCAATATGCGTATGCACCATAACGAACGATCTCGCTTAGATTTATTGCTTTTGTTCCTGGGTCTGTTTTTTCTGCGCTTTGGGGTCGCGGTTAATCTGGATACGGATTTCCTTGCCGGCCTGGGTCTGATTGGGCTGAAGCATAATCTTTTCATCCGCCTCGGCCATAATCTGTTCCATCGCATCCTGATAAAGCCGCTGCAATACCAGTTCCGGACGTTTTTGGTACTCCGGCAGCAGTTTTTGCAGATATTCGGCATTGGCCTTGGCTTCTTCCACGACCTTTGTTTTATACGCTCTGGCTTCGGCGATTAACCCTTGGACCTGTCCTTTCATCCGCGTCACCACTTCCTCTTTTTGCTGTTGCGTCAGTCCGGGTTGTTTGAGTTTTTCCAGCAGTATTTCCGCATCCGGCCCGGCGGTACCCGTCAGCAGCTTGTCTTTGAACGCGCCGGCGTCGGTAACGGCTGTTTTGCTTTGCTGACTGGCCTGGATGGAGGCCTGAAATGCGTCGTCCACCTGCCGCGGCCAGACAATCCGGTCGGCCCGTACTGCGTCAATCCGGATTCCGCTTTCGATGGAATCGAGTTTTTGCTGCAAACGGCGTTTGACCTCTTCCGAAATATCTATCCTGCTGGTCACCGCGTCGTCAATGCTGTATCCGACCATTGTGCCGACCACAGCGTTGGAGGCGAAACTTTCCAGCATCGGCTTGACCGTTTCCGCCGCGGCGTCCAGAAAATCCTCGCCCGGCCTGGGCTGGCGGTAATAAACGTCCTCAAAAAAAAGCTGCGGACGGTCAATCGAATAGGTAATCGTCCAGCGCGAATGTACAATGTTGTAATCTATCCCTTCCATCCCCGCCAAGCTGTCATTGCGGGTCAGGCAATACCCATCCTTAATCGGATCCAGTGTCGCCGGCGCATACGGACTCTTTTGCCCCAGTTTTTCCTGTTCCGTTTCAAAATACCAAAACGAATCCACGTTGAGCGTCTGCACTTTTTTGACCGGGATACAAATGATTTCGCTGAAGGGTTCCGGCAGCGTAAATTCCAATCCCGGATTCAGCACCTGCTGGTCGCCCAGCCCTTTGATTTTGCCGAAAATCAGCACCAGCGCCTGCTCGTCCTGCTGTACCTTAAAAATGCCGCTGGCCAGAAACAACACCACCAGAACAATCATAATGATTTTCAAAATCCGGAAGCTGGTTCGCAGCGCGGTCGTCAGAGACTTGCCCGCTGCGTCCTGCGGCTCAAACGTCGTCTGGGGTCGCTGGCCGCAACCGGAATGAGGATAGTCATGATGATGCGCCATATCGCCTTCCCGCCAATCGCGTGATTACTCTTTGGTTTTTTTCAAATTCGGAATTTCTTTAAGCAGATGCATCGGTTCGGTATCCGTCCCCAGTACAATCGTGGAACGCTCCTTCAGAATCGTCCGCAGGGCCTCCAAATCACGCAGAAACATCGCCAGTTCGGGGTCGGCCTCGAGCATCTTATAATAGGAAGCCGCTTCGGCGTCGCCGGTGCCGCGAATCGCCTTGGCCTGAGCCTCGGCCACCGCCAGCAGTTCCTTCTGCTTGGCCTGGGCGTCGCTTTTGATCCGGTCGGCCTCGGCGCTGCCGGCGGCCAAAATGGTATCGGTCTTGCGCTTGCGGTCGGCCTTCATCCGGTCAAACACCTTTTCGGTAACCTTCTCGCTGATCATCAGCCGCTTGATTCCCACCGCGGCGATTTCAATGCCGTAGTTGTCCTTGGCCTGGACGGCAATTCCATTCTTAATTTCGTTTTCAATCGCCTCAAATTTCACTTTGGCCGGATCAGTATTCACAAAATCGCTGAAGGTGTGGCGACCAATAACAGAGTTCTGCGCGTTGCGAAGCAGACTCTGCAGGTTGGTTTGCGCGCCTTTGGTATCGCGAACCGAGACCAAAAATTTCTGCGGATTGTCAATCCGCCAGAGAACAAAACTGTGAATAATAATCGGCTCTCCGCCGGCGGTCGTTGTCTCCTCCAGAATGCCCTCAAACAACTGCAGCCGTGAATCAAACTTATACACGCTTTCGATGCCCACCGGCCAGCGGAATTGAAATCCCGGCGACGGTATCGTCCGCACCGGCTCGCCGAACCGCGTCACCAGAGCCGTTTCCGTCTGACGCACCTGAAAACTGCACATCGCCAGTGCCAGCACCGCCACAACCACGATAATACTGATTACGCCCCAGAAATTCTTCATACCTTTTGTCCTGCCCTGTTATTTAGTGATTTATCACTTCTTGTTGGCTTCCTGAATGACCGACTCCACATCCATATCATACAAAGACGGCACGAGCTTCTCCTGTAAATCCACAATATACACCTGCGTATCTTTGGCATCGGCCACGACGACATATTTACGAATTTTTTCGAGCGTCTCTTCCAGCACCTTGAGCCGTTCGATTCGCTTATACAATCCCGGATTGGCCTGATAGGCCTTGAGTTGCCCCTGGAACCGCAACCCCGTCGCCTCGGCCAGCGTGGCTCTCTCAAAAGCGTAGGCCTGGGCCTGACGAATCACCCGAAAGACCTGTCCTTTGGCGTCCTTCAGCGCCGAGGCAACCTCTTCTCTCATACGCTTGTTTTGTTCCGGCGACAGCGAGTCTTTGACCTGTCCATATCTTTTCACCAATTCAAACAGCGCATCGACTTCTTCCATCGACCCGGCCAGTTCGGTCAGCATTTTGTTCCGACCGGCCATGGCGTTAAGAACGGAGGCCTGACAAGTCTGCACGGAAGCCACCACGTTTTGGTAGTCCTGCGCCAGCTTCGGCGGCGGATGGATGCCCTGCAGACCGCAAAGCACTATCTCCACGCCTAATCCCGCATCGTCGGCGGCTTTTTGAATCCGTTGCTGGAGAATCCGCGAAGCCTCCAGTCGGCCTCGGCCCAGCAGACTGGTTTCAATCGCACTTTCATCCGTCTCAACGGTTGCACTGGCTCCGAACCGCGTCAGTTCTCGATAACAAATCGCCTCCAGCGTCTGTCTGGGGTCGGCATGACGATACAGGTAGGCGGATACATCCCT
>Ga0315279_10006308_pt1 | contig 15009 bp, 15 predicted proteins | sample YL17G06_20_MG_FD_203694 | JGI IMG/M metagenome (GOLD analysis project Ga0315279, IMG submission 203694) | Sediment microbial communities from Yellowstone Lake, YNP, Wyoming, USA - YL17G06_20 | ecosystem: Environmental > Aquatic > Freshwater > Lake > Sediment | place: USA: Wyoming | collected... | reverse complement strand
ACACCGCGCACTATGACTGCCCTGCTGCAGCTATCAAAGCGATACGAAAGCAACCTCAGGTTTGGCAATTTCGTCACGTACTGCGCTGGCATGCTGGGGATACCGATGAAGCGGATAAAGGACTACTTACGACCCGCTGGTGCTCCTTATGATGCCTACCGTTGGGAAAGTAGGCAGTCGCGCCTCGTTATGTGGATGTTCGAAAAATGTTTGGGCCTTCGCGAGGGCGAAACGACAACTGATGATCCAATCAGAGCAGATTGGCTTACAAGAACGCCGCATCAGTTCCAAACGTGGTTTCTGCAGGGATTCGCAGACTCTGATGGTTATGTTGACTTGAACAAGCACGAGATAGGAATAGTTGTCGATCCGAATGAAATGTTGATAGGTACGATACTTGCGAATCTCGGAGTACGCTTCAGGCCGGCTGTGATAAAGAATCAGGCAACGGTTCTGATGACCGTCAGAGAGGGTTTTGGGGTTCCAGTTTTCAGTCCTCACGCCAGAACGCACAAGTTCGAACTAGCCAAACAGCTGGTAGAGGCGAAGAGATTTCACGGGCCATGGCCCAAATGGTTGAGGCTCGAAGTTGACAATCTGCTAGACCACCATGAACCATCTGGAAAAATCGTGCGAACCATCCTCAATGAACATAATATAGCGATAAGATCACAGCACCTCAGGCGACCGAAGATTGAGGGAGCTTAGTAGGTAGTTGGTGCCGAGGGCGGGAAATTCAGGAACGTTTTTCGCGTTCCATTTGAATCCGCGATTTGGCCTACGCTTTTGGTAGGCGTAGTCAACCCGGTCTTCAGCTACACCCTTGGTTTCCCAAGTCGGGTGCTCTCCCAGGCTGAGCTACCTCGGCTCCGGGCGCTCTGACCGACGTGAGGCAATTAAGAGTTTTCGCACGCTTCTCGATATTTGATTGCGCGTTTTTCCCGCGGTGTCTTTTCCGAAGGTTTTTAGGCGCATGTCTTAGAGCAGTCGGAACGGTGGGCCGGTAGATCAGCCTGGTATGAGCATCGTCGATGTGCTGGCGAAGCGACTAAATCGTCCGCTTGGCATGCATCAATTGCCCGCAATGCGGAAAGACTATGTCCCGCACGGTCGCGGGTTCAAATCCCGCCCGGTCCACCAAATACATCGCACTCATGAGCGTTGAAACATTGGTCGACGAAAGCGGCAAAGAAATAGAGCTACTCAAATCATTGGGCTTGTCAAGCGGCGAATCCAAGATCTACATGCGACTACTTTCCCAGCCAGAAGGAGAAATGCTGGACAAGGTCGTGACTGCTTTTGGGATTCCTGCTCCCATAGCTGAAGACTCTTTGAAATCTCTAGCCGACAAAGAACTTGTGAGAATCTCAAGCAACCGAGTTGAAGTAATTCAACCTCGCATCGTACTCCAGAGGATACTTGATCAAAGAAGACGAACTCTCGAAAGTCAAGTTGCCGCTGAGGCGTCCGTGGCACTGCAGTTGGAGAAGGCTCTCGAACCCATCTACTGGGAGAGCAGACTAGGGATTAGGCCAGAGGAGATAATCGAACCTTTACGTGATCTGTCGGACATGGAAGTTCGCACGGCGCAAATCCTAGGTAACGCAGCCAAAGAGGCCTTCATTTTTGCGGAGACTTTTGGATGGTACGGAAAGGTCCGTGAATCTCTCTTTCAGGCACACGATCGTGGGGTGACCATGAAGATTATGATGGTGAAGGACGAATCGACGAAAGAACGAGTCAACGAACTGCGTGGGCTTGGGTTGCAGGTCCGCTATTGTGTCGAGGAATGGTACCCAGTTAGAGGCACGCTGATTGATGACCAAGAACTCGTCTTCTTGATTTGGGCGACGAAGAAGCTCGGTGTACCTCGCCCAATCTACTATAGACCACACTATACAAGAAACCAGGGCCTAATCAGGATCTTTCGAGACGCGTTCTTGAAGAGATGGGAAGAAGGCAAACCCAGTTAGGCCGATCGAAAATTGAACGTGAACGATCGTCCAAACCTCGAATAGAGCCGCTCAAGTGCTTGTTGAATTTCATGTTCGTTCTTAGGCGATGTTACGCTCAGCAAGTGAGCGTCGCAATTGCAGTCACTTGAACCCAAACGAGGAAGTACAGGTCTTACTGCCAGTTCATGATTGATGGAACGATTAATTGCGCATTCGAGACGTCTTCGAGAGTTCAAACAGATCGCCGCTCTCACACCGCAATCTGGGTGAGATGTGAGATAATCAACATGCCATCTAACTCGTTTCGATCTACTCGCATGACGTTTGATTCTCTTCTCTAGTGCTAAGCTGCCCTGTCCCAACGCCGAGCCCGTATACAACAGATACCCTTTCCTCAATTTCGCGTAGCCTAACTTTCCGAAAGTAACGCCCACGGAACGGCGGCTATGGATAAGTAACGTGTAGGTTCCTCTCAAGAGTTCGTTCTCCGAAGCACAAATAGCATCAGACGCGTAACCTATGCTCGATGAGTTGTATTGCCGATGAAAGCGATAGTCCTTGCCGGAGGATATGCAACTCGACTCAGACCAATCAGCTACGCCTTACCTAAACTGCTTTTTCCTGTGCTGGGAAAACCTATGATCTACTGGACTCTCGACTTGCTCAGTGATTATGGTGTCGACGAGGTTGTACTCTGCGTAAACTATCTTGCTGATTCACTTCGCTCAGCAGTCGGAGACAGCTACAGAAACATGAGCATCCGATACTCATTGGAAGAAACACCGCTCGGAACTGGCGGCCCCATGAAACTCGCCGCAGAAACAGTGCATTTTGATCAAACATTCGTCGCAATGAATGGCGACGTAATTGCCGATATAGACCTGACAAAAATGCGGGAGCGTCACGATAGAACAAACGCGCGCGTTACGGACGCACTCCACGAGGTGCAAGATGTGAGACGGTTCGGCGTCGCACAACTCGATTCAGAGTCGCGGATCACGAAGTTTGTCGAGAAGCCCAGCGCGAAGGAAGCACCAAGCCGTCTTGCTAATGCAGGCATCTACATGATTAGCCCCGAAGTTCTTAAAATGATTCCTTCGGGACGGAAGGTTTCTCTAGAGCGAGAGATCTTCCCTGTTCTTGCTAGGGAGGGCAAACTAACCGGGTTTTCGTTTTCAGGGCACTGGTTTGACATTGGAGACCTGACTGATTATCGAAGGGCAAACATTAGGTTGCTCAAAGACCGTGCTGGGAAATCTCCGCTGATCGAGAAAGATGCCATCGTCGAGAAAAGCGCAGTCCTCGGCAAACCAAGTTTTGTCGGAGAAGGCGCAAAGATCGAAAGCAGAGCTTCAGTCGGTTCCGGCACACTGATCGGAAAGAACAGTCTGATCATGACGGGAGCGAGAGTGTCGAATTCGATACTCTTCGATGATGTGAAGATAGGAGAAGGATCTGTTGTCTCGGGAGCCATTGTAGCGTCTAGCGTCACGCTTGGAAGAAAAGTCAGGGTTCAGGCGGGGTCAATTTTGTCGCCACATGTTCAAATTGCAGATGGCGTGAGGATTGGTCGTAACGTGATAGTGCACCCGCACAAAGAGGTCAACGTGAACATCAAATCCGGATCGCATATCATGTAGCGAGGAGAACGTTTGTGCAAGAAAGGAAGCTCTTCGGAACTAATGGCGTCCGCGGAGTAGTAAACAAGGAGTTGACCCCTGAGCTTGCGCTTAAGCTGTCTATGGCCACGGGCACCTACTTCAAAGGTGCAGATTTAGCGGTCGGTTGCGACGGCAGGGTTTCTGGTCCAGTGTTTCAAGAGGTCGTTTGTGCAGGTTTGGCAAGCGTTGGTTGCCAAGTCTGGAATCTTGGGTTGATAACGACTCCTGCACTCCAATACCTTACCAAGGACTGGGGGCTCAAGGGAAGTATCATGGTGACTGCCAGCCACAACCCGCCCGAATACAACGGACTAAAGGTCATGGGAAATCATGGCGTTGAACTCCCTCATGAAGAAGAACTTGAAATCGAACGCCTCTTCTTCCGCGGGGCTTGGAAACTCGCCGAATGGAATAAAGTCAAACAACCTTTGCCTGTCGCGGAGAAGTTCGATGGCTACGTGCAGTCAGTAATTGATAATATTGGCGGGATTCCTCACGGTCGCCAACTTAGAGTGTTAGTGGATGCGGCAAACGGGGTAAGCGTCCTTGCAACTCCTCTAATTCTGGAGAAGTTAGGAAGTAGGGTTTCAATTGTTAATGGAAAGATTGATGGAACATTCCCGGGAAGGCTGCCTGAACCCACGCCTGAGCATCTCAAGGAGACTTCCAGAATCCTACCTTCGTTACATGCGGACTTCGGTGTTGCCCATGATGGTGATGGTGACAGAGCGGTGTTCCTTGATGAGCATGGAAAGGTCTGTTGGGGCGACCAAACCTTCGCGCTTATCGTCAAAGGCTTCTTGGAGAACTATCCCGGTGAGAAGATTGTGACGCCAATCAGCTCTTCACAGATGATTGAAGATGTCGCAGAGAGATATGGAGGAGAGATCGTCTACACGCCTGTTGGAAGTGTGTACGTATCAAATCTCATGCTCAAAATCAAAGCAAAACTGGGCGGCGAAGAGAACGGCGGAATATTCTACGCACCACACGTAGCAGCGCGCGACGGCGGGATCACAACGGCCATGATCTACAAGCTGGTCGCGGAATCACGAAAGTCCCTATCGGAGCTGGTCGACGGCCTCCCGAAGTACTATATCGTGAAAGATAAGATTCCGTGCCCCGACTCAGCAAAGGAGGCAGTGACGGAGGGAATCCGAAATCTGCCTAGAAAGGGGAAGGTCTTGGACATTGATGGAATCAAAGTCTGGATCCCACCTAAATCGTGGATATTAATCCGTCCCAGCGGAACCGAACCCATCTTCAGAATCCTCGCCGAGGCCCCAACGAAAGGTCAGGCCATCAGAATAGTGAACGAATACAAAGGAAAGCTCTCCCAGATCATAAAGAGATGCTCGAAACATGCCTGAGTTCTTCCAACTGACAGGAATCGTTGTCGTCTTCGTCACAACGTTTCTGGTTACGTTTATCCTGACACCGTTAGTTGCCAGAACGATGCGAGCCCACAAGATCGTCGGAAAGGATGTGCACAAAGTCTCGAAATCGGAGATACCCGAGATGTGTGGCTTAGCAATTCTCCTCGGACTTACAATCGGAACGCTGAGCTATGTCCTGCTGTTTCCTAGCGCGGTGCGTGAGACAGCCGCATTCATTGGCACTTTGTTAATTGCGGGATTCATCGGGTTCGTTGACGACTTACGGCCGTTGAGCGCAAGGATCAAGCCACTACTCACAGCGTTCGCTTGCTTGCCAATCCTACTCTTGGGGACTTACACTCCATTTCCTGTTATTCCACTGCTAGGCCCTGTGAGACTAACAATCGTATACCCGGTTCTTCTGCTCCCAATCGCGATAGCAGTAACATCAAACGCGGTTAACATGATGGATGTTATGAACGGCTCAATGGCGGGGACGGTCGGCATAATATCATTGGCAGTCACTGCAATTCTCTTCATCTCAGGCGAGACAACACCTGCAGTCCTCTCGGCAGGATTACTTGCTGCTATGCTAGCATTCTATTACTTCAATAGGTATCCTGCGAAGGTCTTCGGCGGCGACACTGGAAGTCTCGGTGTGGGTGCTGCTCTTGGAGCTCTATCGATCCTCGGTAGAATCGAAGCGGTGATGATTGTGGCGTTGATTCCGCATATCATGAATGCCTTCTATGGGCTCGCATCTGTTAGAGGTTTACGTGAACGCCGAGAGATAAGACAAAGACCAACCATGCTCCTTGATGATGGCAAGCTGGAGGCTAGCGCCGAAAAGCGCGCACCCATAACGCTCACGCGCCTAATACTCGCAAAAGGACCACTGGGAGAAAGAGAGATCGTACAAGGAATGATGTTCCTTACGGCCGTATCATCGATACTTGCATTTTTGACGTACTGGATAACGGTGGTTGGCAAGACATGAGAAACCTCATACCTTTGGCAGCCATCGAAGTCTTCGTCTGGTTGATTCTTCTCCTAAGTACGTTCTTGATCTCTAAGGTTGCTTTCGCGATAAGCTTCGGAGATGCCACCCTAATACAACGAGTGGCAACGGAAACGGCAAGAGTGGCGGCCTCGGGAGTGATAATTCTGATCTGGCTGTTGGTATGGAAGAGAGTCACTGATTCGTATTTCTGGCGGACAGTATCGCGCAGAAAGGCTACCGCTTGAAAATCCGTTGCATTATGACCCGCAATGGGTCCTCCATACTTCGAAAAAGCTTGGCCGACCTCTTTCGGTAGAATTCACGGAACTCTTCGTTCTTGGAAACCGCCATGGCTCGCTGGGCGACGCGGCCTGGATCGAGAATTCTCTCAACTAAACCGTAACCTATCAGGAATCTCTCAACGAATGTTGTGTCTCCAGGATAATAGGAGATCACTGGAACTCCTAGGAGCGCCGCTTCGGCAGTCATAGTCCCACCTCCTCCTATCAACACGGATGACATTTGCAGCAGAGAGACGGCGTCGATTACATGTTCAGGCACAATCACACGGTTGCCGAACAGCTTGCTGAATCGTTCAGCCTGATTATCATAACGTGGCAAAATAACGAGTTGAGTTTCGGTACCACCTAAGTCTAAGATTTTTCGGACGATGTCCGTCGCATTGATTGATGTAGAGGATGAATGCTCTGAGAGATATGCAGCGAACTCCTCAGGCGTCCTCAGGACAATTAGGGGTTTGCCACGGTCTAGGTTAAGCGAATCAAGAGCTCTTGGATTGCTTTTGTAGTTGGTCAACCATACGGTCGGATCGAGGGCGCGATAGCGGACGATGTCCCTCGGGGCGATTCCGTAGCGTTTCCAAGCGTAGGTTGGAACCACCCACGGTGTAAACAGTTTCTGCGATAGAGGAATGGTGAGCCGGCAGACCGCGTCTGCGTGCGGCGAATCGTTAATGCAATAGTGAGGTATCTTCAGGCCAAACGCGACCCTAGCCGCCTCGGGAGACGAGAATGATATAGCCACATCTGGTCCTTGCTCTCCGATCTCCTTACACAATTCAACGATGCGCTTGGAACTCTCCATGAGTTTATCATCAAGTGCTCCCCCGCCATGACGACCAACCTTTATCGCCTTCAGACCTCGGAGCTCGAGGAGTTCGTTTACTTCTCTATACTCACGTGTCGTGAGGATTGTTTTGAATCCCTTTGCATTTAGACGGTGCTGTAATTCTCCCAGGAAATTGGCTTGTTTGGGAGTGAGAACGTCCAGCCAGACCTTCATCTATCGCTCAACCTCGCGCCGATTCGTTTAGCATTGCTCCAGCGAAAATCGAATGACTCACGGAAAATCCTGATCAGACCGGGATTCTTTGTGTGATGGGGCGTGTAGACAATCGGATTCCAATGTTTCTCGGTTTCTTCCGCAGCCCAAATCACGAAGATCAGATCTTTACTGTCTACCAGAGTCCCTCTGACGGGATGCCACGGATCCCGTGTATCCCTGATCTGAACTCCTAGGGTAGCTAGATCTTTCAGATGTTTTTTCATCTGGCTCTGTTCTGCTTGCATAAGGATCCTCACTTGAACTCCTTTTGAAATTGCCAGACGCAATTGTGACTTGATTTTTGAGATCCAAGAGAACAGGGCAGTAGAGATCAGGATTTCTTCAGTTGCTTTCTGGATATATTCACCCGTCTTCCTCTCCATCGCTCGAAGGTCATCTAACGGTTCGAGCAACTCCTCAGCCTTGACTTGCAAATGACTTTCGACGTAGAGCGGTTCAACTTCCTTGTGCAGCTGTTTCATGACCTCTTCCACCGAGATCAAATTCGTTTCGAATGACTCCCGCAAGTGCGTCAGGTAGTCCCTCCTTGCCTGATCAGGTGAAACCGCGTGGAATCTCTTAGGTCGGCTTTGAACTATTCTCGCAAAACCCTTCTGCATCAGCTGCTCAAGCGTTCCGTACACTCGGGTAATCGGGACCGAAGTCATTTCTGAAATCTCCTCAGCTGTCAACTCGCGCCTCGAGAGGAGAGCAAGATACGCCTCGGACTCATAGGACGTAAGCCCTGCCTTCCGAAGAGATTCCATTAGTTGAGACGAAGGGGGCATAAGTGTCATTAACTCTTGTAGAGTTAAAAACAGTTAAATATTTCCCAGAAAACGCCTTCCCGAAGGTATGCAACATGTCCTCGCAACCAGTTACCTCACAGCCTCCGCTCTCACTAGAACCTGGCGAAATTGCGGTGAGAATTCGCGATGGAGCACTCACTATCGGGGTGGTCGGTTTGGGATGGATGGGTCTGCCGACAGCCTGCCTCTATGCTGACGCAGGTGCTCGCGTAATAGGCGCTGACATGAATCCGAAGGTCGTCGAGCGCGTCAACAAGGGCGACACACCCATAGAAGAGCCAGGCCTGTCCGCCATGATGAAGAAAGCTATCAAAGCTGGAAAACTCTCAGCAAGTACGTCCACTGAGGAGGCGGTCGCAAATTCAGATATTCTATTCATCGTCGTCCCGACAATGATCGATAGACAGAAGCGCGCTGATTATTCGGCTGTTGAGGACGCGTGCGTGAGTATTGGGAAGGGGCTGAGGAACGGTAGCTTGGTGATCTTCGAAAGCACATGTGGACCTGGTGTAACCGAACGGGTTGTGAAGTCCACCATTGAGAAGTATTCCGGTTTGGTAGCCGGACAGGGGTTTGGCCTTGCCTACAGCCCGATTCGAGCCATGGGGGGGAGAGCACTACAGGACATGCAAAGTTACGGTAAGATCGTGGGAGCAATCGATAAGAAGAGTCTCGAAGCAGCGTGTGCAGCTCTTTCGGTGATCGTTAAGGGTGAGCTCATCCGAGTTCGCGACATAAAGACGGCTGAGTTGTCGAAGCTTTTCGAAACGATCTACCGGGACGTCAACATCGCCTTGGCCAACGAGTTCGCTCTTCTCTGCGAAGAGGTGGGAGTGGACTACGTGGAGACGATGAAAGCAGCCAACAGTCAACCATATTCCCATCTACATTCAACTGGAGTAGGAGTGGGTGGTCACTGTCTGCCCGTTTACCCGTACCTCTTGGCTACTGAGGCATTTGCTCTTGATGCCCGTCTGAGATTGGTTCTTGACGCACGGAAAGTGAATGACCTAATGCCTCGTCACGTTGCCAAATTGGCGTCTGATGGACTGAGAAGCTGTGGCAAGTCCCTCAAGAGGGCCAAGGTCGTTGTTCTCGGGGTTAGTTATCGGCCTAACGTCAAGGAAACACGATATTCACCCTCACTCGACCTGATTGCATTATTGAAGAAACGCGGAGCGCGAGTCATTGCTTTCGATCCTCTCTACAACTCCTCCGAGATGGAATCGATGGGATTGATATCAGAACCAACGCTGCGTCGAGCCATCGAGAAGGCAGATTGTGTTATCTTGACTGTTGCGCATGATGAATTCAAGACGATGGATACAATCGAACTGGCTGCACACATGTCGAGACAGGGTCTGATAGTGGACTGCACGGGAATAATGGATCCTGCGAGTGTGGAGAAGAGCGGTTTGATCTATCGGGCCACTGGGAGAGGGTTGTGGACTCGGTGAGGCAACTTCATGTTGCAGTAATAGGGACAGGGTCTTGGGGAAGGAATCAAGCTCGCGTACTATCTCAACTCCCCTGCTCGAAACTGGTCTGCGTCTGCGATCTCAACGCAGCAGCAGCCAGCGCAGTCGGTCAACAGTTCGGCGTCCCACACACAAACGACATAGACGCAGTTCTTTCTCGAAAGGATGTCGATGCTGTGACCATTTGTACTCCAACCACAACGCACAAACAGGTCGCAACACGTGCCCTTGAAGCCGGCAAACATGCGCTGATAGAGAAACCTATGACTAACACGGTAACCGAAGCCGAGGAACTGCTGAACCTGGCCGAGCGAAAGAGTCTACGAATAATGCCGGGACACATTGAACGCTTCAATCCAGCTGTGACCTTCCTCAGATCTCTTGTCGATAAAGGGGAAATTGGAAACGTTATGCTATTCTCGGCAAGACGAGTGGGAAGATGGCCTGAACGGATCGGCGACGTGGGCGTCGTGAGGGACACGGCAATTCACGACATCGATCTGGCTCGCCACGTGTTTAGAGACGATGTAAGCTCCGTGTACGCTAGAATCGGAAGTATAAGGCACAAGAAGGAAGACTATGCGGAAATAATGTTGCAGTTCAAGAAAGGCGGCACCGCCTTCATCGACGCCAACTGGCTGACGCCCCGCAAAACCAGAATGCTAATCGTGACAGGAAGTGAAGCGACTGTTCAACTGGATTACATCACCCAAGAACTCTCGATTGAAGACTCTGAGAGAACAATTAAGCCGAACATTGAGAAGAAAGAACCACTAACCCTCGAACTCACGCATTTCGCCGAATCAATCCTCAACGACCAGCCGTTTGTTGTTAACGGGAAGGATGGTTTACGCGCCGTTGAGATTTGCGAGGCGGTTCTGAAGTCTGGAACAGAGGGTCAAGCGACGATCTTGACCTCAGCTAGCTAGCTTGCCCGTCTGAAGTCTCGAAGGAAATGCGAGGCAAAGAGATCAGCTCGTTTGTCCACCTGACCTCTCACAACTTGCGACGCTCTCAAATGATGATAGAACTCGTGCAGAATTAGAAATGGATTAGTCAAGAGATCACTCTTGGACACGTAGATCCGTTTCTCTCTCTCCAAATAGCAAGCCAGAACTTTCCTATGTCTCTTGACGGTCCCGACACTCAGCTCTGGAGGACTGACTCCATAGTGCTCAGAAAGCAATTTCAAAGCAAACTCGACTTTGCCGTCGAGAATAGAACGAACGACTTTCACGCGAAACTCTCGCTCCAAGGGAGCCGAGCTCAAGGTTTTCAGGGCCAATAGGTGATTATGCACCAAGTCTTGGGTTATATAATGGCATGCAAAGAAAGACTGCTAGATGTACAAGGGTTTCTGGGAATCACTTTGTTCTCTGCCCCAAATGCTAAGCTTCTTTGGAAGGCTACGATCCAGAGAAAGACCCGCTGAGGATGAGATTGGAGCAAGCCACCAACAAACGTTCCTACTGGGTCATCGTAACCACTAGGAACAGACATGAGGACCTAAGCAGAACATTAGATTCTCTCCTCAATCAAACCGTAAGTCCAACTCGCATTGTTGTGTTTGATGATGGTTCCACGCCACCGGTGACTTACTCACATCCTTCTGTTACGGTCCTCCGAAGGGAAGATGAAGGATACGATATTCGGAGAGTCGTGAAGAATTGGAACATTTGCCTTGACTTTGCAGTAAGAAGCGGAGTGACGAGTGAGACGGGCTTCTTGATGATATCCGCCGACGATTGTGCGTACCCACCTTCCTACGTCGAGTCAATCATTAATCGCATGATAAGGGACAATGTGGCTGTCGCGAGCGGATCGCGAGGTATTCACGTGGCGCCCGACCGTTGGAAACCGCCAGAGGGATCAGGTCGCCTAGTAGCTAATTCATTCTTGAAGAGCGTGGGGTTCAGGTTGCCTGAACGTGCTGGATACGAGCCTTGGATCTTCTACGAAGCTCTACGGAGAGGTTTGAAGGTGGCTTGCTATGAGGACGTCCCATACACTCATCTGCAGAAGTTTGGCGGTCAACATCAGTTTGTAGAGTGGGCGAAGATGGCACACACCTTGGGTTATGATCCCCTCTTCTTCTTCGCCAGAAGCATCAAGAACATGTACACTGGAGACATCCCCCGAAGAGCCACAATCCGTGTAATGCTGGGTTATGTGAAGACTTCAATCTTCAAGCCGCAAGATGAGTTCTACGCCCCTTTTGATGTCGAGTTCCGCCGATTCGTTCGCAACCTACAGCGTCAAAGACTGAGAGGCCTCTTCGCGCGGATACCGGGTCTCGGAAAAACGAGGCAAAATAGTATATCTTAGTTCGTTGTCGATGTTCTTGCTACGCGGATGGCTGGATGTTGAAAAGGAAACTAATGGACATATTGGCTTGTCCAATTGACAAGTACTATCCTCTAGAACTGCTTGTCTTCGAGGAGAAGGAAGAAGTCAGCTCAGGGATAATCACATGCCCAAAGTGCAACAGATACTATCCCATAATTGACGAGATTCCGCACATGCTTCCAGACGAGCTTAGAGAGCGAGACGAAGACTTAAAGTTCCTTGAAAAATGGAAGGATAAGATTCCAGAGAAGACACGTCAAGAAGGACGCCCGTTCAATCTAAAGACCACTGCGTGAGCCGGCTGGAGATTCTAGTAACGTGACCAAAGAAATCATTAGGACCGCCAATGCACCGCAACCGCTCGGCCCCTACTCTCAGGGCGTCAAGGTTGGGAATCTGCTCTTCGTCTCGGGCCAAGCTCCCATAGACCCTAAGACGGGGAAAGTAACCGCGGACGACATCGAGGCGCAGACTCGCCAGACATTACAGAACATAGAGGGGATTGTGGAGGCATCGGGCTTTTCGATACAGGACGTTGTGCGAGTCACTATTTTCCTGAAGAATGTTGACGACTTCAAGAGGATGAACGAGGTCTACAAGACCTTCTTCGCGGAGAATCCCCCGACCAGAACAACGGTTGAGGCGAACCTCGTGGCCCCGGGCATGCTCATCGCAATGGATGCCATAGCCTACAAGTGAAACAAAGCTACAACCGCTGAGTTTCTTAGAGCGTCAGTACCTTCCCAAGACCCTTGCTCTTTGCAATGTCGTAGATTTTCTTCGCAGTGGAAACGTCCTGAATGGCCAGACCTTGCGATTTGAATAGAGTTATTTCATCATCGTTTTGCCTGCCGGTCTTCTTGCCGGTTACGACCTCTCCAAGTTCCGCGAAAATATGATCGGGAGTAATGAGCCCTTCAGAAATTGGAATCATGAGATCACCTGCCTCTTTCAAGGCCGCGTCCCTTGAATCAACGATTATTTTGGCTCTCTTTATGGCGGTCGTGTCTAGTTCTCTGGCGTCTGGAGTGTGAGAGCCTATGGCGTTCACGTGAGTTCCCTCGTCTAACCATTCTCCGTTTAGGATAGGGGTCTTAGATGTGCTCGCAGTGATGACTATGTCAGACCCCTTTACCACCTCTTGAGCACTGTTGACAGGCACGGCTTGAATCTTGAATTGTTTGGTTACTTCTTCGCAGAAGGATTTGCACCGGTCAGGAGCAATATCGTAGGCCTTCACCTTCTCAACTGAGCGCACAGTGCAGACCGCGGCGATTTGGGTTCTGCCTTGCACACCCGTGCCGATAATCCCCACTTGCTTTGCATCTTTTCTGGCGAGATATTTCGTAGCTACTCCACTGGCTGCACCTGTCCGCATGGCGGTAAGATATGTTCCGTCAATAATCGCGAGCAGTTCTCCAGTCTTTGGGTCGTTCAATAGGACGACGCCAAGTATCGTGGGAAGATTGTGCTTGGATGGATTGTCCGCGTATACTGATACGACCTTGACTCCAAGAGCGCCCATGCTCTTGATGTGAGCTGGCATGAACAGAACGGAACCCTTGTGATCTTCCACTCTTATGGTGGAGCGCAGCGGCATGTTGACTGTTCCGAGCCCGTGTTCTTTGAACGCTTTCTCTACGGCCTCTATTGTTTCACTGATTGTCAGAGCCGATTCAACATCCTTCCTACTAAGAAAAAGAACCATAACTTTCACACAGTCCGCAGAGTCTGCTTCCTATTTGGAGGTTATCGTTGAGCACATTATCGAGTATTTACTCGCATAGCATCATGGACCGCCAGCTACTTTCAAGTCGAATTCTGGGTGCAGCAGAGCAAACGCCATAGTCACGAACTCTTGAGTTGCCTTCGGAGGACTTCCACACACTCCAAGGTGATTCGATGGAGCTAGGTTCGATATTTGGCCTTCACAAGTGTCGCTTCACTGTTGCTGAGGCTTGCAATAGGGATCGTGTTCGTTATTCATGGTTATCCGAAACTGACCAAAGGCCGCAAGGGCACGGCAGAATGGCTGTAGAGCATTGGATTTCCGGGTGGCTTCGCCACTTTGGCAGGGGTCGCCGAATTCTTTGGAGGAATAGCTCTTCTGTTAGGAAGTCTAACCCAAATTACTGCAGCACTCTTCGTCTTGTGGACCATTGCCACGACATGGCTCTCGATTGTCAAAATCAAAAAGAAGTTTGCCGGAGGCTACGAATTGGACATCATTTTGCTTCTGGCAGCACTTGCCTTGCCAGTATTAGGGGGTGGCCGAATCTCGTTCGACTATCTCCTAAGAATTTGACCGACGCCAGAGCATTTCCTTCATGAAAAACGAATCAGAAATTGGCCGATCGCGGATTCTGTGATATACGCGACTGCACGTTCCCGCGCCGCTCAAGTCGTAACGGGTGACCGCCACTTCAGAGGTTTAGAGGAAGCGATCTTCATCGCCTAGTGGGAATCATGGTGGGCCCGGATGAACCCACTGTGAAATAACGGTGGGTCCCTTTCTCGAACTGCTCATTTTGGGCTTGCTTTCTCAGGTTGTCCAGAGCGGAGAATTGTGGGCAGCGATATCTCTCGCATTCGCAGACGTGGGGCCAGTGGGATTTGTACCCACCAATATCGTGGGTACAATACCTCCTCACACAGGCCTTCTGAACACAACATGATCAAGATCATAATGCACCAAGATGACCCATTCCGAGCGACCCCATTTTGAGCCGGATTTTTGGATAGGTCGAAGTTCGGTAGGGGGTTCGTCGTAAAACGCGGGGCGTGGGACTTGAACGCACTAGGGCCGACCGCTCTTTGAGCTGAGGGTTGGAGTGTTTGTGCACGGTCGCTTCGTCAAGTACCGTATCTACCATCCTAGTCTACGAACCTATTTAAGTAAGGATTTCCTTACCTAGAAACGAGACCATGACCAGCGAACTAACCTTCAAGAAGGTGAAGGTCTCGGACAAGGGGCAGATTTCACTACCAATGGAAATCCAACGAGAAGTCGGCATAAAGAAGGGAGACGAACTCCTTCTGA
>Ga0315279_10006306_pt1 | contig 15011 bp, 11 predicted proteins | sample YL17G06_20_MG_FD_203694 | JGI IMG/M metagenome (GOLD analysis project Ga0315279, IMG submission 203694) | Sediment microbial communities from Yellowstone Lake, YNP, Wyoming, USA - YL17G06_20 | ecosystem: Environmental > Aquatic > Freshwater > Lake > Sediment | place: USA: Wyoming | collected... | reverse complement strand
AACACAGTTGGCATTGTTAATGAATAGTATCTATGGTTTACCTTTTCATAATATTTCACACATGTTGACTGTGTTCCTTTAATTATGCACACCCCTCAACTAACCAAAATCATTTAAGTAGTCAAGTAACCAAAAGCTAGCTTTGTCTCTAAAACGTAAAATTTAAATAATATTAAAAAGCAAATTTCTATCAATAGGATTTCAACAGGTGTTGAATGTAGGCTTAGAGTCAATTAATCTATTGCCTAATCTGACCATTGCCGAAGATGATATATTTCTGACTTGTCAAGTCCTCAAGACCCATAGGTCCCCTCGAATGAAGCTTTTGCGTGCTGATACCCAATTCCGCACCCAAGCCGAACTCGTTGCCATCCGTGAACCTCGTGGAAGCGTTCACGTAGACAGCGGCGGAATCAACTTCGTTCAGAAATCTCATTGACCTACTGTAATCCTCTGTGACGATTGCGTCTGAGTGATGGCTACCATAAGTCATGATGTGATCTATAGCTTCGTCAATGTCTTTAACAACTCTAACAGATAGTATCAAATCCAGATATTCAGTATACCAGTCTTCTTCAGTCGCATCAAGTATGTCTGGAACAATCTTTTTAGTCTCCACACATCCTCTGATCTCAACACCCGCTTCTTTATATCTCTTGATCATTGGTGGCAGGAATTTTTCTGCAACAGCTTTATGCACGAGCAAAGTTTCCATAGCATTGCACACGCCCGGGCGATGTACCTTTGCATTGAAGCTTATGTCCTCTGCCATCTTTAGATCAGCACCAATATCAACGTAAGTGTGGCATACCCCTGCTGAATGTTTTGCGACAGGTATCGTTGCGTTCTCTGTAATGACTTTTATTAATTCAAATCCACCTCTTGCCACAAGTAAGTCAATGTATTGATCAAGCTTGATCAAATCCATGATAGCCTGTCTGTCAGTGATTTCGATAAGTTGAATACATCCTTCAGGCAATCCTGCATCAATCGCAGACTTCATGAGTATATTGGATATAGCAATATTAGAGTTAATAGCTTCTGAACCGCCTCGAAGAATAATTGAATTACCTGATTTTATGCACAATCCCACTGCGTCTGCGGTCACGTTTGGTCTGGATTCGTATATTATGCCGACAACACCCAACGGAACTCTCAGCTTTCCGACCTTTAAGCCGCTTGGTCTTTGCCACATTCGGGTAACTTCACCAACAGGGTCAGGCAAAGCAACAATCTCTTTAATGCCAGAAGCCATCCCTTCGATCCGTTTATCGTTCAGCGCAAGACGATCTATGAGTGCAGATGATAAGCCTTTTTCTTTGGCGTAGGTGATGTCCTTCTCGTTTTCCCTTTTCAGTTCATCCTTCGCATTAATAAGCCCATTAGCCATTGCAGTAAGAGCTTTGTTCTTAATGGCTGTGGATGTGTTTGCAAGTATTCTTGCTGCCTTCTTTGCGTTTTTTGCTTTATCCAATACTAATTCCCTGATGTCCATAGTCAAACCTTCCTATATTGATTTTGATATTGTATAATTTCCGATAGCCTCATAATTACAAAGATAACGATTGTATATTCTAAGACTTTCCAGTTTGCCTTTAAGTGATGGGGCAATCTTGAGTTTTTCACTACTGTTTACATCATTAATGGAACTATTAAATCTTCCCCAACCATATTGTCGGTATTTACCACCATCACAAACAACACCGTCCACAACAAACGTGATAATGTCTGGACCGCCATCTACTATGATAACAATGTGATGCGGATTTTCGGTATCAAGTATCCCCTGATCGCAATCCCAACTTGTAGTATTTTTGCCATCACTAAACTCAATTTTAACTGTTCCGAGTTCTGTGGTTGATACGAGAACGCCTTTTCCATTTTTATCTCTGGAATCAAGAATTACCTGATCCTTTGATAGATCGTCAAATTTAACCCAGAAATCAAAAGTAAATCCATCTTCGGAGATACTTGGCATAGTGATCTCTTTTTCCCGCATCGGGTTAAGGGATAGAACAAGACCTTCTTTTGCGATCTTGCTGATATTTCCTTGATTCCATAGACCTTCAAGCAGAGATGGGTCTATTTCATGAATACTCGCTCTTGTCTTTTGAGTTGTAGTGACCCAGTAACGCCCATTCTGTTCGATCAAGTCTGGATAGCTGAATCTTCCTGTCTCGTTAGACAGATCATGACTATAAAGCAATATTTCTGGTTGTGACCATAAGATTTTGCCGTCCTTTTCAATTCCACCGGAGATCCATGCAGGATTTCTATCAGCAAAGTCATTTCCACCATGATTGTGAAACCAGAAAAGATACTTGCCATTTTTTGTTTTCCATATTTTTGGGCAAGCTCTTGGATGCTTGAATGGACGACCATTGCCATAAGTCGTTATCTCAGGCTTTGACCATGTATGACCACCATCCCTGCTGTATGAGCAGATTGGATAACCGGTAGTCGTTCGGTACATGCAGTATAGATCACCATTAGATAAAGAGACAAGGTTGTGTTCTTCCTGAACTGAACCGAATTCTGGTGAGCGCAGACCGTAATCACTATCAGGAAGCATCTGCCATTCTATCTTTTCGGTATCTTTTTCAGTCAATATATTGTCTGATCGAAAGAACCATCCTTCACCATCATCAAGCATGTATTTTCCAAGCTTCGTAAACCCCAAATATACCGACTTGTCAGATACTATTGGTTTCCCGATACCCCACATTATTTGTACTTTTCCGTTCCATTGGTTTCCACGATCACAGGCGGTAACACGGACAGGAAGGCGATGGCGTTCAGACCACGTTTTTCCGTTATCGTCTGAATATTTATAACAATACCATCCGAGCATATCAGCCCTGATGATTTTTCCATCTGGCAGAGTTCTGACATTATCACCATTGTAGTCATAAAAGACGTATATACGACCGGTTTCGACCATCAATGGCATACCCCACGATGCTTCGGGTCCGTCGTGAGATTCAATCTCAATTGGTTCTGACCATGTTTTTCCAAAGTCCTTGCTGGTAGTAGCTACAATGTATTGTGAAGATGCGCCTTCATGGCTTGAGCTTGTCGTAAACGTGCATATCCACGTACCGTCTTTTGCAACTACAACATAAGGCTGATCGCAGTATCCATGCTCATATATGGGAATACCATTATCAATGTGTCTGGGATCAAGAATTTTATCGTTTTTCATATCTAATTTCTGACTTGCTACAATTCCAACAAAAACGGCTAAAACAGATAGTGCTAACATAAATATAACTGATAATGTTTTCGGTTGCCTCATCAAGAATCTTTGGTAAATACTATATGTTTTTTACTTAATTCTCTTTCATGTATAATCTGGTAGCACCGCACTTAAGTGTGGAGATAGGTATTTATTGTGAAAACTGGATAAATAGAAACACTTGATATGCAAATTGGCATTCTGCTTGTCAGTGTTGTCATAGATATAAAGTCTTATGGTATCTATATTTATCAGATTTTACTATGACAAACTATGACAAATTATAAAAGCAGGATTAGTGTTTATTATCCCTAAAATATCAATAATTTCCATGACCACACTTTAATGCGGTGCTACCCCTTCAAAGTAATAGCGGTTGAATATTAGAATTTTACCTCTGGAGCTTTCTTTTCCTCATCACTATCAAGCTCGAAGTACGTTTCTTTCGCAAAGCTATAAATTCCGGCAATTATATTTGCAGGAAATACTTCCTGTTTAATGTTATAATCTCTTACACAGCCGTTATAATAGCGTCTTGCAGATTCTAGCTTGTTTTCGGTATCAGTCAGTTCCTCTTGTAAGTCAGTGAAATTCTGGTCAGCCTTTAATTGCGGATAATTTTCAACCACTGCAAATAGAGATTTCAATGCTTCTGTAACATTTTTTTCAGCACTTGCCACAACTTTGTGATCGCCTACTTGAATCGCATTGGCACGAGCTTGAGTCACTTTTTCAAAAACATCTTTTTCGTGTGTAGTATAACCCTTCACCACGTTTACCAGATTAGGGATAAGGTCATAACGACGTTTCAGTTGCACATCAATGTCATACCATGCTTCCAGAGTGCGATTCTTTAGCTTTACCAGACTATTGTAAGTAAAAATATAATAAAACCCTAAAATTACAAAAATTCCAAGTATAACTATAAAAGCAATCATTTTTTTCCTTTTTTAGCAAACTAGCAGTTTGCTCTACATCAATTAAACTAATACTCATCAACCTGCACTACTACTACCGCCACCGCCTCCTCCACCAGCAGACCCACCTCCGCCACTTCCTGATGATGATGAAGGTGATGATGGCAAAACTGAAGAAAAACTGTTTGTCATACTCGATAAGTTGCTAGAAAAGATAATAAATGAGTAAGAGCTTGTATCCGACGAAACGTACCAATCTGGTGGTCCCTTGTAAATATCAGAAAAACGTTCAGCCCACTTATTCGCAACATTAAGGACAATGGCATAAGAAAGATATTTATCAAAAATCTTAGGGTCAACGTTCGATTCCAGACGGAATTTTTCTGCAACCTGCAAGTAATCCTTGAAACCTATTGCGTGCCATTTAGCTTCTGCGCCTTTTAGAGTTTTGCACGGCATAAACCAACCAAAAATTGCCGTCAAAATACCTGTTAATAAAATGGCAAAGAAACCTGTAATGGGAACGAGACTGAAAACAGCTAACAACACAGATACAATTAATACTAGAACTCCAAGAAGAACATATCTTATAATGACCGAGTTCGGATTTCTTTTGAAATAACCATCTTGGGTTACCTTATTTAATATTGCTTTCTTAATTCCGGGGATATTTGTGTAGAATTTTTCTTTTAAGTCTTTCAGATTAACCTCTTGCTGTACTCCAAAGACACCTTCAAGGACAAGTTGCTCATGTGGTTTTAGAAGTGTATCGCTTATTGCTTTACTTTGCCTTTGTAAAATATAGTCCTTTGGTGATTTTTCATTTTCAATTATCTTCAAATATCCCCGACAGGCTAAATCAATTAGAGTCGCAGAGATGTCTTTTGGGTGTAGCCTTTCATGTATGATTACGCCCATCTCAGCGGGAGACAAATCTTTTGGTGGTTCATATTGAGGTATTATTGTCTCCTTCACTCTGGGGTCACGTCCCCTTGTCCACCACAACCAGAAAAGAAATGCAAAAATCGCTAAAGGAAAGATAAACCACAGATATGGTGAAATTTCCAGCCACCAATCTTTTTGCACAATTCCTTTTGGGAACCCCGCTACTATGGTGAAATTCGCATACAGTCCAATATTTTCACCCCAGTAGTTTATGGTGTGACCATCAACCATTAGATAATTTGATGATTCATCACTTGAGCCAGTTGGACCAATGAAAAGCTTTTGCTTCAATATTGAAGATGAAACGTCCTGTGGTAGATGAACCACAGCTTTCACTTTATCAATAGGAACTTCTCTTTTCTCTGAGATTACGTTCCAGTAAAGCTCATCAAAATCTTTATAAAACCCAATACCACCAAGAACCTTGTATTCAAAAATCCAAGATTTTATCTCATCTTGTGCCTGAAAACTGATTCTGACTACAACCTCGTCACCAGAACGATTGATCTCGATCTGTTCAGGAGGTAAGGGTCTCCAGTTAGCATCATAAACTTTAATATCAGTTATTTTTTTTAGTTTACGGAGAGCAATCCCTCTTTGCAAAAAACTAAACTGCCCATCAAATTGCACAGTTTGAGTTTCACGCACAAGAAACGAAGAATCACTATTGATGGTAATATCAGTGATCCATTCTACAAAGTGCCATGATTTAGCGTGAGCAGCATTTGAAAAAGCAAGCAAACAGAGAATAATAACGAAGGTTTCTACGAGTTTGTGTTTCCGTGTGTTCACGTCTTTGCTATGTCCCATATTTCACCTGATTCAACGTTTTGATGATTGCTCGCTTGTTACAGACTCTAAAACTTTTATGAAATCCAGAATTGATAGAGTTGTCCAATTATTTGCTGGAACGAACCATTCTGGAGGAAATTTATTTACATTAACATAGCACTTACCCCATTCTCTTTCCAGACCAAAAATGATGGCATAAGATAGATAATCTACAAAATTATCTGGTTCCAGATAAGCCTTTGAACTGAGTTTACAATCATCAATCATATATTTCCTGAAACCCAGTGCATGCCATCTGGCATCTTGTCCCTTAAAAGTCTCAAAGGGTATATAACGTCCAAATCCTGCGACCATAAGACCAGTCAAAATAAAAGAAGCACCAGCAATAGACGAAACAGCCATCAAAACTAACCCAATAACAAAAACAGATGTACCTCTGATAATGTATCTTTTTTTGGCATCTTTTGGATTTTTTATTATATATTCACCCCTGATTAATTCATTCCAGATGACTCTGTTAATCCTCGAAACATTGTTTCGGATACTATCTCTTAATTGTTCAACTGATGCGCTTTCCTCTGTCGCAAATAAATGCCTTAAAATAAGACGTTCATGTTCTTTAAGACCCAAATTCTCGTCGTAATCTTCCTGTTTTTTAAATACATAAGTTTTATTGGGTAATGCTGTGCCTTTTTTGTCTCGTTCAATGACTCTCAGATAACCACGATTTGCCAGATCAACTAAAGTTGCAATGACCCCATTCGGAGATGGCTTCCCATAAGTCAGAGCATATAATCCAGCAGGTGATATACTATCAGGGGGTTGATAATGTGGTATTATACGCTTTTTAATAACAGGGTCACGACTATTTACCCACCACTTCCAGAAAAGAGTCACAAAAGTAAATAATGGGATTAGGAGCCATAAATAAGGTATTATTTTTTTCTTTTGCTCTTCTGTAAAGGTTCCTTTTGGCAAGTCAACAACAATGGTGAAATTCTTATATGGTTCGATATTCTCTCCCCAGAACTTCATAGTAGTGGTACTAAATACATTGAAATTTCCAGTTTCTTTTTTGTCTTCTCCAACGAATAATTTTTGTTTTATTTTATTCTTAGGAACTTCGATGGGTAAATTTACGTAAGCCTCAATTTTATCAATAGAAACCTGTCGTTCACGAGATACTACGTCCCATTTGAGTTCGCTACAATCTTTGAGAAAACTAATTCCGCCGTAAACCCTATATTCAAAAATCCATGTTTTCTTTTCGTTACTAATTTGTTTCAAAATCTTGATCCTGATTTTGTCTGTATTATATTGTATATCTACCTCGTCTTCTTTTAGCTCTTTATATTTTTCATCATATATTTTAACGTCGGATATTTTTTTAAGGTTCTGCAGATCGATATTTCTTCTAAGGAAACCTAACGTTCCAGTAAAATCAACAGTCTGGTTTTCACGAACCAAAAACGTAGAATCGCTATCAATGGTAATATCAGTTACCCATCCTGTGAAATGCCATGATCTTGCGTAAGCCAGATCCGTAATAACGAAAAAAGCAATCAATATAGAAATAAGAGTTTTTTTATACATAAAATTTAATAGTAAAGAAAGGTCTATGGGTTAATGGGTTTATATACAATAGACTTATAGACCTGTTTTCATTAAAGTTTATTATTTCTGGAGTCTGAACCTAAAAATTTGATAGATAGCGGAGATGCCATCTTTCCAGTTTATTTTTTTCCCTTCTTCATGAGCGCGCCCAAAGTATGATATAGGAACCTCAACGAGCTTCACTTTTCTTTTTGCCAGTTTTGCTGTAATTTCAGGTTCTATACCAAATCTTTCGGACTCAAACTTCATATCATTAAGAATGGATGACTTCATCACTTTGTAGCAGGTTTCCATATCAGTAATGTGAAACCCCGTCAGCAAGTTAGACATAATAGTCAGAATTTTGTTTGCCCAGTAATTGCCAAATGCCATTCCTGCGGGTCGCTTGTGTCCAAAAAAACGAGACCCATAAACTACGTCAGCGTTTCCCTCGATTATAGGTTTTATAAGTTTCGGATAATCACCCGGATCATATTCAAGGTCTGCATCTTGAATTATGGTTATATCTCCTGTTACGTTCTGAAATCCAGTGCGCAAAGCCATCCCTTTTCCACCATTTTTATCGTGAAATACAACTTTAGTGTCCGGGAAGCCTTTATTGCTTATCTCTTTGAGGATTTCACGGGTTCCATCAGTTGAGTAATCGTCTACCATTATTATTTCTTTTTCCAGACCAATCTCAACGTCTCGTACCCGTTGGAGAATCTCGTTAATAGTGTCGATCTCGTTGTAAACTGGCATAACTACCGATAACTTTGAATACGTCAAGATTACACCCTCTCATTAAAAGTCCGTATTGTTTTTCAAGACAACTTAGTGGGTTAGATCACGTTTATAATTTGCTACCTTTTACATATTATCAAGATTATACATGAAATAAGTTTTTAGATCAAGACTTACAAAATCGCAGAAAGATTTAATACTATTGGCAAAATAACCCCTAATTGTAAGAATTTCCTCCACAAGTTTAGAGGAATTCAACATGGTTTTTCATATCTTCAGGTGATAATATATAAACGTAATTCGAGTTTTTCATTCACTTTACTTGGATATTTCTTCTTTAATTCTTCTATATATCGAATTCGTTCCTGAATCTCTGTATCAATCTCTTATTGACGCTCATAATAATATGAAAACACATCATAAACACTAGACAATTCAAGGTGAGGATGTGCATCAATTATCTCATCAGGAGACCAGCCTAACATTGTATATTCAATAACAATATCAATGACTCTTGTGTGTGTTCCCTTCACAATCGGACTGCCATTGCATATCTCAGAAGAACGCACGATATGTGGATGATTTGTCTTAGCGATAGTAGCTGTTTTTGGCACTTTTATACATCTCCTTTCATTATTCTAAACTCCCGGAAAGTGGTTGCGGAACCTTCTCTATATTCTCCACAATAGACTGTCCTGTTTATCATGCCATGTACATATATGCCAACTTGAATCGGGTCATCTAGCGACATAGTTAGCTTTCCGCAAGTGAGCCAATTAACGCCGTCAGCGCTGACGTAAGCAGAGAAAATGTCTCCAGAACGCTCTAATCTAAGATAGACCTTTTCGTCATTTTCGTCTGGAAGATAGCCACGTCCTGCCATTAGTTGCTTTTTGTCGAGGTAGCCATAAAACTGAAATCCGTATCTATCGTTATCGCCCTTACAAAAACATAAGTAATTGCTTTCGTCTTTCCAGATCAGCAGTCCACCAAGCTGTGGTTTATCTTCTGATGGCGATAATATACAGACCTGAACTGTAAAATCACCTGTAACCTCTCGAATAAATCTTGGGGCGCTTAGATTTTGACCAGACAGGTCACGTCCATTGACTGCGGAAATCTCTAAACCTTTCTGACCTTGATCGGTTTCCACAATCCTATAAGAGCAATCATCAAGCGGGTTAAGCCAACTCCATGATGAGTCTAAAGGCTCATTGTCAAGATCATCAACAAAAGCAAGGTTGGAATATTCATCTGATATTGGCTCAGGCTCAAGATACCACTGCTGTAAAGGTAATTCCTTCACTGATTCTGCGTGTTTCTCTCTGTATGATTTGCAGAAATCTAGGAATTCGTTTCGTTTATCAAGGCTTCTATAAACGTATTCCAATCCCTCTAGTGCATTAAACAATCTATATCGTGCATATTCGTCTTGGAACTCAAACACTTTATCTGCAAATTCATAGAAGATTTTGATTGCCTGATCATAATCGCCCTTTTTCATGTATGCCCTACCAAGCCATAATTTTGCCCATGCAATTTTTTGATAATAATTTATCGCATCATCCCAAAGATGCTGGCACATAAAGATATCGCCTAGATTACAATAAGCTCTAGTAATAAAGTTTGGATCCGCAATTTCCTCAAGCAATTTTATATTATTTAATGCAATGGATTTTGCTTCCTCAATTTTCCCTGAGAAGTATAATAATCCAGCTGTAAATAGACGTCCCCGACCCACATGCTTTTTATCACCGATCATCTGGAAAATATTTAGACTTCTTTGATTTAGATCATATTCCACATACAAATTACCTATATTGCAGGCAATACCTCCCTTCATATTATATAAATCACCTAACGCTCTTAAATCATTATGTGATCTAGCACGCTTTTCAAATTCATCTGACCATTTTTTTGAAGCGGTCAAATCATTATCATGATAAAAAGAGCAATCTATAATATGAATATATACTATTCTTAGCTCTGATGAATATTCAATGTCATTAATAAATGTCATAACTTTATGGTAGTATTCTCGATATATCTCCTTATTGCCCGTATAATAATTGCCAGCGGCTACCAAATCATTGGCTAGTATAGCCTCAAGGCATCTATCATCATCTCCCAAAATGGCAAGTCCTTTTTCTCCGCATGAGATCATTTCCTTGAATTTGCTCTGCCAATAAAAGGCGTCTCCAATTAAATAATAAAGCCTTACTAAATGACGTGCTGGAATCTTCATTTCTTCTGCAAGTGTAACAGCTTTTTCAAGGATTTGAACTGCTTTAGCTATTTTACCTACACCTAAATAAACCTCACCAATCCCTTTCAATGCCTCTAGCTTCCAATCATCACGAGTTATGTTATGCTTCTCTAGCATATCAATCACACTTTGATAATAGGATATGGCTGTATCATTGGCATAGTTACGCTTCGCCTTCTCACCAGCTTTGAGAAGATACTCAATCGCCTTTTCTGGATCATCGCTTCTTGAGTAATGGTGTGCCAACTCATCATAGTAATCCTCTAATCGCTCTTGATATAGCTTTTCTATGCCCAAAGCGACCTGATGATGAAAAGTCCTTCTGCTTCGCTCAAGGATGCTTTGATAAGTCGCTTCCTGCGTAAAGGCATGTTTGAAGGCATACTCCAATTCTGGAACTGTCCGTTCTTCATAGACTAAATCACGATCTTCAAAATCGTTCAGGTAGGTGTCTAGCTTATTCTCATAAGCGGTCAGATGATCAAGAAGGCGATACCTGAACAGACGCCCAATGACTGACGCACATTGAAGGACATATCTAGCCTCTTCTTTCAGCCTATCCACTCGTGATAAGACTACGCTTTGGATAGTGTCCGGGACGTTTATCTCCTTTATCTCTGCACGTGCCTTCCATCTTTCTGCTTCCTGATATACCATACCTTGCTCTATCAGCGAGCGTATAATCTCCTCAATGAAGAACGGATTACCCTCCGACTTTTGGAGTATTGTATCCCTCACCGATTCCGGCAGATTGTCTATGATAAGCAAATCCTCTACTAATTGCCTGCTTTGTAGTCTGGATAGAGGTTTAAGCGTTATCTCTGTATATTTATCAAAGCATTTCCTCTGTGCCTGATCGCCAAGCTTCATCACTCTGCTTTCCTTCTCTGGGCGATAGACACACACTAGCATTAATGGAATATGCGATAACTCGTCCATCAAGTGGGATACAAGGTCAAGGGATAGCTCATCTGCCCAATGCAAGTCCTCTAGTATCACCATCAATGGCTGTTTCCTCGCCATCTCTGCGAAAATATCCTTGAGTTGCATCAAGGTTTGATGGCGCATCTGCTCAGGTGTAGCGAATTTCAGTATATCATCAAGATCATTGCCGAATTTTATTGATAAAAGATTTCCCAAGAATGGCAGTGTTTCATCTGCGCTGTTTGGGAACAACTGTTTTGTTTGATCAGTCACTTTTTGAGCGATGGCAGGCATATCATCGCTTTCACTGAGGTTGAAGTATGTCCTCAGAATGTCAATGAATGGCAGGTAGCTTATGGGTTGACCGATAGATAAACAACGACCCTCAAGGATTAAAGATTGAAGATTAAAGATTGAAGATTGATTTTCACCTTCCAAATCTTTAATCTTAAATTTTCAATTAATTCCTTTACAAGCCTTGACTTGCCGATGCCCGCTTCTCCAATAATTGATAATACCTGACCGTGACCGTTAATCCAATCGTCAACTGTGTCTTTGACTATTGCAAACTCAAGCTCTCTGCCGATCATCCTTGCGCGCAAACATCTCCTTTCCGGTTTATTTCCCGGTTATTTTCTTTACAACCCATTTCAAAAACCTAATACTCGTCAACGGCTCTTTTAATGCAGTGGCTTGGTCATCGGCAAACTTTTTGAGCCCCGCGTTCGGCTTTACATTCGCCAAACTGAATGAGTGCATATCCTCTAATTTTGGGATAACCGTTTCTTTGGCAGGTGCAAGACCTGTTCCTATGAGTTTATTCCCGCATTTCATGCAGAACACCGCTTCCTCTGAATATTCTGCTCCGCACTTGGGACATTTCCTCTCTAGCTTTGTTCCGCATTTCATACAAAAAAGGGCATCTTTCGGATTTTTGGTATGACATTTCGGACATTCCATTTGCTTTTTCCCTTTAAAAAATTAGTCATGGTGAGCCATGGCCCGACAGTATTATAATACGAGTTTTTCAGTTAGCATTGTAGAACATACCGACTGGCTTGTTTATTATTAATCAAGTTCACAAAACAAGCTGACAGCATATTCTACTTTGCCATTTATGCTTCATAACCGAAAAAATCGTATTTATAGCAGGCTTTTTAGGTATTCCATGTTGACTTTTGCTGTCTCGGCAGGTGTATGATGCGTTGCCTGATCCTGCTCAACTGAAACCCAACCATCATAACCGAATTTATCTAAGCCTTTAAGGATAGCTTTGACGTCTAGTCCCATGTTACCTTTTCCGAGTTCCTCGAACTTTCCATCTTCTCCCCATTTATCCTTTCGATGATTCCACGTATTTGGGTCTTTGGCTATGAAGTCTTTAAGATGGACGTGTGCTATTTTATCACCCATCTTGTCGAAAACTCGGAGTGCATTTGAGCGTGCACCTGCGAGATGACCAGTATCAAATAATAGATAAAGTCCCGGTGCAGATTTGAGCATTTTTTCTGCATCCTCGACAGTCTCAATCATTGTCCATAGATGCGCATGATGGAAAGGCTTAATATTATGTTCTTGAGCATAGGCAATTATTGCTTTAAGCGAATCACCTGCCCTTTGGAAATCAGCGTCCGTTGGATCAGGTCCACCAAAATTGTTACGTCCACATGCTGGAACTTCTGATGCTTTATTGCCGAGTGTGATGTTGTAGTTTATACTTGCTTCTGGCGAAGGACCTCCAGCGTTGACGATATGGAGATTATACTTTGCGGTAAGAGTCGCCATTTCAATAAGATTCTCAGGTGATTTGATTGGTAAACCTTCAATACCTTCATATCCTGCATCCGCAACCTCTTTGATTACTTTCTCAGGATTTTGTGATGGTTCTCCACCCCAAGTTATCAGATGACATGCGAAACGAAATTTGATAGCCATGTTTACTCTCCTTTTAATCAATTTGATTCTTTGATTGTGTATAATGACAGATCATTTTTTTGACGATTACATTTCATTGATGCTACTTTTCTCGGATGATATTCTAACATAGATCAGACTTTATAGTCAATCAAATGAAAAGCTCTTGTAATTCGTAAAGGTTAAAAGTCAGAATCTCATCAATAAAACCCATACAGATTATCTTACCTTAATTATAGCAAATTTTCATCATTTACTCACTACGAGTTCGTTGAAAGTATCAACAATGATACAGCGCAAGGGAGAAATAGATTTGTATATGAATGCGGCGAAGATGGCTGTGAATATTTCAAAGGTAACCATATCCATCTTCCTTCTGACTGGATAGTCTTAACTTCATCAAAGTATTCCAAGCATAAAGTTTTCGTCCGCGGGAATGGATTATGCTGCTTTATGCTTACTCCAGAATTCATCCCATTCTCCATTAAGTACCATGATACGAACGTTCTCAACTGCACCTGAACCATGCCTACTCCATCGCATACCTCGCAACTTCATTCGTCGACATATCACTATATCTCCCGCCTTGTCTGCTGAACCACTGCCTATGGATTTGCCTTTTGGCTTCTTCATACCAGATGCCGTCACGATTTCGCTCTATATACGATGAGAGCTTTTTCAACGCTTCTAGCTTGCTATGCTTCCGAAACCTTTTGCTCAATCCTTCTATGTAACTCAATGCTGAATCTACATCTCCTGAATTCAGAAAATGCATTAACTCATTCTCATGACGTTTCTTAACATCCTCTATCACTAAACCTAATCGCTCCTCTACTTTTTCACACAAGTGGTGATGATCAAGTATATATTTGCTCTTGGGTAAATGCTCTAAGCGAAATCCATTTATCCAGCTTGCGCCATATCCGCGAACTAACACATCTACTCCATCTAAGTTACCTCTGCTACCATATCCCGTTAAAAAGTTGAAAAAAGGTTGAAAAGTTGAAAGTTAAACTCTTTAACCTTTAACCTTCAACTCTCTTAATTCCTATGTAGCATAGACACTCCATATCCACGTATATACGCAGCTTAGGTGGACTCCATAACTTCATTGACTCAAAGTAATCTCCTTGATGACGTTTATTGCTCTCTAGCTCTTTTATCTTGCTACTTTCTAATTCTTTGGATATGGCATTGCCTACTTCATTAGTCTTCTCCTGTATGATCTCATGACTTAATCTGTTGTGTAAACACAATATGTCTTCTGACTTATCATAATCCCATGATGCTTCACACAATATTGCCAACTCCTCAACGGATGAACTCATTCTCTGTAATGGCTGTATACCCAATGCTTCATCTAGTGGATATTCTGTGTGCTTACATTTGGGACAATAGCTCATATATCTCTCATAATCTATGTTTGCTACTGTCGTCAATATCTGTTTGGAACGTTTACGATTATGGACTTTGCTATCACATTTTGAGCATTTTTCTGAACGCAGTGATGAATTCCATTCTTTTGGATTGGGGTCTCGGGGGTATCCCCTGAGAAGCTTCCACTCCATCATTGCTTTCCCAAGACGTTGCATTATGTCTTGGATTCTGTTTTCGAGAGCATCCAGATTCTCGGGTTGGGTATCAGATAGATTTATTATTTCCTCTTGCCAAAGTTTGCCTA
>Ga0315279_10006305_pt1 | contig 15011 bp, 17 predicted proteins | sample YL17G06_20_MG_FD_203694 | JGI IMG/M metagenome (GOLD analysis project Ga0315279, IMG submission 203694) | Sediment microbial communities from Yellowstone Lake, YNP, Wyoming, USA - YL17G06_20 | ecosystem: Environmental > Aquatic > Freshwater > Lake > Sediment | place: USA: Wyoming | collected... | reverse complement strand
GCACCTTCCCTCCGGGTTTGACAACAATGATGTCTCCTACCGTGAGGCCAGAGAGGGGAACTTTAGCCAAGCTTCCTCCTCTCTTGAGGTTCGCTTCCTGGGGTGCAATATCGATAAGCAGTTTTATGGCGTTTCTTGCCTTATCCAGAGTGTATGATTGCAAAAGGTTTCCCAGGGAAAAAAGGAAAGCCACCATAGCTCCCTCTTCGATTTCGCCAATAGCCAGTGCCCCGGTGATTCCAATTGACATGAGGACGTTCATATCGAGCGTCCTGGCGAGGAGCGAATAGTATGCAGACCGCGCTGAGGAATAACCTCCGGAGACAACGGCGAGCAGGTAGAACAGGTGACTCACGGTCAGATTATGACCAGCCACAGATATGAGGGTGGAGAAAGGAATAACTGCTTTCAACAGGGTGGCAAGCAGTCCGCAGAAAATGCAGATGCCTGACAAGGCTGTAAACACTAATTTTCTGTTGCCAGCAGCGAAAAAACTCAAGGGCTTCTTTTGGACATCAACGCCGATGACCGTCGCCTTGTAGCCGGCTTCTTCTACGACGTCAATAATCTGGGCCCGGTGAGTGAGAGTCTGATCGTGCTTTACGGTCATGGTCGATGCCCCGAAATTAACCAGGACCTCTTCAACGCCTTCTGATTTCGATAACCTGCTCTGAAGTTTTGCTGCGCAGTCAGGGCAGTCAAGGCCGGTAAGGGTAAACGAAGAAACAGAAATTTCTGGAGCCACCCGGGCAATCTCAGGCTCACGGTATTGATACCCTGCCCTTTCTATGGCGGAGCTGATTCTCTCCGTGTTAACCACCTCTGGTTCATATTCAAACCAGACCTGGGAAGTGGCAAAATTTAAAGAAACCCAGGTGACACCTGGAATCTTTGATATTCGTTGTTCAAGTTTTGCTGCACAGTCGGCGCAGTCAAGACCTTCAATGCGGTAGTGGCTATGGTTGTAATGGCTCTGGAGCTTCAGCCCCTGGCGGATTGCAAAATTTTCAATAAGCTCCAGGGAGGTAAAATTGGGATCATATTCTACAAGTATCTGCGACGGATCTTCCGCAGATTCAACCTTTTTTATGCCTTTGAGTCTTTTTATATCGTCAATGAGCCGGGTGGTACAGTGAGCGCAATCCCCGTTTTCCCTCAACGATAGTGGAATGGTTAAATTTTTTTGATCGGCCATGTTTACCTTTTTTTACTCCCCAACTCCCCAACTCCCCAACTCAGGGCGACCACGCAGGGTCGCCCCTACTCCCTTTCCCTCACGTGAATCAGTCCTTCATTGAAGAGGTGCCTGATGTGGTCATCGTCGAGACTGTAGAACGCCTTCTGTCCCTCTCGCCTCACCTTAACGAGCCGCAGGTTTCTCAGGATCCGGAGCTGGTGTGATATGAGGGAATTCGTTGCATTGAGAAGGGATGCCAGATCGCAGACACAGAGCTCCTGCTTGGAAAGGAGATGAATGATATTGAGGCGGGTAGGGTCCCCCAGCACCTTGAAGGTTTCGGCAAGGTCCTGGAGTGCGGTGTGAGGCAAGAGAGCTTTTCTCAGCTCATTCACCTTTTTCGGGTTGATGTGTTTTACCTGGCAGTCATCAAATCCCATGTCTTATATACCTCTTTATTGAACACTTGTTCATATATTATGATAATCAGCATGGCGAGTCAAGGATTTTATTGTCGTAAATATATTTGCTATAATAACGCTTGACCCTATTATCGGAATAGCTTATGAGATATGGATGAAAAACACCGATTAAATAAAGAGAATTGGTACAGGTTCACATTTTTCAAATTCTTGGGTTGACGAATAACTTGACTGATACTTGACTAATCTGTTAGTATACGTTCATGAGTTACAAGCCTATTTTTACTATTACACCGTTGTTATTAAGGTGCGTCGAAGCTATCGCAGCGGAACGCGAACGGATTTGTGCAGCAACCGTCGAAGTGCCTTGGATACCGGCCCTGCAAAAGGATGCCCGTGCCCGTAACACGCATTCCTCAACAGCGATAGAGGGCAATCCGCTGACCCTGGAACAGGTTCGGGCCGTGGAGGAAGGCCTCGAATTGGCTGCCGTGGATTCCCGCGCCCAGCGAGAAGTCATAAACTATTTTGCCGGACTCCGGTTCATCGAGAAAAACGTTAAGAAACATCCACTCCACCATGAGCATGTACTGACACTGCACAGAATCATCGCCGGAAACGTCATGGATCAGGGTGAGGCAGGCCGTTATCGTACAATCAGGGTCCGCGTGGGTTCCTATATTCCACCAAATCCCGAAGATGTGTCCGGCTTGGTGTTTGAACTGTTGGAGTGGTGGAACAAGCATGCCGCTGAGTTGTCGCCTGTTCTGAGTCCCGCCATTCTGCATTATCGGTTTGAGGCTATTCATCCGTTCGCCGATGGCAATGGCCGAACGGGACGCGCATTGGCTTTGTGGGAGCTTTACCGGCGCGGGTTTGATTCGCATCACATTTTCTCTGTGGATGAGTACTACTGGGAGGACCGTCCCCGTTACTATGCCGAGCTTCAGAGGGTCAGGACTGAAGGTGGAGATTTGACCCACTGGCTCGAATACGTAGCAGAAGGAATTCTCATTACCTTGCAACGTGTATGGAAGCGCATTCAGCATATCAGTGCCTCGATACAAGGAGAACGTATTCGTCTCAGGCCCCGACAGGAGCAATTACTCCAACTGCTACGCGACCGAGGTGGTATGCAACCGAAGGAGATATGGAACGCCTTAGGAGTTTCAAGGCAGGGCGCCATGGATTTGCTCCGCCCGCTTCTGAAAGCGGGATTGATTTGCCGTGAGGGAACACACAAATCCGGCCGATATCGGTTATCTACTCCTGACCGTCGATCCAGACGCAGGAAGAATTAATGAAGGAAATAGTATGAGTGCTTTGAGTTTGCGCTTGCCGGAATCAATTCATCGTCACATCAGAGAGATTGCAAAAAAGGAAGGAGTATCTATTAACCAGTTTATTTCGTCAGCGGTATCAGAGAAAATATCTGTGTTGATGACAGAAGACTATTTGAAGAACAGGGCTAAAAGAGCAAAAAAGGAAGATTTCAGGAAAATATTAGCTAAGGTTCCAAGCCGCAAGCCACTCCCCGGCGATGAACTATAAACTCTACGAATCATCAGGGCATATCCGCAGTTTAGGACAAACCTCCCGCCGAGTCTGCAGGAGGAGTTGGATAAGTAGTTAGAGAATTTAACAGAATGGGGATAGGACGTAATTGGGGAAAACGGTTTCACATTTATCTTGAGGGGGAATTGGGCGGTGTCCCCGATTCCGCCGTTAGACATCTCATTCCTTACGCAAAGGTAACATGAAGATAGTATACAGTGCCTCCAATATTGCTCTTGTGAGCCTTTTCAAGGATATCCTGGAAGGGCAGGGGATTGAGTGCTGGATCACAAACCAGTTTCTCTCGGGTGCTGCCGGTGAGCTCCCGCCAATTGAATGCTGGCCAAAACTATGCGTTGACGATGATACGTTTCCGGAAGCAAGTCGTGTTGTTGAAGAGGCTCTTTCAGCTGAAACTGATGCGACTAAAACTTGGAAATGCAAATCATGCGGTGAAGACATTGAGGGACAGTTCACGGAGTGTTGGAATTGCGGGAAAAGTCGTTCCGAGTGAGAGTTCACCTTGCCTTTCCACCTTGAACCTAAAAACTGGCTGAAAATAGTTTTATTCCTTGTCGTTGTTCTCGTTGTTGTTTTCGCTGCTCTCTACACGGATGTCTCTCAGTATCTCTCTCCGGAGCGGTTGAGGAGTTATCTTGCCCTCTCCGGCCCGTATGCCCCCCTTATCTTTATCTCTGCCTTCATTGCAGGATTATTTTTAAGGATTCCCGGGTTCGCTTTCATTATCCTCGCTGCCGTGGTTTTTGGGAAATTCCCTGCGATGATCTATTCCTTCATCGCCATTGCCGCAGGGACAAGCCTTACCTTCTTTATCGCCCGGTTCTTTTTGTGTGATACGGTTTCTAAGATGGAGATACGCGGGGTCAGGGGTTTGAACGAGAAGATTACCCGGAGAGGGTTCTTGACCGTTTTCCTCCTCCGCCTCGTTTTTTTCCTGATGCCTCCTGTAAACTGGGTGCTGGGTGTGACCGGCGTGAAATACCGGGACTATCTGCTTGGCACGATACTGGGCGTATCTCCGGGGGTAATACTATTTTCTTTCGTATTCGGGGATATCGGTAAAATGGATTTTGCTTCAGGGTTCAGGGATTACCGCCTCTTCCTGCCTACCCTGGCAGGCATCTTCCTCCTGGCACTCTATTTTCTCTTCAAGCGTTATGTCAGGAAATGGTTTGATTGAATGGAGAAGGGAACCCGGGTGATGGGAGGTGCTGTAGTTTTGAGTTTACGTATTGAGAAACAGGTGCTATAAAACTAGTAATGATTTTCAGCTTGAAAGGGTGGCATGTATGCCGTTACTCACCGGGAAGGAGATCTTAAACAAGGCTGAGAGGGGAGGGTATGCGGTTGGCACTTTTAACATAAGCAACATGGAGATCCTGGGGCCTGCGCGGGACCTGAGCTATAAAGTGGTGCTTGAGAAGGTTACGCTGCTGGGAAGCGCAGGTAAAGCCTGACGATTGCGGATTTTAGAGTGCGGATTGCGGAATGCGAAATAAGGGCCTACCCGCCTTCGGCGGGCCTTCGGTCTTATCTACCCGCAGGAGCGGCCTGCCCTCCGCAAGGCTTCTGTAGGAGGGCCTCCGGCCTGATGGGCTGAGGTCTTATGTAGGGGCGCAATTTATTGCGCCCAGATGAATTAATACGAACGCATTAAGTAAAGCGTCATTGCGAGGAGTGAAACGACGAAGCAATCTCTTGTTTATGAGGTGAGATTGCCACGCTCCCGTTGGTCGCTCGCAATGACAATGTAATAGCATTTAATGCGTTTGTATTAGATTTAGTTAAACCCGGAACCTCATGAATGACATGGAACATACTCCGAGAGAAATCAGAGAACTAAAATCCCCCCCGTTTCTGAAGTACCTTATCACTGTAGCAGTCATAGGTATTCTCATTGCTATCATCTACTACCTCGAGCAAGTCTTCATACCTATATTCATATCTTTCATAATTGCCTACGCTTTACGTCCCACTGTTGACTGGCTTGAACGAAAGAAAATCAACAGGTCGATGGCAGTTACCTCCCTCTTCCTCGCCTTTTTCCTGCTCCTTACCCTTCTGCTGGTCCTGCTGATACCGGTAATCCATGAGGAGATTAATAAGCTTTTAGTTAATCTCCCGCAATACGTAAAGAACTTCCAGGATGAGCGACTCCCGCAGTTCGAGAAGCTGATGGGCAGGCGGCTGCCATACAGTTTCAGCGAATTTGTTAATAGCAGGCTCTCAAAGATTTCAAATCTTTCATACGATGTGTTAGAACCTCTGAGCAAGTTCGCACTCAAGATCCTCTCCAATATCCTGGATTTTATCATTAACCTCTTGAATTTTATTCTCATTCCGCTTTTTGCCTTCTACTTCATGCGCGATTACCATAAGCTGGAAAAAATGATCACCGACCTTATACCATTGCGCTATCATGATGGGTTTCGTTCGATCTCCAGAGAGATAGATTCTGTGCTGAGCAATTTCATACGGGGACAGTGTGCCGTATGCTGCCTCCTCGCAGTGTGTTACAGTCTGGGACTCTATTTCATCGGGATTGACCTCGCCGTTGTTGTAGGAGTTACTTCCGGTATCCTCTTCATTATACCCTATGTGGGAACCTTAGTCGGGATTGTATGGGCCTCGATTTTAGCTCTGATAAAATTCGGTGACTTCTTACACGTCTTCTATGTCTTGGGATGGTTTGGCTTTGTTCATTTATGGGAGGGATATTACTTTACTCCAAAGCTTGTAGGACATAAACTTGGTCTCCATCCTATGCTGGTGATAGTTTCTCTCCTGATTGGTGGAGAAGTACTGGGTTTATTAGGTATTTTAATTGCTGTACCTGTTACTGCTATCTTAAAGGTATTTATCAAGTATTTTCTTAAATCATATAAAAAATCAGCATTTTTTCTTGCAACATAAAACAATTCACCTGCCATAACCATATAACTGAACATAAGTAAAGAATTTTCTTGACAAAAATCAACAATGCTGTTACCTATATTCAAAAATTTAGGCACGTAGCTCAGGGGGAGAGCGCTACCTTGACGCGGTAGAAGTCGGCGGTTCGAAACCGCCCGTGCCTACCAAAAAACTTCCTTAAGCAGAATGGAAGATGTATTAACCTTTTAAGCTGTCAGTGTAAAATGGGCATCATTATCCATAAATATGGTGCCTTTTTTTCTTAAAAGAAGTTAATTGATATCAGTGGAAGAAATAAAATTAACCTTTGAAAATGGCTCTGCTCGATCCTTTCCTAAGGGGATTACTTTAAAAGAGTTAGCTGTTAAGATTGGAAAGGAAAATCATTTTCCTATCGCAGGGAAGGTAAATAATCGTCTGGTTGATCTCAGTTCGCCATTGCAGGATGACGCGCAGGTGAGTTTTGTCCACCTTAATTCCAGGGAAGGTCTTGATATTTTGAGGCATAGCACCTCCCATGTCATGGCTCAGGCCGTACAGGATCTCTACCAGGGTGCAAAGATTACCATTGGCCCTTCCATAGAGGATGGTTTCTACTACGACTTTGACTATGAAAAGAGTTTCTCTCCTGAAGACCTTGAGAAGATAGAGACAAGGATGAGAGAAATCATAGCACAGGGTTTGCCTTTTGATCGAATGGAGGTATCGCGGGAAGAGGCCATGAGGATCTACCAGGAAAAGAATGAACCCTATAAGGTGGAACTCTTGCGTGAACTCTCCGATGAGAAGATTTCGCTTTATCGGCAGGGAAACTTCCTCGATCTCTGCCGGGGCCCTCATCTCCCCTCGACCAGGAAAATAACGGCTTTTAAGTTAACTGGCATAGCCGGTGCTTACTGGAGAGGAGATGAACGGAACAGGATGCTCCAGAGGATTTACGGGACCGCCTTCCCGGATGAGAAACTTCTCGATGATTATCTCAGGAGGATCGAAGAGGCCAAAAAGCGGGATCACCGGAAGCTGGGCAGGGAACTGGATCTCTTCAGCTTCCATGAAGAGGTGGGAGCAGGGCTGGTGATATACCACCCCAAAGGGGCGATGATCAGGACGATCCTCGAACAGTACGAGATCAAAGAACATCTCAAGAGAGGATACCAAGTCGTCAGGGGACCTGAAATTCTGAAGTCAGAACTATGGAAAAGGTCGGGCCACTGGGATAATTATCGGGAGAACATGTATTTCACCGAAGTAGAGGGACAGCACTACGGCCTCAAGCCAATGAACTGTCTTTCCCACATGCTCATCTACAAATCACAAGTGAGGAGTTACCGTGACCTTCCCCTGAGGTATTTTGAGCTGGGTACCGTACACCGTCATGAGAAATCAGGTGTCCTGCACGGTCTTTTCAGGGTGAGGGAATTTACCCAGGATGATGCTCATATCCTCTGTACCCCTGAGCAGCTCTTCGATGAGATCACGGGGGTGATCAACTTTGTAAAAGACGTTATGAAGATCTTCGGATTTGAATACAGCCTGGAACTTTCTACCCGTCCCGCTCATTCAACGATCGGGAGCGACGAAGACTGGGAGAGGGCAACCGGGGCACTCAGGAAGGTACTGGAAAAGAATAATCTTCCCTATAATATCAATGAGGGCGAGGGAGCTTTTTATGGCCCCAAGATTGACGTGAAGCTCAAGGATGTCCTGGGAAGGGAGTGGCAGTGTGCAACGATCCAGTGTGATTTTGCCTTACCGGAGCGCTTCGATCTTACCTACGTGGGGAGCGATGGAGAGCGGCACCGTCCGGTCATGCTCCACCGGGTAATCCTGGGTGCAATAGAGAGGTTCCTCGGCATCCTGATCGAGCACTATGCCGGGGCATTCCCCCTCTGGCTGGCGCCAGTACAGGCAGTGATAGTGACTATCACTGACCGTGACCTGGAGTATGCAGAGAGCGTTTATCAGCAGTTGAACGATGCAGGGATTCGCGTAGAAAAAGATGTGCGGAATAAGAACTTGCGGCTGAAGATCAGGGAAGCTCAACTGCAGAAGATTCCTTACATGCTGGTTGTAGGGGATAAGGAGCGGGAGAACCACGGAGTATCTCCCCGCCATCGGAGCGGCAAAGACCTGAAGATGATGAACATTCAGGATTTCATCGCTCTGGTCAAGAAAGAATGTGAAGAAGTTTTTCATTAATCAGGAGGTGGGCATACGAAAGATACAAAAGAACTCAGGATTAATCGCCAGATCCCAGGTAAGGAGGTAAGGGTAATCGATCCGGACGGGAAACAGGTAGGTATCTTAACCGTCAGCCAGGCCTTAGCTCTGGCAGAACAGCATAGCCTCGATCTGGTTGAGATTTCACCTTTGGCAAGTCCCCCGGTCTGCCGGGTTATGGACTACGGGAAGTTCAAGTACCAGCGGAGCAAGAAATCTCAGGCCAGTAAGAAGAAGAGAGTACAAAGCATCGTTCACATCAAGGAGGTAAAACTCAGGCCGATGACGGATGAGCACGATTTTCAGTTTAAGCTCCGGCATATCAAGAGGTTTTTGGGTGAAGGGAATAAGGCGAAAGTGTCCATGATCTTCCGGGGAAGAGAGATTACGCATCCGGAATTAGGGAAAGAAGTTTTTCGGAGGATTACGGAAGCGGTGATGGATTTAGGCGCCGTCGAGCAGGAGGCGAGAATGGAAGGAAGAAATATGATCATGGTGATTACCCCCAAGGCCAAGAGCGGCTCCTGAGGGGTCGTGCTGAGAAAGGATTCAATTCAATGCCAAAATTAAAGAGCAAGAGCGGCATAACAAAGAGGTTCAAAATAACAGGAACGGGTAAGATTAAAAGGTCCAAGGCAGGTGCAAGCCACCTGTTAACGAGTAAGTCTCAGGGAAGGAAAAGAGGTCTGCGACATTCTGCCCTGGTGAGTAAATCAGATGCCCACAGGATCAAGAAGTTTATCGTACCCTGTTCGTGAGGAAAGGAGTTAGATTTACATGCCAAGAGTCAAAAGAGGATTTAAGTCCCGGAGAAAGCACAAGAAGATTCTCAAGCTTGCCAAAGGCTATCAGGGCGGTCGGAGCAGACTTTTCCGGAGTGCCATCGAAACGGTAGATCGGGCATTGAAATATGCCTACCAGGATAGAAGGACGAGAAAGAGGGATTTCCGTCGCCTCTGGATTACCCGCATTAGTGCTGGCGTGCGATTGTATAATCTCTCTTACAGCCAATTCATGAACGGGCTCAAGAAAGCCAAAGTGTTGCTTGACCGGAAGGTATTAGCCGATATGGCGGTCTCTGACCCCCAGAGTTTTTCCAAGATCGTGGAATTGGCAAAAGTGAACCTTTGATTGGAACCATCTCTGCCATGAACACACTGAAAGATAGGGTAGAAAAATTACACATCCAGTTCAGACAGCTTCTCTCTGAGGCGAGGGGAGATGCTTCTATCGCACAGATCAAGGCTCAATTCTTGGGGAGAAAGGGTGAACTCACTTCCCTGCTGAGGGATCTTAAGAACCTTTCACCGGCAGAAAGGCCGGAGACCGGGGAAGTTCTCAACCGTGTCAAGAATCAGATGGAATCTGAGATTGAGGAAGCCCTTCTCGCAGCCCGGCAGGAGAAGCAGAAAAAATCATTTGAAGAGAAGATTGATATTACCCTCCCCGGAAGGAGGATCCCCCTGGGGAAGGTTCATCCCATTACCCAGGTGCTCGAAAGGGCAACGGCAATTTTTTTTAACCTCGGTTTTGAAGTAGCAGAGGGACCGGAAGTAGAGTTTGACTACTACAACTTCGAGGCATTGAATATCCCCCGGGATCACCCTGCGCGGGACATGCAGGACACCTTTTACCTATCAGACGACATCCTGCTCCGGACGCATACCTCTCCGGTTCAGATCAGGGTCATGGAGAGCAAGAAACCGCCGGTGAAAATCATCGCACCGGGGAAGGTCTATCGCTGTGATTCGGATGTGTCCCATTCCCCCATGTTTCACCAGATTGAAGGCTTCTTCGTGGACAGCGGCGTATCATTTGCTGATCTGAAGGGAACGTTGACCGTCTTTGTCCACCAGATGTTTGGAGAGGAGACAGCACTCCGCTTCAGGCCGAGTTTCTTTCCCTTCACCGAGCCGAGCGCAGAAGTGGATATCCAATGCGTAATCTGTCAGGGCAGCGGGTGCAGGGTTTGTTCCGGTACCGGATGGATAGAGATACTCGGATCAGGCCTTATCCACCCTGAAGTCTTCCGGATGGTAGGCTATGATCCTGAAGAGGTATCGGGTTTTGCCTTTGGCATGGGAATTGAGAGGATTGCTATGCTGAGATACGGGATTGACGATATCCGTCTTTTCTTCGAAAATGATCTCAGATTTCTACGACAGTTTTAAGCTATGAAGATCAGTTTCAACTGGCTCAAGGAGTATGTAAATATTGATGACCTCTCCCCCTCTGAACTCGCGAACATCCTGACGCGAGGAGGGATCGAGATTGAAGGGATTGCAAACTGCTCACCTTCCATAGAAGGCGTGGTGGTAGGTGAAGTAGTATCGGTCCTCCCTCACCCCAACGCTGACAGACTCACCCTCTGTCAGGTGAAGGGGGGCAATTCTCCTCTGCCTATTGTGTGTGGCGCTAAGAACATGAAGGCGGGTGACAAGGTGCCCTTAGCCCTATCAGGTGCGAAACTATTAAAAGATTTCAAAATAGAGCGTACGAAGATTCGTGGCGAGTGGTCCTCTGGAATGATGTGTTCCGAGGTGGAACTCGGCCTCGGCGAGGACACCTCCGGCATCATGATTCTTCCATCAGAATTGCAGGTGGGGGAAAACCTCATTACCGCCCTTAAGCTGGATGATTATATCCTCGAACTGAACATAACCCCCAACAGGCCCGACTGGTTGAGCATGATCGGGATTGCCCGGGAAGTCGCTGCCTTAACCAACAGGAACATGAGACTTCCTGACGTTGCTGTGGTGGAAAAAGGAGAGAGCATAGAGAAGATCACCTCCGTTACCATAGAGGCTCCTGATCTCTGCTGGCGTTATACCGGAAGGGTGATCACGGGAACGAAGATTATGCTATCCCCGTTCTGGATGAGGAGGAGGCTTGAATCTCTGGGTGTCCGTGCCATTAACAATGCGGTGGATGTCACCAACTACTGTATGTTGGAATGGGGACAACCCCTCCATGCCTTTGATTTTGATCTCCTCGGGGGCAGGCGGATTGTCGTGAAGAGAGCCGAACCCGGCGAGCAGTTTGCTACCCTCGATAGTGTTGAGAGGGAACTTGATCCCGATACCCTCATGATCTGCGACGGAGAGAGAGCTGTTGCAATAGGGGGGATCATGGGCGGGTTAAACACCGAGGTGAGGCAGGAAACGGTGAACCTGTTCATAGAGAGCGCCCTCTTTAATCCCCGGTCAATCCGGAGAACCTCAAAAAAGCTCGGACTTTCCACCGAGGCTTCCCAGAGGTTTGAGCGGGGGATAGACCCGCAGGGAGTTGTCCATGCCGTGGATCGTGCTGCCCTCTTCATCAGCCAGCTGGGAGGCGGACAGATAGCACAGGGGTACGTTGATGCTTCTACACCGAATGTACCGTTACCCTCTCGCATCACGGTAACAGTAGGGAGGGTGAATCAGCTCCTGGGGACTGCCATAGAAAAAAAAGAGATAAAGAATTGCCTGGAGAGGCTTGAGCTCAGTCCCGTGGAACGTGAACAGGGAACGCTGGAGCTCGTGGCTCCGAGTTTCCGTCTGGACTTGAAACAGCCAATTGATCTGGTCGAAGAAGTTGCCCGCATTCACGGATATGATAATATCCCTTCTCGCCTTCCTTCCCATACGCTTGCTTTCAAAGGGCAGTCGCCCCCCCAGCTTTTTGAGGAAAAAGTGAGAAGGGTCATGAGGGCATGCGGCTTCCAGGAAGTCATTACGTACAGTTTCGTTGACCCCGGGGAAATAGATGCACTGAGACTTCCTGCCTCTGATCCGCGCAACCATGCGCTCAAGATCATGAACCCCCTGTCCGAGGCGCAATCGGTTATGAGAACTACCCTGATCCCTGGGCTCCTTTCCACCATGAGGAGAAACATTTATCAGAAAAATTACGATCTGAAGCTCTTTGAAATGGGGAAGGTCTTCATCCAGGAAGAGAAAGGTCGCCTCCCAAAAGAGAAGCGTATGGCCTCGGTATTAATCACCGGCCTCCGTTCTGGTGAAGTGTGGCATATGCCAAAAGAGGAAGTAGACTTTTACGATATCAAAGGTTGCATGGAGGCAATGCTGGAAGAACTGAACATACGGGATGTTCAGTTCGCACCCCCTCGGGATGTTCCCTTCCTGCATCCCGGGAAATCCGGTATGCTCACCATTGGGGGAAAATGTATAGGCATCCTGGGAGAGGTTCATCCTGAGCTGCTTTCGTACTATGATCTCCATAAGCGCGCGCTGATCTTTGAGGTCGATGGTGATGCTCTTTACCAGTGCTCAGAGAGCACGCGATACTTCAGACCGCTTTCCAAATATCCCCCGATTTACCGGGATATCGCTCTCATCATTAACCAGGAAGTGACTGCTGAAAGAGTGAAATCTGCCATTCAGGGACTCAGCCTGGATTTGGTAGAAGAAGTTTCGCTCTTTGATTTTTACCAGGGTAAACCCGTGCCCGAAGGGAAGAAGAGCCTTGCCTACCGGATCAAATACCAGGCGTATGATCGTACTTTGACCGACGAAGAGGTAAATCTCTTCCACGGCAAGATTACCTCTTTTTTAATAAAGGAATTAGGAGTAGAAGTTAGATAGCATAATATGAAAGAGTGAAGGAGGGGTTATGACCAAGGCAGAGATTATTGAGAGTGTGAATAAAAAAGTAGGTCTGTCCAAACGGGAATCAACCAGGATCGTAGATACCGTATTTGAGATTATCAAGGCTACCTTGGAGAGAGAAGAGAATGTAAAGATCTCTGGCTTTGGAAATTTCGTGGTACGAAAGAAGAGAAGTCGAAGGGGGAGGAATCCCCAGACCGGTCAGGAGATAGAAATCTCATCCCGTAAGGTCCTGACGTTTAAGGCGAGCCCTGTATTGAAACGGGAATTAAATCAACAACCACACAATGCGACTGCGTGATTATGGCTACGGAAAAGTCAATTCCCGATAAGATGTATTTCAAAATCAGCGAGGTGAGCAAGCTCACCGGCCTGGAACCGTACATCCTGAGGTACTGGGAAACAGAATTCAAGATGATCAAGCCGATGAGGACAAAAACCAATCAGAGGCTTTACCGGAAGAAAGACCTGGAATTGATCTTCAGAATCAAGCGGATGCTCTATGAAGAGGGATTTACCATTTCCGGGACAAGGAAGAAGCTGGAAGAAGAATCGACGAAAGAGCCTGAACAACTAAGGTTGACTCTGGAGGACAAACACTATTTAAGTCTCCTGATTAAGGTGAAGAAAGAGCTGAAGGCACTGCGCGCTTCCTTGCGGTAGGATTGCAGGAGGCTGGAAGGAACGGGAAGAAAAGATGGCGATGAGGGTTGTATGAGTTAACCGATACACTGAAAGGGATCGTTTGATGACAAAGAAGACGAAGGCCCCCAAAAAGAAACAAAAGAAGACGGGCATCAAGGAAAAAAAGTTTTATGTCATCATCAAAGGGAAAAAGCATTTCATCAGCCTTGATGTGAGCGAACGTTATCATTTCAGGCGGGGAGAGAAATTCCCATTTACCCACCTCAAAGTTTTTCAGGAAAAATAGCGAGCGGTGAAAGGATTCAACAGACGCTCCTGGAAAGGTGATTGATAAAAAAGAGAAAAGAAGGTTTGGAGTTTCGAAGATGAGCGAAGATAAGAAAAGGACGAGAAAACCGCCAAAGAGAAGAAGGATTACCTCTGATAATCCTGCACCAACCCGGCCCACCAAAGAGTCGATGGAGAGATTGAAAGAGATTGCCCGTGAAAAAGGGTGGGCAGTCAGGTAAATGACGAGTACCCTGAGGGATTGTCCCGCAGGAAAAAGATAAGAAATATACGGAGGAGGCAGGACTCTTCCGTGATCAGCATGCAAGGCCGGTATCATGATACCTGAAATATGTGCGAGCAGGATCAAGGGAGGTGAGAAGATGAAGAAGAAGGTAGTAATCTTGAAAGTGGATCTTTATACCCGGATAGTTCTGACCCTCATTGCTCTGTCTCTCGGAGGGATACTGATCAGGCCACTCGTAGTTCCGACAGCGGCGGATGCACAGGGGGCAGGTCTCCAGGCACCGGCTGCCCGGAGAACCATCCTGGATGTGAACATCGCTCAGATAAACGGAAAGGAACCGGAGGTTGCACGGCCTCTCAGGGTAAGTATCGCCAAGTCTCAGACCATTCCAGTTGATATTACTAACCCCGAGGCTATCGGGGTGAGGGTGGAAGAATCGTCGGTTGTGCCCGTGCGTTTGGTTGAGCCCGAAACGGTATCAGTTGAGATTGTCGGGCCTAAGCCCCTCCCCGTTGTTGATACGTGGCATAAGTACTACATTCAGCCGAAGGAATAAGCGAGGTATGCAGATGTTAGGGGAATCGGGGAACCTGCATTCTGTATGATAAGATTTTTGGGGTAAACTTTTTGATTCAATCTACAGGAGAGGGAAGAATATGATTAAGTCAGAACTGATCCAGAAGTTGTTCGAGGCTACGAAGATACCAAGGAAAGCAGCAGAGCTGGCAATGAACACGATCTTTGACACCATGACCGAAGCGCTCTCCAAAGGTGAAGGCATAGAAATTCGTGGGTTTGGGAGCTTTAAGGTGCGGGAGTATCGGGGGCGAGAGGGAAGGAATCCCAAGACCGGAAAGATCATCAAGGTTGCTCCGAAGCGCCGCCCGTTTTTTAAGGTGGGAAAGGATTTGAAGGAAAAGGTGGATACGCCTTAG
>Ga0315279_10006304_pt1 | contig 15014 bp, 16 predicted proteins | sample YL17G06_20_MG_FD_203694 | JGI IMG/M metagenome (GOLD analysis project Ga0315279, IMG submission 203694) | Sediment microbial communities from Yellowstone Lake, YNP, Wyoming, USA - YL17G06_20 | ecosystem: Environmental > Aquatic > Freshwater > Lake > Sediment | place: USA: Wyoming | collected... | reverse complement strand
AATGAGGTTGGCGAAATAGCCGGGGGCGACCGCCCCCAGCCCATCCAGCCGGAAATATCCCGCCGTATTGATGGTAGCCATCTGAATCGCCCGCACCGGGTCGAGCCCCAATCTTATTGCTTTGCGCACCACGGCGTCGATATCGCCGTCCCTGAGGATATCGACACAGCTGCGGTCGTCAACCACGAAGAAACACCGCTGATAGGTCTTATCCGTCACCAGAGGTAGCAGGGCTTCCAGGTTCTTCTCCGTGGAGCCTTCCCTTATCATAACATGCATGCCCCGCCTCAGCTTTTCTTCAGCCTCGGCAAGTGTGACCGACTCGTGGTCGGAGCGTATACCCGCGCCGATATAGGCGTTAAGGTCTTTACCTCTGACGCCGGGCGCATGACCGTCAATTACTTTGCCCCTCGCCGATACGATTTTCTCGAGTATATTGGCATCACCGGCCAGGACGCCGGGGTAGTTCATCACTTCGCCCAGCCCGATGCAGCCCCGCCACCGCAAAATACGCCTGATATCTTCCGGACCGATGGTTGACCCCGGGGTCTCCAGGTGAGTCGCCGGTACGCAGGAGGGGGCCATGAGAAATATATCGAAAGGCAACCGCCGGGCGCAGTCCAGCACATACCTGATACCCTCCAGGCCGCTGACATTGGCAATCTCATGCAGGTCGGTAACGATGGCCGACGTTCCGTGCGGCACCACCGCCCGCGCATACTGGCCGACATCCAGCATGGAGCTTTCCAGGTGGGTATGCCCACTGATGAGACCCGGCGCCAGGTATTTACCCTCTAAATCAAGGACCTCTTTTGCCTTTTGATAGTCCCCTAAACCGGCCACCCTGCCACCGTATATGGCCACGCTGCCGGTCTCCACCTCGCCGTTAAAGGTATTGACCACCTTAGCGTTGGCCAGGATAAGGTCAGCGGGAAATTCACCCCTGGCTACGGAAATAAATTGACCCATCGTAATTTTCTGACTCATATTCGCTCACAATCCGGTGTATTGCATGAATAACGGAATATCGCTCAGGTCCGGCAACAGGCAGGACGGAGACTCTGCCAGCAGCTTATTCCTGTCGGCACGGCCGGTACCTACGGCTATTGTGTTGACGCCTGAATTCCTCCCGGCGACGATGTCGTGAGGTGAATCGCCGATAAGAAAAATATTTTCATCGGGGATGGCATCATGATTAAGTTTTCGTCCTCTTTCGATGGCCACCCGGACTAGCTCGGTCCTGTCGGCGCTGTCTGAGCCGAATCCGCCGAACGAGAAATAATGGCCTATATCGCCACGTTTCAGCTTTAAATATGCGGCTGATTCAAGGTTACCCGTTTCCAGGCCGAGTATCACTTCCGTATTGGAGGATAGCAGAGAAAGAAGCTGTGCCACGCCGGGCATCAGGCGGAATGCGCACCGCTTGAGTTCTTCAGGGAGAAGTGCTAAGTACTGCTCTACCAGCGAGTTATATTCCTCGGCATCCAACCTGTGTCCCAGCACTTTCACGGACGCCTCTTGAAAAAGCTCCGGGTCGGTCCTGCCGAGAAAACTGATATCCTGTATCGTTTTCTCAGTTCCGAAGATGTCATGGAAAGACCTGTTCATAGCCTGCCGGGTGGCATCCTCCGCCCTGAGCAGCGTGCCGTCGATATCGAAGAGAAGCAGCGTCTTCACTTACTCTCAGCGTCCCCTCTTATTAAATTTACTAACCATTATCATCGCCCTCGAGATAGCATATATCGTGAAGATTGCGGTACTTTTCGTTAAAATCAATACCATAACCAACGATGAACTTATCGGGTACGGTAAAGCCCGGATAGTCGATAGTAACCGGCACCCGCCGCCGGGACGGCTTGTCCGTCAGTGCGCAGAGTCGGAGCGAAGCCGGTTTTTTCTTCTTCAAATACTCCAGGAGAAAAGCGACGGTGATGCCGGTGTCTACGATGTCCTCGACTACCAGCACATGCCTGCCCCTTACATCCAGTCGCAGCCCCTGCACCACCTTCACCCTGCCTTTAGTCTGCTGCCCGCTTCCGTAGCTCGATAGCCTGATAAAATCCACCTCCAGCGGGAAATCGAGCCGCCGCATAAGGTCGGCCATAAACACAAAGGAGCCCTTGAGAATACCCAGCAGGAGGGGATTTTTTTCACGGTAGTCTCCGGTGATTTCCGAAGCCAGTCGCTTAACGGCGGACGCTATCTCCGCCTGTGGTATAAGCACACGTAGTCCGGACTGCGAATCCATAACTAAATGAGATTATAGACTTTACCGCTGTCTGTGTCCATATAACCGGGGAAAATTTTACAGTCCTCACCCTTGTCACTTAACATAACTCTAAAAACGAATCAAAGCTCCCCACGAAGGATTCGTTTCCCTAAAAAAATTTTTAAGTTTTGTCACCCCTTCTCTAAATGTAATACAAAGTGAGGTAAGTAAGATGAGCTAACCAGACCATCAGGTGAGTTATATTTGATAGATAAAGTCAGTCTCTACCGCTGTGGTTCGATGATGACTTTGAGTGATTCCTTTGCCTCGGCGACAAGTCTAAAACCAAGCCCTGTCTCCGCTAGACCAAGCCGATGGGTAATCATCTCCCGCACCGGCAAACGTTGGGTCTGGATGAGCTGGAGCGCCGCAGCATAGTCGGCAGGGCTGCCGGCATAAGAAGTGGTGAGCGTGATATCCGTACGCCAGAAGAGGTTGTTGATAGAGATGGGAATAGTAATACCGGGGGCAGTAGGCGCGAAGAAGAGAACGGTGCCACCCCGCTCAACAGTCGCTAAAGCCTGATTCACCGCGGTTACGGCTCCGGTGCATACAATGACGAGGTCGGCAAGCCATCCGCCGTTTACCTCGCGCATACGGTCGGGAGAGAACTCATCGGCGTTAATCACCGCATCAGCACCGAACTTTTTAGCCGCCTTCAGCCGGTAGTCGTTGATGTCTACGGCCACGATGCGTCCGGCCCCCAGCGCCTTTGCCAGCTGCACGTGGAGCAATCCGGAAATGCCGCTGCCGATTACGAGCAGGCTCTGTCCTGGATGAAGGTTAGCCCTTCGCTGTCCGCGCAGGACACAGGCCAGCGGTTCGATAAAGGTGGCTTCTTCAAAAGACATATCGTCAGTCAGGGGAAAGACACCACGGTTGACGTTGATGGCGGGAAGCCGCACGTACTCGGCGAAGCCACCAGGGTCGAAGTTCGTACGGCGCAGAGTATCGCAGACGGTGTGGTTGCCACTCAGGCAGTAATGGCAGGTGTTGCAGGGTACATGGTGAGCCACAGCCACGCGGTCGCCGACCTTATATATCTTAACGCCCTCCCCCACCACCACGACCTCACCGGCAATCTCGTGTCCGAGAATCAGCGGCGCACGGTCGAGGCGGTACCATTCCATGACATCGCTGCCACAGATACCGCTGGCGATGATGCGTACCAGCAACTCTCCGGGGCCAATACGGGGTACCGGCCTTTCCTCGATGCGAACGTCTCGATTGTTGTACCATACGGCAACGCGCATTTCCCGCCCTATATCCTACTGTTTTTTAATGGTATCGTATATCCCCTGGGCTTTTTCCGGCGTGGCGTTATCATGAATGATGGCGCGTATAGCCTGTATCATCGCTACCGGGTGCTCGTTCTGCCAGATGTTCCTCCCCAGGTTAACGCCGATAGCGCCCTTCTGGATGCCATCATGAACGAACTTGAATACTTCGAACTCTGTTTCCGTCTGGGGTCCGCCTGCCATGACAACCGGCACGGGACAGCCCCTCACCACCTTTTCGAAGTTCTCACACCAGTAGGTCTTGACGACACGAGCGCCGAGCTCGGCGGCAATGCGGCAGCACAGGGCAAGGTAACGGGCTTCCCTCTTTTCCATCTCCTTTCCCACTGCCGTGACCGCCATGACGGGTATGCCGTACTTTTCACCTTCGTCGACCAGTTTCGACAGGTTCAATAGAGAGTCTTTTTCGTAGCTGGTGCCGATAAATACCGAAATGCCCATCGCCGAGGCATTGAGACGTATAACCTCGTCAATGCCGGTGGTAATACCCTCGTTGGCGAGGTCGGCGCCCACCATGCTGGTGCCGCCGGATACCCTTAGTATTATCGGCCTGGTATTATCCGGGTCTACTGATGAACGCAGTACACCCCTGGTAATGAAGAGGGCGTCAGCATAGGGTAGAAGTGGCTCGATGGTCTTGCGCGGCTCTTCCAGCTTGCGCGTCGGTCCCTGAAAATAGCCGTGGTCAACGGGCAGGAAGAGACATCTCCCGTCCGATTGAATCAACTGTGCCAGGCGGTTAGCCATTCCCCATTCCATAGTCGGTATCCTCCTTGCGTGCTTGCATGGTCACATCTCTAATTTATGAGATGGAGTCTACTTTGTCAAATGAAAAGGCGACAGAACTAAATTTTTTTAGGAAACGAATCCATCGTGGGTAGCTTTGATTCGTTTTTAGAGTTATGTTAAGTAATTTGGAATAAAGTGTCATTTAGATTAAAGGCGAGTCGGCGTATCTTTTAGACACTCACGATAGCAGAATTATATAATAAGCAATAGCGGAGGTATTTACATGGGCATTATCGGTCTAATTATCAGTCTGATTGCCGGTTTTTTCATGCTGATAGGACTCATTCCATTTCTGGGATGGTTTAACTGGTTCACAACGCTACCGGTCGCTATCCTGGGGGCGATAATAAGCGGTATCGCCGCTTCACGCTGGAGGAGCGGGTATGCTATCGCCGGACTCGTCATCAGCCTGGCAGTGTTCGTGATGGCAGTTGGCAGGCTGGCTATCGGTTGCGGTATTTTTTAGCTGCCTTCGGCTATCATTTCTACCTTACCCCCTGACAGGCTACAAGCCACCCCCTTTGTCCCCCTCCAAACTAAAGTCAGTGTGAACACCAGATATTGACTTGTTTGGAGGGGGATAATATTTTGAGAGGTGGCTTCGCCCCCGTTCGACAAGCTCAGGACAAGCCCCTCTCGCTTCGCATTCCCCTTTCGGGTATTTGTCACCCTCACCCATTCGCTATGCTCAAAGCAAGCCCTACCCACTCTCTTCAGGGAGAACCTTCAGGGTGAACCCATCAAGGGAGAGGGATATTCACAAGGGGGTGAGGTTGAACTGGATTCCAGCCTTCGCTGGAATGACAATACTGTAAAGACGGATTCTTCGCTCCGCTCAGAATGACAGTAGGGAGATTCTGGATTCTCCTTCAGCTGAAGGACTGGAATGACAATTGTTGGAAGGCTGGAATGACAGCAAAACATTATGAAACAATATCCCGAAGTTGCTTTGATTTATCCAACGGTGGTCAATCCGATTTTTTCCACGCTACGAGCTTCTTAACGGCGTTAACAATATCAGAGGTGTTCGTGCCCGGGCCGAAGACAGCTTTAATACCGATTTTTTCCAGGGCGGGGATATCGTCCTCGGGGATAATGCCTCCGGCGACCACGATGACATTGCCCATCCCCTTTTTGCACAGCCTCTCCATGACCTCCGAGAAAAGCTCCATATGGGCGCCGGAAAGGCAGCTTAGGCCGATGACATCGACATCTTCCTGGAGGGCTGACGCGACAATCATTTCCGGCGTCTGGCGAATGCCGGTGTAGATAACCTCCATGCCGGCATCGCGCAGGGCGCGCGCCACCACCTTGGCGCCGCGGTCATGGCCATCAAGTCCCGGCTTGGCTATGAGTACACGAATTTTTTTACGACTCATTATTGGCGACTCCATACTAAGCACTAAATAAAAAGCACTAAATTCTAAGCACTAAATCCTAAACGTTTTGTAATTTGGATTTGTTTAGAGTTTAGATATTAGTATTTAAAATTTTTCTCTCTCCTTTACACAATGCACCCCACCCCGAGATTCTTCAGTCATCCTTCCGCTGAAGGACTCCTTCAGAATGACAATATTAGAGTTCTGGATTCCCGCTCCCGTATCAAGTACGGGACAAGCTTAGCGGGAATGACGATTGTGGAAAGGCTGGACAAGCTCGACGAGAACGCCGTTGACCGATTTCGGATGGAGGAAGCCGATTTTTCCGGCCACTCCGTCCCTGCCCTGCTTATCGATAAGCTGCACGCCTTTGCCCTCCATCGCCCGCAAATCTTTATCGATATCATCAACCTCAAAAGCAATGTGATGAAGTCCTTCACCACGTTTCTCCAGAAACTTCGCCACGGCGCTATCGGGGCCGGTCGGTTCAACCAGGTCAATCTCTATCCCTTCGCCGATTTTAAAAACAGCCTCGGTCACCTTCTGGCAGGGAGCATCCTCGATATGCGCCTTGAGCCCCAGCAGGCGCTCGAAGAGAGCCACACTCTCTTTAAGGTCTTTTACAGCGATACCGATATGATGAACTTTTTTAATCATTTGATGTGTTTCTCCGTTTTTATATGTCCCCTCTCCCTTGAGGGGAGAGGTAAGGGTGAGGGTGAAATTCAAACAGTCCCCCTCACCTTAATCCTCTCCCACGTTGGGGAGAGGAAATATATTCAGCTAAATAATTAAAAACTCCCTCTGGACACCAAAGACATCGCGCAGGGCATCGCAAATTTCTCCCACCGCGGCATAGGCCTCCACGCAGCGGATAAAAGCGGGCATGGTATTTTCCGAGCTCCGGGCTACCTTTTTCAGGTTGTCCAGGGCCGAAGCTACATCGGCGGCGTTCCGCTCTTTTTTTACCTTTTTAAGTCCGGATATCTGCTTTTTCGCTTCTTCGGGGTTAACGCGTATAAGCCCCTTGATTTTAGCATACGGGGTAACGAATTTGTTCACGCCAACGATTACCCTTTTTTCCGCTTCCACTTCCTGCTGATAGCGGTAGGAGCTTTCCTGGATTTCCCGCTGCTGGAAACCTTTCTCGATAGCGCGCAAGGCACCGCCGAGAGAATCGATTTTAGCGATATACTGCCCGGCTGCCTTCACCATATCCTGCGTCAGGCGCTCCACCATAAACGCACCGCCGAGCGGGTCAACGGAGTCGGCCACGCCGCTCTCATAAGCCAGAACCTGCTGTGTCCGTAGCGCCGTGGTGACGGCCTCTTCCGAAGGCGTGGCATAAGCCTCATCATAGGAGTTGGTGTGGAGCGACTGCGTGCCGCCGAGGACGGCCGCCAGCGCCTGGATAGCCACCCTGACGATGTTATTGTAGGGCTGCTGGGCGGTCAGCGAGCAGCCGGCCGTCTGCGTATGGAAACGCAGCATACAGCTGCGCGGCTCTTTCGCGTTAAATCGCTCTTTCATTATCTTAGCCCAAAGAAGTCGCGCCGCCCGGAACTTGGCGACCTCTTCCAGCAGGTTGTTATGAGCATCGAAGAAGAAGGAAAGCCTTCCGGCAAAGTCGTCTATATTTAGGCCGCGGTCGAGAGCCGCCCGGACATAGGCGATACCGTCGGCAAGGGTAAAGGCGATTTCCTGCACCGCCGTCGCACCGGCCTCGCGGATATGATAGCCGCTGATGCTGATGGTGTTCCAGCGGGGGAGTTCGCGGCTGCAATATTCAAAGATATCGGTGGTCAGCCTCATGGAGGGTAAAGGGGGGAAAATATAGGTGCCGCGGGCAATATATTCCTTTAAGATATCATTCTGGATGGTGCCATCTAATCTGTCTAAAGATATCCCCTGTTTTTTAGCCAGGACGACATACATAGCCAGCAATATCGGGGCGGTGGCGTTGATGGTCATGGAGGTACTGACCTTGTCCAGCGGGATGCCTTTGAAGAGCACTTCCATATCCCGCAGCGTATCGATAGGCACGCCGACTTTACCCACCTCACCCCACGCTAAAGGGTGGTCGGAATCATAGCCAATCTGCGTGGGTAAATCGAAGGCAACGCTGAGTCCGGTCTGGCCCTGCTCCAGGAGGTAACGGTAACGGCGGTTGGACTCCCCGGCGGAGGCAAAGCCGGAATACTGGCGCATCGTCCAGAGCCGACCGCGGTACATGGTGGGCTGGATGCCGCGTCCGAAGGGATACACGCCGGGATAACCGGGCGATTCTTCGAGGTCGATACCCTCAAGGTCTTCGGGGGAATATAAGGGCTCTATTGCCATGCCGGAGGTAAGGTTGAACTCCGGCTGCCGCTCCGGGAAACGCTTTAACGACGGCTCCAGAACGCCCCTGACCCACTTTTCCTTACGCTTATCGGGCACTAAGGCTTACCTCCCCTTCCGGACTTTTTCCTACGGCATTTTTCGCACAAGCCGAAGATAGCGACATGCCGCAATTCGGCGCGGAAATTATAGTCACGGAACAGGATATCCCTGAGAGAAGACAGGGTTGATTCGTCAATGTCTATAACAACACCGCAGTCCTGACAGACAAGGTGATGATGGTGGCCGCTCTCTTCCGCGTGATACCGGATGCGCCCTTCTCCCAGGTTAATCTCGTACACCATGCCGAGCTTCTTTAATAGCTCCAGGGTACGGTAGACCGTGGAGATATTGACATGAGGATACTTGGCGGCTACCTGAGCATAGATTTCCTCGGCGGAGATATGGTCGCGGCTGCTTTCTATCGCCGAGAGAATCATCAACCGCTGGGGCGTCAGGCGATACCCTTTTTCACGCAACCTTTCGGTGATGCCGGTGGTATCATGCATATGACCGTGTTCTCTATTAGATTCAGACATTTAATAGTCTTCTAGACCCCATTGTTTAAACATCTGCTTATAAAAGTCCGGCCGCGGGAAGTCCGGCAGCATAAAATAATTATGGTTCCGGTAGGCAAAGCCCTGGTCCTGGAATTTGTTAAGGCCGGTAAGCAGTCCGTCCATCCTGGCCGCCGGGACGGAGAACATCATTTCGCCTTCATCGCCAAGCGCCCGCTGGTACTCGCCGGGGTCAGGCAGGACTACCCAGTACCCGTCTTTGAGCATGGGAGTAACGACGGCGTGAGCGCAGGAGGGAGGAAAATAACGCCCGTCAACCTGCGATATTTCATCGTGGTTCAGGGAAAGCAGCACACTCCGCAACTGGGAGGTATTGGAATAAATAATCACCACGTCCGGCTTAAAAGCAGTGCTCTTCAAGGGCGCCGTCAAAACGCCGATATATTTGCCATACTCAAATCGTTCGTAGGGGTGACTCTGTACGGGAGTACGTGCTTCCGGCATTGGCACCATACCATAAGCCATCAGGGCGGCCGGGCACCAGTGGTCTTCCTTCAGCATGGCGACGGTAGCCCCCTCCCGCCGCGACATGGCGAAGGCCTGGCACTGGGCGAGATGGTAGTTGTGGTCTTTCTTCGGCCTGACAGCCCCCTGCGGGATATCTGCTTCCTTCTCCAGCATTTTTACAGCCACAGGAGATGTCCTGAGCAATAGTATCTTCTCAAGCTCTTCACCAAAACGATTGAACTCTTTCAACGTGGTCACGATAATTCACCTCCTGATTTTTTTCCTGCAGGAATAATTATTCAAAACATTATCTATTTATACTGGCTGGCTTTTCCAGAAGAGACATGGAAGATAGGCCGCTTGATATTCCGGATGATGACGGGACCGTGCTGGACACCGGCCGGTATGCAAGCAGAAAAACTCCTGTCTACTATGTTTTTTTCATTATCGATTGTAATCTCAATTTCCGCGCCGAGGTCCTGGATATTATCGTAATTGTAGCCAAAAAAGCCGAGCACCTCGTTGAAGTTATGGGTATGAGACTCACAAAGCTTTATTTCCTTCTTGGAGCCGGGCAGTATCCACTTGGTCTCGGCGTAGAACTCTGCGCCAGGGACGGTATCGGCATCGACCTGAACAATCGGCTTGACGATGTTGGGGTCGTTTTTAACGCGGTAAGGAGGATATTTGGCATTGGCTTTAGGCGTATCTACAACGTATTTAGCGTTTCTACCCGTATGCATTTCAATTACCTCTTTCTAAAAATAAAATGAATTTGACATCTTAAGCTAAACGTACATATCGCCCGAACCAAGGGTCATGTGGAACATGGGGGCGTCCATGCGGTGGAAAACCAACGGGTTGTGCATCATACCTTCCGGGATGTATACCATGAAGCTCCTGGTGAGGATGAATTTTTCATCTTCCAGCCAGAACTCAATCTCGCCGCCGAGGTCGCTGGGGTCGTTCATATTAGTACCGAAATAGCAAAACAGCTCGATGAAGGGATGAGCATGGGGGGTAATGCCGGGCATTTTTTTCATATCTTCCGGCTTAATGACCGCAGGCCTTACTATCTGCCGCTGGTCTTTCATCGTTGAAGGCCACTGCCAGGTGTACTCGCCGTAGAAAGCGTCCGGGAGAACCTCGCTATCCATCCAGATAACGTGTTCCAGCCCCAGACGGTAGCCATCCCGGTAACCCTGGGCGATTTGCTGGGGGCCTTTGTAGCCGGGCATGACAATGCCCCTTTTCAATTCCGTTGTGATATACTTACCGTATTTCGATTTTGCCATTCTCAGGTTCTCCTTTCTTCCGTTGTAAGATTATAACATTTCGCCCTATATCATTGCTGCTTTGGTTCTATTTTTCAGGCTATTCCATTTTTTTTGGTATCCAGCCCCGCCTTTTTACCCACCAGTAGACAAGACCGGTAGCCACGACAGTGGAGCCAATCATCAAAACCAAATACCAGCCAAGGTCTTTGGGCCCGATGTCAAAGACGGAGTTGCCTAACATCGTGGCGAGGGTATTGGGAACAAGGACAGCGGTACCTATGATGGTAAGATAGGACATGAGCAAAGCCAGCCGGTTATTGAGGTTCTGAAGCTGGTTATTATAGATACTCTGTAAGACCTCCAGCCCTGAAGCCAGGACTTCCGACAAATGCTCCGCCAGACTTATCTGCCGGCTGACATCCTCAGCCAATATGCCTAATTTATCAATAAGCTTCTGGTCATTAGTAATAAGCTCAGCATCTCCGTAACGCAGGGTATGGATCACGTGTACAGTATCCCAGAGGGCATTAAGGTAGATAATCAGGGCATGCTTCATGTGGTATATTTCCGGTCCCAGTGTACTCCGGGGGGTATAGGGGTCTATCATATTTTGGTTGAGTTTATCGCCCTTTTCCTCAATCTCCCGCAGATGTTCGGAATTCCATCCGTTATTTTCGTCAATAATGCGCATGAGCAGCATGGTCAGTTTATCTTCAGCATTTGCCTCAACCGGTATTTTCTTTAGAACGGTTTCCGAGTATCTCCGCAGGCGGATAAATCTCCGGTCGATATTAAGCGGGTGTATGGTAAAGACAAGGTTCTTCTTTAAAAGTATCATGAGCGGATTTGGCTCCACCTCCAATTTGGTGACCTGAATGGAAGGCATTTTCATCCCGACCTCAGTCTCATAATCGCGGTAGGTCGACCGCGATTCGCCGGTCAGGTCGGAGATGAGTTGATGAGTGAAGCCGAGCTGTCCAGCAACAACCGGCAGCTCCTTATCAAAGTCCCGGGCGACGAAATCAACCCAGCTGATAGCCGCAGTGTCGAGTATCTCCCGGAATTCTTCCATTGACTCGGTATTTTTTCTGATGATACTACCCGAGGACGAGAGAGCCACACAGAACCAGGGTCTTTGTAAGGCTTCAGGCGCACTCTCAACTCTCTCTTCTTTTGCGTTCGTTATTATGGTTTCGTCTGCCATCGCCATCATGCACCCCTCCGTTCTTCCGGTGGAATTTATAGATTATACAAAAAGTGACTGCTTAATTCATTATCTGCCAATAATCAGCAGCGCGTCAACAGGTTTCAGGGTGTTAAAAAATGAAGAGATTGGACTCGCCTGTTTTCTGCTGCTTGTATATTTAACCGAAAATGGCTTAATAAAAAGCAGCGGTCAAAAAGCCCAACAAGCTGAAGATTGATAATTTTTCTGCGTGGATGGGTAGACAGTACAGGACTCGAACCTATTACTTCCTGCCTTCTATCATATCCTTCAGCGTAAAGTCCAGGCCCAGCTCCTTCAGCTTCTTCTCGGTGGGGATACCATCTTTCGTCCAGCCGCGCAGCTGATAATATTTGTCCAGAAACTCGTCCTGGTGGCTGACTATCTGCCCCTCCCCCGGAGCTTTCCTGGTATGGAGCGGCTCGGTGAGTATCCGCTTTGGCAAAGTATCCTGCTTCCGACTGAACCCCTCACGCACGTTGAAAGCCCGCTCCAGGTTAAACATGCGCTCACCTACTTTCTTCAGGTAAGCATCATTCGCAAACTTATCGATACCCCTGGCGGCGGCAATCATTTTCCCGAAAAGGTTTACCCAGCCCCAGCCGCCGGCGAAGGCGCAGACAACCCCGGTTTCTTTCCAGGCGGTGCCGTCCTGATTGTAAATTACCACGTCCGCATTTTCCTCTGAAAAGCGGTCGGTCGGCCTGGGCTCGGGGGAGCCGAAAATGTCCTGGGCGGCATAGCCATAGCAGTGGCTGGCGCCGATGCTGGCGGTAGCATAGTTATATCCCTGGGACTTCGCACCGCGGGGCTCATAGGCAGGCAGCTCCATGCCTTTGACGTGTATGGCATAGACCTCAGCCCCTTTGCCGATGGAAGCGGCGGCACGCATCGAACCCTCGGCGAGAAGGTCGCCAATGCCCTCGCGGCGGGCAATCTTTTTGATAAGGGCGACCATCGGCTCATGTTTGCCGTAAATAAGCTCCAGGCCATCGGTGTCCGACTTCTTGAGCAGGCCCTTCTCGTAGAGTTCATAGGCGAAGCCGATGCTGCCGCCGGTGCTGATGGTATCCAGTCCCAGGTCGTCGCAGAGCTGGTCGGCGGCGATGCTGGCTTCGATGCTATTGCTTTCAATCGGGCCGGTAAACGCCCAGATGGACTCATATTCCGGCCCTTCACTGTGGGCGCCGGCATAAAGCCCGGAGGTGACGGTATGCACCTTGCCACACCGCGCCGGGCAGGAATAGCAGCCCATGTCCCCCACCCTCAGTTTCCTATACTCATCGCCGGTGATTTTCTGATAGTCGGTGTGCTGTCCGTAGCGGAAGTTACGCACCGGGTAAATACCGATAGCGTTGGTGACATCCTGGGTGCTGGTGGTGCCCCACTCCTTGTGATTCTGAAAACTGCCATTGTTCCGGATGATATTGACCTGCTCTTTAGCCAGCTTATTATAGGTTTCAGGGTCATAGAGCTGAATTTTACGCGGCGCCGTAATAGCCACGGCTTTCAGGTTCTTGGAGCCCATCACGGCACCGGTTCCGCAGCGTCCGGCGGTCCTTCTATCGCTGACAACGGCCGCATATTTCACCAGATTTTCACCGGCCGGGCCGATACAGGCCGTCCGCGTGTTCTTGCCATGCTGCTGGCCGAGCCATGCCTGCGTTTCTTTAGTGTCTTTGCCCCAGATTTCACCGGCATCGAGAATGTGGCAGCCATCGGGTGTAAGGTGAAGATAAACCGGCTTTTCCGCCTTGCCCTCGACAATGATGATTTCATATCCGGCGAATTTCAGCCAGGCACCGAAGTCGGCACCACATACTGAGCGAGCGAAGGCACCGGTCAGGGGGCTCCTGGTGCACGTCATCCACCGGGAAACCGCCTGGGCCGTGGTGCCCGCCAGAGGGCCGTTGAGCATCAACAGCTTGTTCTTCTCCCCGAGGGGGTCGGTGCCGGGGGTTATTTCATCATAGAGATACTGGATACCGTATCCCCTCCCCCCTATAAAATCCTCCGCAATTTTTTCGGGGACGGACTCCGTAGTTACTTTGCCACTGGAAAGATTCACTCTGAGTATTTTACCGGTATTCAATGCCATATTCGCCTCCAATTTTTATATAAATATACCAAGCCATGAACTGAGGAAATATCTATTTTTCTTCCCGTTCTAACCCTTATCCCCCCAGAACGATATTGGTTATATAAACCTTATCACCGTCATGCACCGGCCGGGCAAGTTCCCCGGGATAAGCGCTTTCTCCGTTAACAAAAATACTGACACCTTTAGGCAACTTCCCCTGCCGGTTAAAGAGCCTGGGCTTTAACCGGGGATACTTTTCGACCAGTTGCTTAAGGCACTCGCCGACCGTGCTGCCGCTGACATCAACCCGTCTGACGCCGTCTACCAGAGCCTGCAATACGGGGGGAATATTAATTTCGACACTCATGATTACTCTCAACCGATTATATCACTTATGTCCTGAAAGGGGTAAAGTCAGACTGGAGATTGTTTTATGATGGCATCCCGACTTTATCCGTGGCCAGACCCCTCTTATCCCCTCTGGATTCCCACTTTCGTGGGAATGACAGCAGACTATTACTAAACAATTTCTCACTATTTTCTGGGGGCTTTAGCCCTGACCCACTCCTTGCCCATATTCACGCCAAACGTGACCAGGAGGAAGGGCCTTTTTACTTTTTTGAATATCATCGGCAGATGCACCAGCCCCCGGGGAACGAAGATACATGTGGAGGTATGAAGTAAATATTTCTCCGTATCTTTTCCTTCGCCCAGCCAGAACTCGACCTCCCCGCCGAGGTCGTTCGGGTCTTCCCGGTTACTCCCCAGGAAAACAAAGACCTCATCAAATTGGTGCGAATGGGGCGGCCTGTCCGGGTTGACGGCGGCGGCGCCTTCATCCCATATCCAGACAACCTCAAGAAACTGGTTAGAGCCCCTGACAGGCTTATCTCCATTTAGGAATATCAGGGGCGGCATTGTCATAAAACCGGCCGCCATGGGGTCGAGGAAATCTTTGGGCCGCATGGCTTCCCGCACAACGTATTTTTCATATTTCTTTTCTGCCATTTAAGTCCCTCCTTTTTGACAGCTTTTACATATTTTATACGAATATTCTAAATTGTTTAATAATTTCACTCTCGGGTCAAGCCCGGGAATCCAGACCCCCTTTTTCCCCACCAATAGATACCCACGAGCAAGCTCGTGGTTCTTTATAACTCAAGCTCCGCTTGTCCTGAATCCTGTCGTCCTTGGTACTCGACGTACTTAAGTATCCTCTCCCTTTCCACCCCAATTGTGGATACAAAGTATCCCGGGGACCAAACTACATTCTCCCGTGAATACCGTAATTTC
>Ga0315279_10006302_pt1 | contig 15016 bp, 12 predicted proteins | sample YL17G06_20_MG_FD_203694 | JGI IMG/M metagenome (GOLD analysis project Ga0315279, IMG submission 203694) | Sediment microbial communities from Yellowstone Lake, YNP, Wyoming, USA - YL17G06_20 | ecosystem: Environmental > Aquatic > Freshwater > Lake > Sediment | place: USA: Wyoming | collected... | reverse complement strand
AAAATAAGGATAATTATGCTTATTTGTAAAAACAATAAGCCTTAATCAAGCAAAGGGTAGGTCTACCCAAAACCAGAAGAAATTTTTTCCCTAAAGAAAACTACCCCCAAAGTATTGACACAGACAATTGCCGCATCATTCTTGCCTTTAAACACTAAAAGTATTAAAATAAATAAAGTTATAATTATTACCTATTAAAATATCCTACCGAAGTATCTTACTAAGTTGAGTATAGATTTTAAAGCACGCAATTTAAAAAATATTTAATATTTTTAATAAAAAGGCTGAATTAAACCATGACCAAAGAACAAAAATTTTATGATACTTTAAAAGATATTTTTGTCGGGGCGAAAGTAGAAGGAGAATCTGGTTATATTAATTTAATGAAGATTAAGTCACGATATTATGAGAAAGGAGTTTTCCCTAAATTACAAAAAGATATTGATGAGGCATTAAAACCATTCCCTAATTTTAGAGAAGAACTTTTTAACAGACTTTATACTTTTTTTAATCGTTATTTTTCCGAAAGTGGTTCGATTTACTTCAGATATACTCCTCTTCATCAAAATGTATATGAGAAAGTCTATACCGACGATAAGGATGTAATGCTCTTCTGGAAAACTCATATGCTTTATTATGTTAAAACTGATCGATTGTTTAAAAATCTAAAAGTAGAAGTAGATGATTTTAAGTTTTTCTTTGATGTATCTGAGCTTGAATATAAAAGGGCAAACGAAAAGAAAGAAATTGTTTATGAATTTAAAGAGAAGAGAGAAGATGGAATGATTGTTTTTAATGTTTATTATTCTGAAAGAGGAAAGAAAACTAAAATAGTTGATATTTTAAAAGACTTAAAAAAAGAAGGCATAAATATAAATGAAGATAATTTAGAAAAAGCTTTTAGAATTTTTGAAAAGCAGAATGAAGTTGATTATTTTATCAACAAAGATGCCAAAACATTTTTAAAAGAACAATTTGATATCTGGCTTTATCAATATGTTTTTTCTGGTGAAAGTGAATGGTCAGAGGAAAGAATAAAACAATTACAAATTTTAAAAGACATTTCTTTTAAAATAATTGATTTTATCTCACAATTTGAAGATGAATTAGTAAAGATTTGGAATAAGCCAAAATTTGTCTTTAATTCTAACTATGTAATAACTTTAGACAGGATAGCAGACAAAAATATTAAATTAGTTGAGAAGATCTTAGATCATAAAAATATTAATGAACAAATCAAAGAGTGGAAAGATTTAGGAATTGTTGCTGATAATTTTAATAAGTCTGAAATTCTGGAAAACAATTTAATTGGTAGGCAATTAGAAAAATATAAACATTTACCTATTGATACAAAATATTTCAAAGATTTAGAACTTGAAATTCTGGGATTATTTGATGATTTAGACAATGCCTTAGATGGTTGGCTTATAAAGAGTGAAAATTATCAGGCCTTAAATACAATTTTGCCCAAATTTAAGGAAAAAATACAGACAATTTATATTGATCCACCTTTTAATAAAGAATCAGATGCCGATTATTTCTATTCAGTAAAATATAAAGATGCCTCCTGGATAACCTTACTGGAAAATAGATTGTGGTTATCCAGAGATGTATTAAATTCTAATGGAAGTATTTTTGTTAGATGTGATTATAATGGTAACATGTATGTAAGACTTTTGTTAAATGAAATTTTTAGTGAGGAAAATTTTAGGAATGAAATAATTGTTAATAAATCTGTTCGTATGAAAACAGAAGGAAGAACATTTCCATCTTGGCATGATTCTATTTTTCTTTACTCCAAAACTGCTTATGATGTCTATTTTCATCATATCACTGAAGAAAGAGAAAAAGAAGAATGGCGATCTATTGATATGGAAGGCGAAAAATGGGATGTTATTCCTGCGAATTTAGTTAAGTTATTTTCTCCAGAAAATGTACAGCATAACAAAAATGGCGATCCGATTTCCAGAGCAAGGACAATTTTAGGTAAGGAAATTTTACCAAGAAAAGGTAGACGTTTTCCTCCCCAACAGATTGTTAATGAACTGGAAAAGCAAAGCAGAATAAGATTTAGCAAAACAGGTAATCCTCAGATGTTAAAACCACAAGAAATTTTTCTAACAGATGATTGGACTGGTTTTTATGGTTATTCTTTTAATTGGAACTTCCCAACAGAAAACTCCGAAATTCTCCTAAAGCGTGTTATAGAATCTACTTCCAACGAGAACGACCTTGTTATGGACTTCTTCTTAGGTTCTGGCACAACCACCGCAGTAGCCCATAAATTAAAAAGAAAATGGCTTGGTGTGGAAATGGGAGAACATTTCTATACAGTAGTTTTACCAAGGATGAAAAAAGTTTTAGCTTATGATAAAACAGGAATTTCCAAAGAAAAAGATGTTAAAGAAAGATATAATCCTCAAAATGCAGGTGGTTTTTTTAAATACTATGAACTTGAACAATACGAAGATACTCTAAGAAAAGTAAAATACGAAGACTCTGATTTATTCGATAATCCTTATCAAGACCCTTATAATCAATATGTATTTATGAGAGATTCAAAGATGTTGGATGCCTTAGAGATTGATTATATAAATAATAAAGTAAAGGTAGATTTATCCAACCTTTATCCCCCCTCTAACTCCCCCCTTAGTAAGGGGGGATATGGGGGGATAGATATTCCTGAAACACTTTCCAATTTATGCGGTAAATGGATTAAAAAAATTACTCCTGATTATGTAGAATTTGAAGATGGAGAAAAGATAAACATCAAAGATTTAGATTATAAACTTATCAAAGATTTAATCTGGTGGTGATGTAAAAATGGTTGTAGAATCGCAGAAAATTGAATTCAAACCTAATTGGCGAGATGAATATCTTAAGGTAATTTGTGCTTTTGCAAATGCAGAGGGTGGAGAATTAATAATTGATGTTGATGATAAGGGAGAACCTTTGGGATTAAAAAATACAAAAAAATTGTTAGAGGATATTCCTAATAAAATTAGAAGTAAATTAGGTATTATTCCCTCAGTAGATTTTGAAAAAAGTAAAGGTAAAGAGGTAATGCGAATAAGGGTTAATTCTATCTCAGTTCCAATTTCTTATGATGGTAGATATTACTTAAGGAGTGGGAGTACAAATTTGGAGTTGAAGGATAGTGAACTTGCCAATTTCTTGATAAAAAAACTTGGTAAAACCTGGGATGAATTTGTTGAGGAAAGCGTCTCTTTTGGCGATATAAATCTCGAAACTATAGAGAAATTTAAAAAACTTGCAGTAGATAGGATTCCATCAATTGATGAAGAGAAAAATTATAGGGCAATTCTTGAGAAACTAAATCTTTTCGAAGGAAGCAAATTCAAAAGAGCAATGATTTTACTTTTTGGAAAAAATCCTCAAAAATTTCATCCAGGAGCTTACTTAAAAATTGGGAAGTTTTTAACAGAAACAGAAATTCAAACTACCGATATGGTTGAGGGAAATCTTTTTCAACAGCTTGAAAATACTTTAGATATTTTACGAACAAAATATTTAATAAGCAATATAAAATTTGAAGGTATTCATAGAAGAGATATTCTTGAGTATCCTTATGAAGCTTTAAGAGAAGCGATAATAAATGCTTTAATTCATAGAGATTATATTGGAACATCGGCAATTCAAATAAGAGTTTATAATGATAAACTTGTGATTATGAATGAGGGTAAATTACCACCTGAGGTTCCGGTTGAAAAAACTAAAAACAGAACATCTATCAAAACCAAGAAATAGTCTTTTGGCAAAAGCTTTCTATCTTGCTGGATTTATTGAAAGTTGGGGGAGAGGGACAATAAAGATAGTTGAAAATTGTTTACAACAAGGATTACCAGAGCCTGATTTTATAGAAGAATATGGAGTGATGAAGGTTGTATTTTATAAAGATAAATTTACAGAAGAAAATTTGAAAAAGTTGGGAATTAGTGAAAGACAGATTAAAGCAGTAATGTATGTGAAGGGGAAGGGGAAAATTACGAATAATGAATATCAAGCATTAAATATAATTTCGAAAAAGACAGCTACAAGAGATATGAATTTTCTTGTCGAAAAAGGAATATTTAAAAAAGTTGGAATTACTGGCAAAGGAACAGAATATGTCATAAAGGGGTCATAAAGGGGTCATAAAAAAGAATATATGACCAATAAACCTAAAAGGAATTTTATAACAATGACAAGAGTATTTTTACAAAATATAATTGAAGAATCAAAAAGATTTGGTGATTTACCGGCTAATTGGAATTCCTTTGATTTAGAAAAATTTTCTAAAAATAAAAAACTTTGGGATTATCAGCAAAAATCTTTAAAGAATGCAATAACTGTTTTATGGAAATATTTTGAGAATTTAATTGATTATCAAGAAGGCGAAAGATTAGAAGTAAATCAAGAAAGAAAACGAAGATTTTTTGTATGGTATAAAGACAATGGATTAGAAGAAAAATTAGATATAAATTTGGATAAAAGAAAGAGAAATATTTATAATCTTTTAACTGAATATTATCCTTATGTGGATAGCAAAGTTTCTTATGAGTATTTTATCAACCGTATGTGTTTTTGGATGGCGACAGGAAGTGGGAAAAGCCTGGTCATAATTAAATTAATTCAAATATTAAAAGAATTAATGGAAAGAAAAGAAATTCCCTTTTACGATATATTATTTTTAACTCATCGAGATGATTTGATAGAACAATTAAAAAAGCATGTTGATGAATTTAATTATGCCAACGAAACAAAGATAGATTTAAAAGAATTAAAAGAATATCCGGAAGTTAAAAGACAAAGAAATTTATTTGGGATAACGGTATTTTATTATCGTTCCGATAATTTAAATGATATGCAGAAAGAAAAAATCATTGATTTTAAGAATTATGACAATAATGGAAAATGGTATATATTTTTAGATGAAGCTCATAAAGGGGATAGAGAAGACGCAAAACGGCAACAAATATGCTCTATCCTCTCCAGGAATGGTTTCTTATTTAATTCTTCAGCTACTTTTATAGACCCCAGAGATATTATCACTTGTGCTTATGATTTTAACCTTAAAAAATATATAAATGCGGGTTATGGAAAACATATCGGCATCCTAAAACAAGAAATACGGGCCTTTAGAGAAAAAGAAGATTATAGTGAGGAAGAGAAACAAAAAATAGTTTTAAAATCTCTGATTTTATTGACTTATGTGAAGAAGTTTTATAAGGAGATAATTAAAATTAATAAAAACTTATATCATAAGCCATTATTATTAACTTTAGTTAATTCTGTAAGCACTGAAAATGCTGACTTAAAGCTATTTTTCAGAGAACTTAAAAAGATTGGGAAGGGTGAGATTGAAGAGGAAGTGTTTAAAAGTGCTTTAGGTGAACTTTGGGAGGAATTAAAAGAAGAACCTGAGTTTATATTTGAACCCGATAAAAAAATAAAAATAGGTGAAAAAATTATAAAAAATATTACTAAAGAAGACATTTTATATCATATATATAATTCAAAAACCAATGGAGAAATTGAGATATTAAGAAGGATTTCCAATAAAAAGGAATTGGCTTTTAAATTAAAGACCAGCGATAAGCCCTTTGCTTTACTAAAAATAGGTGATATATCCGGATGGCTAAAGGATGAACTGGTAGGATATGAAATTCAAGAAAGATTTGAAGAGGAAAGTTATTTTGAAAATTTAAATAAAGAAGATTCTGAAATTAATATCTTAATGGGGTCACGTAGTTTTTATGAAGGATGGGACTCCAACAGGCCTAATGTAATCAATTTCATTAATATTGGAATGGGAGAAGAAGCAAGGAAATTTGTCCTGCAATCTGTGGGGCGAGGAGTAAGAATTGAGCCATTGAAGAATAAAAGAAGAAGATTATTAGAACTTTATAATGCCCAGGAAATAGAGGAAGATTTGTTTAATCAGGTTAAGGATAAAGTATTGCCAATGGAAACTTTATTTATTTTTGGGACTAACCGAGAAGCATTGAAAGCTGTACTTGAAAAATTGGAATTAGAAGGGAAAGGAGAGGGCGAATCCCAGCTTACCCTTTTTATTAATAAAGAAGTTAAAGAACATAAATTACTGGTTCCTACATATAAAGAGGCTGAATATTCTCTTATGAAAAAAAGAGAATTAACCAGTTTTGAAATCAATGAACAGGAATTAGAAATTCTTAAAAAATACATTGAATTTATACAGGATGATAGAGTATTTCTTATGCGTTATAATTCTGATCCTGAAAAAATTAAGATATTAAAGGAAAGTATGAATAATCCGGACAGGTTCAAAGATAGTAATAAAAGTTTTAAAAATATTGATCTACTTATTCAGCGAATATTTAATTATTTTAGTATAAAACCGCAAGAGTTAGAAAATTTAAAAGAATTAGATGAAGAGATAAAACATTATAAAAATATTAAAGTTTATTTGGAAGATATTAATGAGATACAAAATAAAATAGAAAAAGTAAAGAGTTTCCCAGATAGGGTAAATGATTTACGAGAACAATATGGGAAAATACCCCAAGAAGAATATACAGAAAAAGTAAAAAATATAAAGAGTGAAGAAGATTACGAAAAAGACCGCAGGAAAATTAAAATTAAATACGTTGCTCACCATTATTATATTCCTCTGATATGGTCTGAAAATAATTCTACAGAAGAAAAAATAAGTTATATTAGTCATATAATTAAAACTCCCAGTGAAGTAAGATTTGTTGAGGATTTAGAAAACTATTTAATTTCAGAGGATAATAGGCTAAAAGATTTTGATTGGTGGATGTTTAGTAAATTAGATGAGAGTTTAGATGAAGTTTATATCCCCTACTATAATCCAAATGAAAATAAAATAAGTAATTTTAATCCAGATTTCATTTTTTGGCTTCAAAAGGGCAATAAATACTTTATTGTTTTCGTTGATCCAAAAGGGATTGAACATTCGGGTTGGGCAGATAAACTTAATGGATATAAAAACATTTTTGAAGAAAAATTTAAAGAAATTAATTACAATGGATTTAAAGTAGGAGTAAAGTTATTTTTTATCTCCCGAGATGCTTCAACGGCACGTCAAAGATTTCCAGAACACTCGGCCTATTGGTTTAATAATATTGGAAAGATGTTGGAAACATTAATTTGAAAAGTGAACCTTAAGAGAGAGAAGTCGAGATTTTATTATTGAAAGTGACTTTTTTAAAGTCTTATCTAAAATAGTCTTGACTTTTTTCGAATTAATTAGTATTATGGGTGCTATGAAAGAGAGAATCCTTTATCAGAAAATATGGCAAAAGCTATCCTCTTATAAAAATATGGTATTTTTATCCGGTCCCCGGCAAAGCGGAAAAACGACCTTTGCAAAGATAATTGCCAGGGGTTTTAACAATCAAGTTTACTTTAATTGGGATGATATTCCCAGCAAGAAAGTATTGATCCGGGATCCTTACTTCTTTGAGAAAGTCGACCGGATGGATGAATCGATTCCGTTGGTTATTTTTGATGAAATTCATAAATACAGCAATTGGAAGAATTATCTCAAAGGAGTTTATGACCGATTTGCTGAAGAATACAAGATTCTGGTTACCGGTAGTGGTAGATTAGATTTGTATCAAGAAGGGGGAGATTCCCTGGCCGGCAGATATATGAAATTCCATCTATTACCTTTTACCTATTCAGAATTGATCAATAAACAAAACTCGATAACTGATTTCATAAGCAACCCCTTTCATTTTCAAGAGGATAATCAAACCGACTATGCTCTGTGGGGTGATCTTTTTGAGCTTAGTGGATTTCCTGAACCCTTTTTGAAAGGGGAAAAGGATTTTTACCGGTTGTGGTCAAATAATTATCAGCACCAGTTAATTCGGGAGGATATTCGAGATTTAACCCAAATCAAAAAGTTTGATTCCCTGGAAATCTTGTATTCCCTCTTACCGCTAAAGGTAGGTAATCCTCTTTCTTTAAGTTCATTAAACATCGATGTCCAGGTATCTGTGGATAGTGTCAAAACCTGGCTGGAAGTATTTGAAATTAATTATTTGATATTTCGAATATCACCATGGACACATAAAATTTCCCGGGCAATTAAAAAGGAAAAAAAGGTTTATCTTTTTGACTATGCACAAATAAATGATAGAGGTATCCGTTTTGAGAATATGATTGGCTTAGAGCTATACAGGGCAATTTTGAATTGGAACGATTTGGGATTAGGAAATTTTTCCATGCATTATATTCGCAATAAAGAAAAAGAAGAAATTGATTTTCTGATTTGTAAAGATCAAAATCCTACACTGCTGATTGAATGTAAGCTATCAGATGAAAATATCTCAAATAGCTTGATTAAATTTCAAAATACGCTCGATATACCTGCTATTCAGTTGGTAAATAAACCACAGGTCGGAAGAATAGTTACCAATCAAAAAAATAAGATTTTAATCATATCTGCTCCCCGGTGGTTGTCTTTTTTGCCGTAATGTTTGGTTATGAAAAGGGAAATGGGCTTAAAGGGAAAGGGAAATGGGGTCAAATCTTTATTCTTGACAAATTGTTTGATTAACTGTCAAGAATAAAGATTTGACCCCGGTACTTTAAACCGGTACTTTAAAATAAGTGAAGTAAAACAAGAAAAGGAGATAAAGAATTGAACGCAATAAAGTTGTTGCAGTATGTAGTTTTTTTCTGTTGGACTGTTTTCTCCATTTTTGTTATTCTGGAGATCATAGGGCAATTTTATAGACCTCAAAGGGGAAAGAAAAAAGCTGAAAATGTGGAGTGTGTCCTGGTATCTGTAGCTAATTACAAAGTGAAGAAATCTCTATTAGAGTGCATCGCCTATACCAAAGAGAAACTAGATAATCACTTGTGGTTATTAGTTGATGAGGGAAGTGAATCTATCCCTCAGTTTCAGGAAAATTCGTTAGTTATTGTTCCTGCGTCTTATCGTAAGGATTTAATAGGAAAGGGGAGGGCCATAAACTACTTTATAGAGAAAGAAGTGCAACCTGACAAATGGTATGCGTTTATTGATGATGACAACTTGATTCTGGACGACAGTTTTCTTTATGAGATACCATATTACGAAGAGAGGGGTTATGTAGCTATGAATCCAGTGCTTTTTCCTAGAAAGGGGAAAAGCACACTCACCTATATTATGGATTTTATACGCTACTTTAATGATTTGACAATGTTCCGGTTCTTCACAGGATTTTTAAAACAACCTCTTGCCGGGCTTCATGGAGAACTTCTTACGGTCAAAGGAAAGGTATTAAAAGAAATTGGTTATAATAATCCCTCTATAGTTGAGGATTTTCGTTTTGCTTCAGAACTTGTCCGGAGGGGTTATAAAACCTGGCAATCAAATACTAAGGTATCTATAAAATCTCCCAATTCTATTGGTGATTTGATTAAGCAGAGAGGACGATGGTTTAAGGGTATAGCTATGGAATGGAAATATTGTCCGCTTTTAATGAAAGAAATAACAGGCTTGAAATTGCTTATTTGGGTTTTGGGAATATTTGGTTCATGGGCAATGGTACCCCTATGGTTTTTCTGGAAACCCCTATGGTTTTTCTGGGAACCCGCCTTCTGGTTTTCTTTTCCTGGAAGCCTATACTATTGGGTAATCTATCTTTATGGGGTAATGATGTCAAAAAAACCTTACTACTTTTTTTTGATCCCTCTTTTTGGCATTTTTGAGTCTATATCAGCCTACGCAGGATTAAGGCAGAAGGGGTTTGTAGTGATTGACAAAAATTAGGTATAAACGGAATGAAGAGGGCCATTCCCTAATGTATATGTCTGGAAAGAAAATTTTGCGTGATAGGGGACGGAAAAAAAGCAACAAAAATGAAAGGCAAACGTTATTAATGATCAATAGAATTAATTATAGACCCTGGTTAAACCCAGGTAAAAATAAGGAGAAAACGAGGAGGATATTTTGCTTACTGGCCCTTGTGGTTGTTATCCTGGCCTTTCCCGCCGCAGGAACGTGTAATGCAACAACGGCGATAAAACTGGGTAACGAGGTCTTGCTGGAAAGCTATTACCACCTTATCGAAGGCAAAAAGGTGGGATTGGTTACCAATCAAACAGGTGTGAACAGCCGGGGGATTAGTTTTATCGATATTCTAGCCGTCACCGAGGGCACCAAACTGGTCGCCCTTTATGCTCCCGAGCACGGTATCGACGGGACCGCCAGAGGCGGGGCGTGGGTAGAGTCCTACCTACACCCCCGGTTCGGCATCCCTGTTTACAGCCTCTACGGCAGCACCAGAATGCCCACGCTGGCGATGTTGCAAGGAATCGACGTGCTCCTCTTCGATATCCAGGATATCGGCGCCCGTTATTATACCTATATGTCCACCCTGCAGTACTGCCTGGTGGCGGCGGTGAAATACAATAAACCGCTAATCGTCCTCGATCGCCCCAACCCCCTGGGAGGGATGATCGTGGATGGACCTGTGTTGGAAGACCCTTTTAAATCCTTTATGGGGGTAGACAACCTGCCTATGGCCCACGGTATGACCGCCGGGGAACTAGCTCGTTTCTTTAACCGCCGTATCGGGGCTACCCTGACCGTTGTTCCCATGGAAGGTTACCATCGAACTATGACCTTCCAAGATACAGGCCTGCCTTTTGTGCAGACTTCTCCCAACATTCCCGATCTTACCTCCGCTTATGGCTACATGGCGACCGGGTTAGGAGAGGGGACAGGTGTTTTCCAGGCAGATAAATTCCGCTGGATCGGCGGGAAAGGTCTCGATGCTGTCCGCTATGCCGAACTGCTCAACGGGGCGGGGCTGCCCGGGGTGTTCTTTGTCCCGGAAGTAAGGGGGACGGCGGGGGGTGTGCGCCTGGAGATCCTCGATCCGTACCGCTTTAACCCGGCGAAGAGCGGCATTTACGCCCTGGCCTACGCCTTTATGCTGGGAGATTTCCAGGTTCCCAAGAGCACGTCAAATAATGTTGTCTCCTTCGACAAGATAATGGGGACCGACAAGATCGGCCGCTACCTGGAAGAAGGGCTCACGCCGCAGCAGATCGAGGCCTGCTACACCCCCGCGCTACAGCGCTTTAAGCAGGAGCGGGAGTACTATCTTCTCCCCCAATACGGGCCTGGTACAGGTATGCTGGGAAGAGCAGGCGCGCCGGATCATTATTGACAGGGGAGGGAGATCCCTTCGTTTTATCGTCGACAGCACGGTTGTGCCTGCTTTCGCAGAGCTTGCCCTCATTAAAATGGGGGGGCAGGCTTACTTCATCAAGATCTTGAACTTTTGTATCTCCAAGGACCGGAATTTTTCCATCTGGCATCAAACTTCTCTGCTTTACTAATCGCATTAAGTGGTAGAATTGACTTATTTATAATATATAGTATACTTATAAGTATAATACTTTAAAGTATACTATTTGGAGGCTATTATGTTTGTCGATAGAATCGACGAATTAAATTATTTAGAAAAATTACATAAGGAACAGGATGCCCGCTTTGTAATTATGTATGGTCGTATTTACAAAACCAACCCTTTGGTTCATGGGAAGCTTTATTCAGATATATCTTTGATCATTTAATACCTAAAATGCCTTTGATTATTATCGATGAATTTCCCTATTTATGTATAAGTAATCCGGCACTCCCCTCTATCTTGCAGAAAATCTGGGACGAAAAAGGAAAAGAAAGTAATATTTTCCTTATCTTGTGTGGATCTTATATGAGCTTTATGGAAAAAGAAGTTTTGGGAAGTAAAAGTCCTTTATTTGGCAGACGTACTGGGCAGATTGCCCTACAACCATTATCTTTTAAAGATCTTAAGCTCTTTTTCCCACGCTATTCTGAAGAGGATAGAGTTTTTGTATATAGTATACTTGGCGGTACACCTGCATATCTCCAACGATTTCATGACCATAAAACTATAGAACAAAATGTAAAAGAGGAAATTTTAAATAAAAATGGTTTTCTTTTTAGCGAAACTCGTTTTTTATTAATAGAAGAATTGCGTGAGCCGGCTATATATTTCTCTATATTAAAAGCAATTGCTTTTGGCAGGACCCGACTAAATGAAATAGTACAGGAAACCGGGATTAGTGACCCACATAAAGTGAATAAATATCTAAGTGTTTTAAGAGAATTGCGTATAGTAAAAAGAGAGATTCCGATTACAGAAAATAAACCACATAAATCGAGAAAAGGTATTTATTCGCTTAATGATCCTTTCTTCCGCTTTTGGTTTAGATATGTTTTACCCCATATGAGTTATCTTGAGGAGGGTGATCTTGATTTTGTTTGGCAAGAAAAAATAAAACCTTCCCTGGATAGTTTTACCGGATTCACCTTTGAGGATATATGTTTGCAAAGACTGAAAAATTTAAATAGAAAAAATAGGCTTCCTTTTAAAGCCAGAAGTATAGGGCGCTGGTGGAACAATAAAGAAGAGATTGATATTGTAGCTTATGATGATCAACAATCTTTTATTTTTGGTGAATGTAAATGGAAAAATAAAAAAGTCGGTCTGAATGAGTTATATAATTTAGAAAGAAAGGCCAATAATTTTTTTGATGTAAAACAAAAATATTTTGCTTTATTTTCTAAGTCAGGTTTTAGTGAAGAATTAAAAAATCTATCCAGTCAAAGAAAAGATATTCTTCTTTTTGATTGATAGTACATCATAATATAAGGATTATCTTGGTTAGAAAAACTAATATCGGTTACTGAAGAAGTTAGAGAAATTATGAAAGATTAAGAGAGCCGTTATTCTTAAGATCTTTAAAGTTTAGTGCAGATTGTATTCTTTCAGAATAGACCTCCATCTCTTTATGATAACTATTGACAATATATATAAGGTATTTTTTATATATATAAATAATATATAGAGGTGTGTATAAATGAGTGGAATTAATATGATAAGAAAGAATATATTGAAAAAGTAAAAATGGAAATATTAAAAAAAGAATTAATCGAACAAGGCAAAGATACTGCAAAATTAAATCTTAAAATATGTGATGATTTTAAATATGCTGCTGGAGAAAATATATAATAAAAAATAGATATATTTAGAGGAGATATTATATATGTAAATCTGAATCCCACAGAAGGTTTAGAAACTGGAAAAATAAGACCTTGTTTGGTTATTCAAAATAATGTACTTAATTCAGCTTCTCCCACTACTATTATACTTGTTATTACAAGTAGAGATCGGTTTAAAAAGAAATATCCAAGTCATGTATGGATTAATAAGGGTGAAAGTGGTTTAACCAAAGATAGTACTATACAATGTGAACAGATTAGAACTATAGACAAAAGTCGCATAATTAATAAGATAGGTTCTATAGATAATAGCTATTTAAAAGAAGTAGAAGAAGCTATTAAAATTACCCTATCATTTGAAAAATATTTTCGATTGTGAATATGACAGGTGACAGTTATACTAGCTCAATAATTCGGCATTCTTTTTTATATTTTTATAAGGAGATAGAATAGATTTTAATAAGCACTGGTCTTTTGAAAGGTAAAGATCAGAAAAGGAGGAAATCAATGAATATTTATCAATATGCTCTGCAGCTGGAAAGAGACAGTGAAAATTATTATCGTGAACTGGCTCAGAAAACAGAGAATATAGGACTCCAAAATATTTTAAAAATGTTAGCTGAGGAAGAAGTTAAACATTATAAGATTATCGAACAGATGATGAAAGGTGAAACCAGTCCAGAATTAGCTGAAACAGATTTATTAAAGAAAGCTAAGAATATCTTTATGAAGATTAAAGGGAAAGAGATAGTATTTAAATTTGATTTAGCCCAGGTAGACTTCTACCGTAAAGCCCAGGAATTTGAAGAAATGAGTTATAAGCATTATAAAGAAATGAGTGATAAGGTAGAAATCGAATTACAGAAAAAAATATTGATAAAGTTAGCCGAAGAAGAAAAAAAGCATCTGTTTTTATTAGAAAATGTAGTGGAATTTCTTTCCCGACCGGAAACTTGGATTGAAAATGCCGAATTTAATCACTTGGATGATTATTAAAAGATAAATTATTTGGTCAAGGATAGAGATTTGTTCTTCGGAAGGTCCACTGAAAGACAGCGAACTGGAAAGAGCTGCGGAATGGGCAAAGGGACTGGTGAAATTTAATTGATTCTATTTTTTAAATAAGTTAAGATTAGAATAATTAAAAAATATATTTTAGGAAATTAAGATGTTTAAATTTCTAAGTCATCGAAATTTTATCTTACCCTTAGCCTTTATTCTGGGTTTAAGCTGTCCCCAGCTGGCCGAATGGACCAAATCATTAACCATTCCCGCCTTAGCTCTGGTAATGACTGTTTCCATTGTCCAAATTCCTACTCAGCAAATATTAAACTGGCAGAGCTTGGTTAAACCCTTGGCGGTCGGTATACTTTTTAATTACCTCTTTTTAGGTTCCTTACTTTTAATATCCAGCCGCTGGTTTATTAGGTCAGAGGCGATAAGAGTCGGAATGATTCTGGTTGCCTCGGCACCCCCGGGTATAGCGGTGATACCCTTTACTTCTTTATTAGGAGGTAATTTAATTTTATCTCTATTAGCTCTTTTTGGTACCTATCTATCAGCTTTTTTGATTATGCCCGGCTTAATCTTTTTATTAACCGGTGCAGAAGGATTTCCGATTTCCAGGTTGTTTTTCGCTTTAGTTGAATTGATTATTTTACCGGTCCTCTTTTCCCGTCTCCTGCTTTTTAAAGATTTTTATAAATCTGTTCTTGCCTGGAAAGGGACGATCGTTAATTGGGGTTTCTTTGTGGTTATCTTTACGGTAATCGGATTAAATCAAAAAACTTTCTTAACTCAGCCGGAGATTTTAATTAAAATATCATTGATTGCTTTGATCACCGCTTTTTTAGGGTTTATCCTCTTGAATATCCTTTTGAAAAAAATGGGAATCAACCAAAAAGATCGGATCTCCATGCTACTTTTAGGGACGATTAAAAATTCCGGATTTGCCGCTGCCATTGCTCTGACTCTCTTTGA
>Ga0315279_10006300_pt1 | contig 15018 bp, 15 predicted proteins | sample YL17G06_20_MG_FD_203694 | JGI IMG/M metagenome (GOLD analysis project Ga0315279, IMG submission 203694) | Sediment microbial communities from Yellowstone Lake, YNP, Wyoming, USA - YL17G06_20 | ecosystem: Environmental > Aquatic > Freshwater > Lake > Sediment | place: USA: Wyoming | collected... | reverse complement strand
TAAACATTTGGAAAAACTATCCCATGATGCCAAAAGTCCGGATAACAAAACAGCTAAGCAAGAATTGGAAATATTAGATAAAGTAAAAAAATCTCTCAATCAGGGAAAATTGCTTACGCAAATCAATTTAAGTGAAAAAGAAACAGAATCGATTGAACATTTGAATTTACTGACTATCAAACCAATGATTTATTTAATCAACAGCCGCGGCACTGACGAAGAATCAGAATTCCTGAAACATCTGCCCGAAAATACCATTCCCTTGGATTTAAAATTGGAGTTGGATTTGTCGGAATTAAGTCGCGAAGAAATTGAAGAATTAAAATTAAAGTCCAGAATGGATGTTCTGATTAAAACCTGTTATAAAATTCTTGATTTGATTACTTTTTACACCATTAAGGGCGGCGAGGAAGCGCGCGCCTGGACAGCCAAACAAGGAACGCTGGCTCCGCGAGCAGGCGGTATTGTGCATACTGATTTTGAACAGAAATTTATCAGAGCGGAAGTGATTAATTACCTCGATTTGGTTAATATCGGCTCGTGGCACGATGCAAAAACCAAGGGATTAATCAAAACCGAAGGCAAGAATTATGTGATTAAGGATGGGGACATCCTCGAATTTAAAATATAGAACTTGCCAAAAGAAATTTATTCTGATATTATTGATTCACAATGGAAAATGAACTCAAGCAATACGAACTAATTTGCATTTTAAACTCCCATTTGGAGGAAGCTGAATTGGATTTTTTTAGGCAGGGCCTGGAAAAAAGTATCAACCAACTTGGCGGGCAAATTATTCATTTTAAAGAAGCGGAAAAGAAAAACTTGGCATATCCGATTAATAAGCAAAATCAGGGAATATATTTGATCAGCCATATTAAATTGGCGCCGGAAAAAATATCTGATTTTTCCAAAGAATTAAAATCGAACAACCAGGTTTTAAGACATATAATCAGTTATTTGGAATCATCGGAAGAAACGGAAAAGCCAAGACCAATAAAAAAACTTATACGAGCCAAGAAATTTTCCTTCGTTCCGACTATAGTTAAAACAGTTAAAACTTCGGAAGGCAAAAAAGAGGATAAATTAAAGCTTGAGGAAATTGATAAAAAATTAGACGAATTAGTCGGATTATAATTAATTAAAAAAAAATATGAATTTAAATAAAATCTTTTTAATCGGCAACCTGACCAGAGATCCGGAATCCAGAACCCTGCCCAGCGGACAGAGTGTTTCTAATTTTGGCTTGGCAACCAACCGAGTTTGGGCTGATGCTGAAACCAAAGAAAAAAAACAGCAAGTAGAATTTCATAATGTCGTGGCTTTTGGCCGGCTGGCGGAAATCTGCAACCAGTATCTTAAAAAAGGGAAATTGGTTTTCATTGAGGGCAGAATCCAGACCAGAAATTGGCAAGGTCAGAACGGTGAAACAAAATACAGGACCGAAGTCGTGGTTGAAGGCATACAAATGGGGCCAAGGAAGCCGGAACAAGCAACTGAAAAGGAAGCCCCCGGAGCTCCGGCCGAAGAACCAACTGCGACAGAACCAGTTGAAGAAATTCAGGTTGACGAGGCAGGAGAAGAAATAAAAACAGAAGACATACCTTTTTAAAATTTTCAATTTTCAATTATGAGACGAAATTGTTATTTTTGCAAAAACAATATCAAAGAAATTGATTTTAAGGACGCGGAAACATTGTCCAGATTTTTAGACCCTTTATATAAAATAAAATCTCCGCGATATACCGGCACCTGCGCCAAACACCAGCGCAAACTTTCCAAAGCAATAAAAAAATCCCGCATCGCAGGATTATTACCATTCACGGCAAAATAAAAATCTTACGAGGCTTAGCCTCGTAAATATAAATTTCGTTCCGACCTTGCATCGGAACGAAATTTTTAATTACACAAATAAAAAGGACGGAGAATGACTCCCCGTCCTTGAGAAAGAATCGGCTTTGACGCTTTTTAGTTTCGTTTCGGCGCCAAGTGAAGGATTCGTTTGGAAATGACCTCGTAGTTGAGAACTCCGAACAGTCCTCCGGAGAATCCGCCGACCAGAGCATTGCCTGCAGCCCAACCAATGGCAACGCCAATGGCTGCGTCAATTCCGCAAAGCAGGCGCTCGTCTGAATGGATCTCGATGAACACGTGCTTTGCGAACTTAGCAATGGTTTTGGCGGCTTTGGCGATCAGTTTTGGGGCGTGGATTATCAATTTGATCAAGCATACGACTCCGAGGAAAATGTATTTAGGTAGGAGCCAGAGATAGACGCGGACAAGATTATAGCGTAATAATTCTTTTCTTGATCCTTCGTCTCTGGTAAGTCCGAGGCAAAAAACAGACACCAACAGAATGGCCCACATCGTCACTTCGCCAAAAGTGCCCCAATCCATGCCCTTACATTTTCCCGCCAGAAAACCTAAAAGCAGTCCTACTCCAATCCATGCAGTACCGTAAGCACCCGCAGCGAGAGAAAACCACGCTCGGAAATATATTTTGAGATAATTTCCGAACTTCCGCCGTTGCCTTTTGGTAATTCTGATTCTGATCACGGCTTGCCAAGCGGCTTTGCAGGCCTGGATAACGGCTTTGAATTCGTAAGCCAGATAGCCGACGAATCCGCCGAGAATCAAGCCGAGCCACCAGAACAGACCGAGCTGTAAAGCCACGGCCGTGCCGATGAAACCACCGATAAAACACGCCAAAAAAACCTTCAAAGATTCTTTCATAACAACCTCCTTTTTAGTTGTAGTGTGCGTTGAAAAGGTTAATTTTCAACTACCATTAGTATACACCCAATTAAAAACCTTGTCAATAGCTGACAAGATTTTTATTTTATTTCTTTTACTTCTCCCCTTTTGCTGCTTTTTGGATATCGGAAAATAGTTGCTTGGAAATTGGGGGGTTGAGTTTTAAAAATTCTTTTGCTTTTTCCAAGCCAACGCCGAGTTTTGTGCTGCCGTAGATATATGTTGCGGCAGATTTTTTAATTAAGTCGTATTTCAATCCCAAGCCAATCAAATCCCCTTCATAAGAAATTCCCTCATTGAACATAATGTCAAATTCCGCTGACTGGAACGGCGCGGCAACTTTGTTTTTCACGACTTTTGCTTTAATGCGGTTACCGATTGATTCTTCGCCTTTTTTAATCTGGGCTGCGCGGCGCAATTCAATTCTTACAGAAGAATAAAATTTCAATGCCTTGCCTCCGGGAGTGGTTTCCGGATTGCCGAACATTATTCCGATTCTCATCCTGATTTGATTAATAAAAATCACAATGCAATTGGACTTGGCGATTTGCGAACCCAGCTTTCTTAATGCCTGAGACATTAGTCGCGCCTGCAAACCGATAAACTGGTCTCCAATCTCCCCTTCGATTTCCGCTTGCGGCGTAAGTGCAGCAACGGAATCAACAACAACCACATCAATTGTTCTGGATTTCACCAGCGATTCAACAATTTGCAATGCCTGCTCTCCGCTGTCTGGCTGGGAAATCAATAAATCATTAATTTTTACGCCAATGCGTTTTGCATATTCCGGGTCTAAAGCGTGTTCGGCATCAATAAAAGCCGCAATCCCGCCTTTTTTCTGCGCTTGGGCAACCATATGCAAAGCCAAGGTGGTTTTTCCCGAACTTTCAGCTCCAAAAACTTCAATAATCCTGCCTCTCGGCATTCCGCCAACTCCCAACGCCAAATCCAATGATGGCGAACCAGTGGGAATTGTATCCACATCAACTCTTTTCGCTTCGCCCAATTTCATAATCGAGCCCTCGCCGAATTTTTCTTTAAGCTCGGCTACCGTACCTTCCAAGATTTTTAATTTATCAATTTGCTGTGTTTGTTTTTTCATATAAAATTCTTCTAATAATTATATTGCTTTTATTAAAGCGGTTTTTCGCCTCTATTTTGATTGTATTTAATCCCGCGGAAAGATTTATTTCTTTTTCAAAATTTCCTTCAACGTCAATGTAGGCCTCTTGATCACTGATTTTTAAAAATGCGGTCGGCTCGGTTTTTCCAATCAATTCAAATGTTGCCTGAGTAGTGGTGATATCCGCCGGCGGCTGGGTAATTTCCAATTTCGGCGCTTTGATTAAAAAACCAATTTCCCGATAAAAATAAATTGCCACCAAAATCAGAAAAACAACAAATATAAAAACAGAAATTTTTTTCGGAGTAATTACAAAGTTCCTTTTCATGTTTTTTAGAATTCATCCTCCTCTTCTTTAATCTCTTCACCCTCCTCTTCTTCGTCCATATTTTTCTTTACAGTTTCGTCTAAGTCGCCTAACGGCTCTTCGCTTTTCCTGTTAATCAACAACTCTCTCGGTTTTGAGCCGTCTGCCGGACCGATAATCCCTTCTTGTTCCAGCATATCCAACAAACTTGCTGCCCGAGCATAGCCAATCCTGAACATTCTCTGCAAATACGAGGCAGAGGCCTTGCCTGTTTTAATTACCAAGCTTTTTACTTCGTCCAATAATGGGTCGTCCAGAGCCAAATTGCCGACAAATCTTCCTTCTTGTTCCGGCGCCTTGGTAATTTCTTCTTCGTATTCAACTTCTCCTGCTTCTTTTTTCAAGAATTTAACAATTCTCTGCACTTCTTTTTCCGAAACATAAACTCCCTGGATTCTTCTCGGCTTAGCCACATCTCCGGCCTGAAAAAGCATATCGCCATTACCCAATAATCTTTCGGCACCTCCCATATCCAAAACTGTCCGTGAATCAACATTGGAAGCAACCTGAAAAGCAATACGCGAAGTAATATTCGCCTTGATTAAACCAGTAATCACCTCAACTGACGGCCTTTGGGTGGACAAAACCAGATGAATGCCGATTGCTCTAGACATTTGAGCCAGACGTACAATCGTGCCTTCAACTTCTTTGCCATAAGCAGCCATAATATCAGCCAATTCATCAACAATAATTACGATATACGGCAGGGTCTCGCTTGGAGATTTTTTGACAATTTTTTCATTATAAGCAGCGAGGTCGCGGACGCCAATTCCAGCCAATAATTTATATCTTTCTTCCATTTCCCCGATTGCCCATTTAAAAGCATTGACGGTTCTCTGGACATCAACAATCACCGGAGTTAATAAATGCGGGATGCCGTTATATAAAGGAAGCTCAACTCTTTTCGGGTCAATTAAAATAAATTTTACTTCCCAGGGAGATTTTTGGTAAAGCAAACTGGTAATAATCGTGTTGATGCAAATGCTTTTTCCGGTTCCGGTTGCGCCAGCAATAAGTATGTGCGGCATTTTCACCAAATTTGCCCAGACAATCTGACCAGCCACATCGCGTCCCAAAGCGAAATTCAAATTGTGTCCGTTTTTCCTATAATCATATTCTTCCAGCATATTTCTCAGACGAACCAGGGTTGCGGTTTTATTGGGAATTTCAATGCCGACCAAAGAACGACCGGGAATCGGCGCTTCAATTCTGATTGGATGAGCTGCCAATGCCAAGGAAATGTCCTTGTGAACCGCGGTGATTTTGGAAAGTTTTACTCCGCTGGCCGGACGCAAGGTGTATTGGGTTACGGTTGGACCAACGTTCACTTCGCCCATTTCAACTGGGATGCCGAAATTTTCCAAAGTCCGCTCAATAATTGTCATATTCTGCTTAATGTCTCCGCTTGAGGGCACGCCTTTATCGGCTTCCAATAAATCAAGCGGCGGGAATGTATAATCCTGAATAGAGGTGGCAGTTGTTTGAAGCAATTCTTCCTTGTCCGCCGTAGCTTCATCCTCATCCAGGCTCTTTACATCAAATTTCGGCTTAGAAAACAATCCCCTGACCAGATGGGCAACTTTGTTTTCCGCGCCTTCAAATCCAACGCCCTTAATTTCTTTGGATAATTTTTCTTTGACAATTTCTTCTTCCTCTTCTTTTTCTTCTTTGGTTTTTTTAAGCGGTATGTCAAAACCAACCAAAATTGAAATCACAATACCCGCTGCAAAAACCACCAAAGACGCCCATCTGCCGACCAGTTTTAAAAATGGCCAGGAAACAGTATAGCCAACCCAGCCGGCTTTTAATGTGCCATTGGGAAATAAAATATGCACAATTGACAAGAAGCTGATTAAAAAGATAAACATTCCGAGCAAAGTGGATAAATAAACATTTTTGTGCAATTCCTTGATAATCGCGATCCCCGCGCCGACAAAAATCAACGGCACCAGCCAAAGGCAATTGCCAAACAACAATTTAGAGACCTGCAATAAATATTTTCCCGCTACTCCGCCGGCATTATTAAAACTCAAAATAAAAATCACTGCCAAAGTGAAAAAAATAATGGCAATGACTCCATGCTTTGTTTCCTCGTTAATATTGAACAATTTTTTTTGTTCTCTTCTTTCTTTTCTGAATTTTTTCTTCCCCTTCTTAGACATGTTTATATTATACCACAAAATAAAATGTTCAATATAAAATGTTCAATCCTTCTTCTCCGCTTCTAATTTTTCCTCTCTCAGCATTTCTCTGTATCCAATGCCGGCTGGGATAATTGGCGCCCACTGAGGTTCGACCTCCAAAACATTAAAAATTAACGAACTCCGAGTTCGTTAATTTTCATATAATAATGAATTCCTTTTTCGGAGGTCGAACCTCTCACATTTATTTTAACGGCTCACGTATGTGAGCCGTTGATTATATTCTCTCATAATAAACAAATCTCCCCTCTTTACCGACTTGCCTAATTTCCCCTTGTTTTTCTAATTCATCCAAATACCGAGTAGCAGTGGCGTCGCTGACGCCCAAAAATTTCTCAATGTCGTTATTCACCACCCTTTCTCGCGACTCAAAAAATTCAAGAATCTTTTGCTTATTCTTTTCTTTCTCCCGAGCATTTTCTCCCCTCCTTCTTCCCAAATAAGTTCCCAAAATAATTCCCACTATACCTACGATGATTAAAATTATATAATTCATAAATTTATTTTTTAAATATTTCGGGATTAAATTTTGGTTAATCTCCTAATTTTTTTGTTGACCAAGTTATAGTTTCTTAATCAACTCTTCATAGGCAGTTATAATATAAGGCATCTGTGGAATAATAGTTTTCATATCTACATTAGTTAAAGGATTATGAGCAGCAGTATCCCCCAAAAACTTAATACCCTTAATTTCTTTTGCTGTTTTTGGTGTTAAAAATGGGATGCCACGGATTTTTTCCGAGGAAGCTATATTAATCATTGTTTCTAACCCAACCAATCCACCTGGCTTGGTTTTATCTTCAAGTTTTGTTTCAATATGATGCTTAGAAAAAGTTATATAAATCAACTTCTCTAGAATCTTTCTTAATAAAAAGGCGGTACAATTACCGCTCTGACCAAAATTATGTCGCAAATCCTCAAGCTCTATATTAAAATCTTTTTTAAGTTTCTTTATTAGTCCATCTGAAAATAATTCTTCCTCAATTTTTTGTATTCGCTTATCTTTTGAGATTAATCGTAGTGCTTCGTCCTTGGTAACGCTTGCTAATACCCAAAAGTTTCCTTTATGTCCCTTGATTTTGATTGCTCTAATAATACCTTCTTTCATAAATTTTTTCATATAGGTTTGAGCCTCGATAGATTTCAATTCCCTTCCGAAAATACTCAAAATTTCTTCAATTAATTGGTTTGTTGTTTTTGGCGAATCAAAAAAATTTTCCCTTACGATAAGGGTTTGTATAAATTCATATTTGCTTCCCTCTGGCAAAAGAAGGGTTTTTGCCCTTTCTTTTAATTGTTTACCAGACATATGCCACGAGCCGCTTTCCCTTAACTAATTTTGAACCTTTTCTTAACTTTCCACTTTTCCGCAACCGCACCAAGGCAACCTCTACACGATTTATATCACAAGGATAAATAGGCTGCAGTCTTGTGTGCGCCTCGAGAGCAGTTTTTAATTGCTTAAAAAATTGATTCTCTCGTAATGCGAGAATGTGTTTTGGCAAAGTCATTATAGGATTTATAGATGCGCTAGGTTTGGTAGTTTTTCTTCCGGGGCGAGTGTTCTTAATTCCAATTTCTTTAAAGCATTCATCAGCAAGTACTTTTATTTGTTGTAAATTTTTAGTTAAATTCTTTTTGTTCATAAATTTATTTTTGCTTATCAGGTTTAGTAATTTTCTCATCTTTTACATAAGGATACTTCTGAATATATGCGTAGCTACCCCGTTTGCCTCTGCGAGTAAGGTGTTTCGCCCTTTTTAAGGCCATTCCTAATTCTGCTGGCGAAAAATTATTTCCTCTTTTAGCTAATCTCTCAGCTATTTTCTCGTTTTTCTGCCAGGCTCGAAAAAATCCTTCTTCCCAGAAAATTTTTAGGGCTTCGGTTGCGGTTTTTGCAATTTTCATATTTTTATTTGCCATATACCCATTTCCCATTAATTTTTTTACGACCTAATAATTTTTTTTGAACGAGTCCTATCACTATCCCCGACAATGTAGTGGTAGGATAAATATAACCCATTTTTTCAAGAGCTTCTGCAATTTCTCCTAGTGTTTTCGGTTTACTAAAAAAGCCCTCTTCTCGTAATTCAACAATGAGATCCGACGCTGTGCGTCTCTTTTTTTCATCTCTTTTTTTTATGGTTTCTTTGGACATTTTGGATTTCACCTCCCGAACTGTAGATATTCTTTCAAAGTCAGAAAGTATTCTTGCTATTTCTTCTTTGGTGCCCTCTATGATTATAGTGGCACCTGTTTTTGATTTAATTGTTGCTTTAGACATAATTTTAGTTAATTTATTATTATCGACTTATTGCTTATTATTGTAGTCAGTAAAAATTCGCCTGTCAAGTCCCGATACTATTTTACGATTTTCGGGAGTGGTTTCGACAGTTCGGAACCACTCCCGATGGTTTCCACCGTTCGACCGGCTTTCAGATCTTGGTCGTGGCGCCCCACCGGATAACATCTATTCAACTATTCTGAATTTAATCCCCATTTTTCATCCTCACCCTGCATCTGTGGCCGGTGACGCGCCACGGAGATCTCCGCTTCGTCTATAATAAGTGGTACCTTTTATCTCTAAAATCAAATTGTTTTAGAGTGACATTCCCAACACAAAATTTCACAGTTAGACAGGGCGTCGTTGTTCTCATTACTGTCTTTATGATGAGCTTCCCATGCACCCCAACCTTCCCTTCCTCTGTTTTCGAATTTAAGAATCTTTCCGCATTTTTCGCATTTACCTCTTGCCCTTGCCCAGGCTGCTAGAATTACTTCGTTTGAAAAAGGCATTTTAGATTTTATTTACTTTCACCTGTTTAATTATTTGCCGGTAGACCGCAATTGATTAACCCCTTCGTGATTATGGAGTTAATTTTCGACCATTTTTTGCAGAAGAGTATTTGATCTTTTCCGGCGTAACTTTTGCTATAACGGGAGTACCATTATTATTTTCAGCTCTCCTAATAAGCGCCCTTCTCTCGTTTGAGCTTGGCGAGGCCGGATTTCTTGTACCAGAATATTTAACTTGCGTAAACCATTTTTTACCTGAATCCCAAATCCCGATTAAATCTGCGGATGTTTTACTCCCGGGGGATTTCTCAACACTAGCACCAGCCCTACGTAAAGAGACCGCAACTCGATCTTCTGCTTTTAGTCCTTTCATTGGCATAAATTTATTTGCAATATACCCTTTCGGATATTAATTATTAATTCCAGTTTTAGGAAATATTCAACCTTTATAACTATTTCCATAACTAAATCAAAAGATGGCGAAGACGAAATATTTTTACGAATATTTTCCCCTTTCGCCATCTCTACGTCTCATCAATAAACTTTATTGAATTGTCGCTTTGAAGTTCAAGGGGATATAAATTTTCCCCTTCGAACCATATTAAGTAGTTAATACTTATCTGATTCTAAAGATTTTATTTTCCCAAATAAAAATCTGTTTGTCAATTTATTTTATAAATTATTTCTTTTCTTTTCCACCCCTTGGTTAATTTCGGTGTCTCAAATTCACTAATTTTAAACCTAATGTCTCTAACGGGCTTTCCTGAAACTATTTCTGACTTTCCCCTAAGAAAAACATCTTTCCCATAAACGTTAAATAGTTTCCCATTCGGGATATTAATTAATTGAACCTCTTTAAGGCTTTGGTCGTCATCATCGTAAATAAACTTTACTATAAACGAAATAGTGGGAAGTTCTCCTTTTTTCTCGTGTCGATAAACCGGCTTTAATGCTGCCTTCCAAGTATATCTAGTATTTGTTCTTTGACTTTTAACATGTATATTATTACCATAACTGGTTTGATTTTTCGCTAAATTCACTTTATTTTCTTCTTTAGCTTTCTCTTTATATGTTTTGGCATCAATATTCATCATTGCGTCAGGAAGTTCAAATAATAAATTAGAACTTATTGGAGAACTATTAATCTGCCAGTTTAATTTTCCTCTACATATTAATACCATTAATACTCTTTCCGCGCCCGCTTCTACTTCGTTTTCTTTATAACTTATACCTTCTGTATCTCTCTTAATATTTAAGCGAGAATCAAATCCTCTCTTTAATTCTTGTTTATTGTTTTTTAATAATGTCTTTAATTCTAAAAAATATCTTTTTTCTAGTTCTTCTAATTTTATATCATTTAATTTTTTCATAAATTCATCTAATAATTATTATTTTCCCACACCTTTTTTTAATAATATTTAAAAATTTACTCTGTATCTCTATTAGAATTGATTTTCTATTTAATTCTTTGGCGACTTTTGCTGTTGTGCCACTTCCTCCAAATGGGTCCAGTACAATACCATCCGGCGGACAACAAGATTTAATAGCCATTCTCGGAATTTCTTCTGGAAATATGGCAAAATGAGCGAACCCATTCTTGGCAGTATTAATTTCCCATAAATCGCCTGGATTCTTACCATTCGGATGATTTTTTACCACTTGTAAAGCCAATTCCGTTTCGGTCATTTCCTTATCATATTTGCTGTCAAATTTTAAGATTCTTTTTAATTTCTTCCAATCCTCTGGTGTTGGCAAAGACCCCCCCGCATCTTTTCTAAACCAATGACCAGCTGTATGGGTATAACCCAATAATTTATCAATCTGTTTTACTGTTAGACCGCTCTTTATTCTCCATTTTTTTAAATAATCTGCAATCAAATTTTGAGGTAATTCTATTTTTCTTTTCAATGTATATTTGGGCTCGGATATTGACATTCTGGCACCAGGTGAAGCTCCGATGTTTTTTTCATTTCCTAAAAATTTGCCATTATAATTTTGTCTTTTGGGCCCCTGAATGTTTTCTGTCTTATGTGGAACTCTAACCGAATCTATATCAAAATGTACTCTTTTCTCCCAATCATTTTTAGTAAAAAAGTAAATTGGTTCGTATGTGTTTGTAAATCTGGATTTAACAGGCGACGGCATATGGTCTGGTTTGTGCCAAATTATTTGATTTCTTAAAAGCCATCCCCTATTCTGCATTTCAATCGCTACTCGTTGAGGAATCATCTGTAAATTTCTATCAACATAAGTATCTCCTATGTTTAAAAAATATGCACCATCGTCTTTTAAAACTCTTAAAATTTCATTCCCAACATTAACGATTTTTTCTATATACTCTTTGGGATTCTTTTCTCTACCAATTTGTCCGTCGGTTTCATAATCCCGCAAATTCCAATACGGTGGAGAGGTTACGACCACAGAAATAGATTTATCTGGAATTAGTTTTAAATTTTCTACAACATCTCCAACTAATACCAATGGGTCCGTAGTAGTGGGAAGATCAATTTTTTTCTGAACAAATAAATCTGCAACTGGTTGATGGATTTTGCCATTGCCATTTGATCTTCTGATTAAAACATTAAATGATTCTTTATCTTTTAACAGATTGTCGTTTATGTATTTTCTCTCTAAAATACCCATAATCTTCGTATCTTCCGTTAATCTGATTTTCTTATATTTCTGATTTTCTGGTTTGAGAAAATGTGTTCCTTTTTCAAAAATTATTCGTTTTAATGTTGTCCCCTCGCTGTTTTGCACTAAAACAATATCACCTAGTTTAAAATTATTAGTTCTTTTAATTAATACCATGTCCCCATCATTAATCCCGGCATTAATCATTGAATCGCCATTTATTTTTACTATCATTAAATTATCACTCAATTCTGAAATTTCTTGAGATAACTCTTTCCAACTAGCCACTTCCTCAATCGCCTCTATAAATGAACCTGCTGATGTAGTCCCCACAAACGGAACCAATGGGTTTACTCCTAAAATTTTAAATCCCTTTTTAAATATTCTAATTGAACGAGCCGAGCCCTCTTCTCTTTGTATAATTTTTCTTTTTTCTAATGCCGACAATAAGTCAATTACAGATTGGTTAGACGAAACATTTAAACTCTCTCTCATTTCTTCAAAAACAGGAGGATAACCAGTATCTTTTATGTAATCATATATAATCCGTAAAAGATCTTTTTGTCTTTTTGTGATCGTTTGTTCCATATATTAATAATACCCGACTAAATAGTCGGGTGTCAATACTGTGAGCTGTGGATAACTTTTTTGCTTCATTCTCAATTCAACGGCTCAAACATATGAGCCGTTGCCCCGTAAATAAACGGGGTAAAAATCTTAATATGGGAGCGGTTCGACCTCGAATTAAATGGGAGATATCCGATGTCGAATAAGGAAGTGCGATTATAATAAAATTAAGGACGTTGAATGTCCTTAATTTCTAATGTTGCGACATCGGATATCATCGGAGGTTAAACCTCCGAATTTTAGTTTTTTTAGCTTTCTCTTTCTTTTTTCTCTGCTTGGAATTTTTTGTCTTCGAGCATTTCGCGATAAGCTGTGCCAGCCGGAATAAGCTTGCCGATAATCACGTTTTCTTTTAATCCCCTTAATTTATCAATTTTCCCTTCGGAAGCAGCTTTAATCAATATCCTTACTGTTTCCATAAACGAAGCAGATGACAAAAAGCTTTCTGTGCTTAATGCAACTTTGGTAATGCCCATTACCAATTGCGCTGCGGTTGCCGGTTTTCCTGCCTTGCCGGCAGGCAGGTTGTTGATTTTCCTAATCCTGTCGTTTTCATTCAAAAATACATCTTTTTCAGTAATCGCACCAGACAGCAAGCCAGTATCTCCAATATCTTTCACCCTTGCCCTGGAAAGCATCTGTCTAATAATCAATTCAATATGCTTGTTGTTCAAACTCTCTCCCTGGGTGCTGTAAATTCCCTGAATTTCCTTAATAATATACCTGTAAAGCGGTTCTTGACCAGCCAATTTGTACAATTCTTTCAAATCAATCGAGCCCTCGCAAAGCTGTTGTCCCTGAAAAACCGAATCATCTTTTTGTATCCAAATGCCGGTTTGCGGCGGAATAACATATTCTCTTGAAACCTTCTTGCTTTTTTTGCCTTTTATTTCCTGTCTGCCCTCAATGATAATTATTTTTTGCCCCTTATTTTCTTTTGCAGAAACGACTTTGCCATTCAATTCTGAAAGCACGGCTTTTCCTTTGGGAATACGTGCTTCAAAAATTTCCTCAACCCTGGGTAAGCCCTGGGTAATGTCTGCGCCGCCAGCAACTCCTCCGGTATGAAAAGTCCGGAGAGTAAGCTGGGTTCCCGGCTCACCGATTGCCTGAGCAGCAACAATGCCCACTGCTTCACCGAAATCAACTAATTTATTTCTGCCCAAATCATAACCATAGCATTGTTGACAGACGCCGAACCTGGTTTTGCAAGTGATTACCGATCTAACTCTAATTTTATCAATTCCAGCTGCTTCAATTTCTTTGGCTTTTGTTTTGGTCAGCAATTCATTTTTCTTGGCAATAATTTTCCCCTTAACAACAACTTCTTCCAAAATCACTCTACCTGTCAATTGCGAAGCGTAAGAAATGCCCAAATCTTCCAAATCTCTTTTATAAATAACAATTCCTTGCTTATCTTTGCAGTCGTCCTCGCGCACAATCACATCCTGAGCAACGTCAACCAAGCGCCTGGTTAAATAGCCGGCGTGCGCGGTTTTCAATGCGGTATCAGCCAAGCCCTTCCTGCCTCCGTGCGTGGAAATAAAGTATTCCAAAACATTAAATCCTTCTTTGTAATTGCTGATTACCGGCAATTCAATGGTTTCAAGAGACGGATTGACCACCAAGCCCTTCATTCCCGCCATCTGCGCCGCAACTACCCAGGAGCCGCGGGAACCGGAAACAAAAATTGTATAAACCGAACCAAAAGGATCAAGAGCCTTGGGCAATAAATCAGAAATTTTATTTTTTACCTTTGACCAAATTTCGATGATTTTTGCCCTTCTTTCAGTTCGGGTCAAAAGACCGTCTTGATATTGTTTTCTCACCTGCTCCACTTCTTTCATCCCTTCTCCAACAATTTTCTGTTTTTCCGCGGGGATTATCAAATCATCCATGCCCCAGCTGACTCCTGATTTGGTTGCGTATTCAAAGCCCAAAGTTTTTATTTTATCCAAAATTTCCGGAGCTTTTTCTGCCCCCAAAGTATTAATAATCTCTTCGGCAATCCCCCTTAATTCTTTTTGGGTCATATCTTTGTTTTTAAATCCGATTTCTTTGGGGAGAACGCTGTTAAAAATCACCCTGCCCACCGAAGTATCAATCAGTTTTTTGTCAATCATCACTTTAACTGCCGCTCGCAAATCAATTAAATCCAATTGGTAAGCCATAATCACTTCGTCCGAACCGGAAAATGCTTTGCCTTCGCCCTTTAATCCGGGCTTGATTCTGGTCATAAAATAACATCCCAAAACAATATCCTGGCTTGGAGAAACAATCGGATCTCCGGTTGCCGGCTTGAAAAGATTTGTCGTGGAAAGCATAATATCCCTGCTTTCCCGCTGGGCCTTGTCGGATAACGGCAAATGCACCGCCATCTGGTCGCCGTCAAAGTCAGCGCCGAACGCCTTACAAACCAGAGGATGAACCTGAATAGCCAAACCTTCAATTAAAATTGGCTTAAATGCCTGAACGCCCAAACGATGCAGGGTTGGCGCGCGGTTTAATAAGACATG
>Ga0315279_10006297_pt1 | contig 15019 bp, 14 predicted proteins | sample YL17G06_20_MG_FD_203694 | JGI IMG/M metagenome (GOLD analysis project Ga0315279, IMG submission 203694) | Sediment microbial communities from Yellowstone Lake, YNP, Wyoming, USA - YL17G06_20 | ecosystem: Environmental > Aquatic > Freshwater > Lake > Sediment | place: USA: Wyoming | collected... | reverse complement strand
GGCAAACCGCCCTTCAAGGCTTCGGAAGGCGGTTGTTTTGAGAACTTAAGGGTGTCGGAGGACATCACCCTAAGTGAATTCCAGCAGGGGAAGGGGACGAGAGTGCCGATTCGGCCAAAGGTTCGCCTCGAAGCCTCTCCGAACGGCTTGCCCATGTCGGTATCGTCAAAACTTTATGCAACGTTAAGGTATATTCAGCAACTTTTATTAGGTCCTCATCTTTTCGCAATGCGTGATCATAAAAACTTCGCTGCCATACCTTCCCTTTATATCCTTTCTTCCACATCAAATGAGTTGTGTAGCCTTTCCACTTACCAATAAGGTCAACAAGATTTTCCGAAATAGGTGCCAATAAAAGATGGATATGATCTGGCATGATGCAAACTGCCATTAAATCAGATTTCTGACTCAAAGGGCCACCCATAATTTCCTGAAAAATCAATCCTCCAAATTCTTTCAACAAAGGAATGTTATGATATGTACAGACGGTGATAGAAAAGGCTTGATTCTTTTCCTGATAGAGGTCCCTTTGTAAACGGATGGTTTTACGTTGGTAATGGGGACTCATAACTTTTTTTATGGAGCCCACAGAGGGGCTCCCCTACATCATTATCTCTCGATCTGGATTTAAGATGTCTTGACTTAATTAAATAGACGATTATCCCTAACAACGTTAAGAGACTCACCAGCATTCCAATTTTGAAACTGATGGGATCATAAATGAATCGAATTTCATACTCCCCGGCTTCCAGGGGGATGGCCCGGAAATTATAATTGGCCCTTAAGATCTTTACTTCTTTCTCATTCACCCTGTTAGATAAGTTCGTATCAACAAGATTTACCTGATTATATGAATCGTATCTAACAGGGTGAACGAATGCCTTCCATCCCGGGTGATACGTATCACTTAAAAACAGTAATGAATTTTTTTCTGCCCTCACCAGGATGTGCAACTTATTATTACTTTCAGATACAAATTCGACCTTATTGGAGAGGTCATGGAGAGGATCTCCGAATCCCCCCAACCCCCGTTTAGTAAAGGTCTCCGACGCGCCAGAGCCGCTTTGGCGACGGTGCGGGGGAGAAATGGGATTTTCTCTCTCCCATTTCGGCTCTTCTTCAAGAAACACCTTTTTGTCAGGATGAAAGTCTTTGCTCGTCATGGTCGAAAGCATTTGATTTGAATCTAAAACACGGTAGTCTTTGACAAGCCATGCCCTCAGAAGGGGCTTACGATTTCTGTACAGCTTAACCGTATTTCCCTTTAAAAGATCCTCTTTTCCCCCCTGCAGACCCTCAATCCTTGAATAAATCAGCTCAAACCGACGGTTCTCCTCAAGGGGAGTGACCGATATGATGTATTTCACACCATAAAGGTCGATGAGATTGGTTGACGAGATGGAGGGAGTCCCAGTGAATGTTTTATAAAGATCGTCCACTCTTTTCAGCCGGATGACATCAATCCCCCAGATGTCATGCAGAGAGTAAAGGAGGTTCATTGTGGGCAAATGTTTCTCCTTAAAGACATCAAGGAAGGTTCCATCTCCAACCAAAACGGGATTGTCCAATGAAATGGTCTTTCCGGTTGAAAAGATCCTGAAATGGTCTTTATCCGACGAGATGATCTCTGAAATCTTCGTCTTCCGAAAGTAGTCTGATGTTTTCTCTTTCCCATAGAAGCCCATATTGCCGAAGAGATCGGCCGTTAAAAAGAAGACTAACAAAATTTTGATCCAGCTCTTCCATTTTACCTCATCACCTACTCTCAGCAAGAGAAAGAAAAGAGCGAGGTAGAAGAGAAATCTTTTGGCATGATAAAGGTTAATAGTAAGGTAATTGAAATTTGGAAAATCGATTTCCTGCAATTTAAGAAAATGTTCCACTGCCTTATGCCCCAAGGCTAAAAATAGAAGGAGAAGGCCGGATGCGAGGGCAAGGACGGTGAGAAGGTTTCTTAATCTTTTATGTTCACCCTCCTTTGAAAACTCTGCCAATCTCTCGAATCCTAAACCCGCTGTGATGGAAAGAACAAGAATAAAGATATAAAGAAATTTGACAGGATAGCGGATCCCGTTGAAAAACGGAACGTACTTAAATACAAAAGGGTAGACGGGATTGTAATGCCCCAGAGATAAAAAAATTGAGAAGAGCATCAGAGAGAAGAAAAATTTTCGTCCCTTCCCAAATCCCCTCACCTCCCCCTCTCCCCCTCGGGGGAGAAGGACAGGGTGAGGGGCGAGAAAGAAGATCAGACCTAAAATAAATGGCAATCCACCGGTATAGAGGGTTTTAAGCCAGCATTGAGTCACCCAATATCTTTTCATGTCCAAGAAATATCCATAGGCATCCGGCAGAAAAAAAAGGAGAAAATCCTTTGGCGCAAAACTCCATGTCGTTGCCTCTTGATAGGTAATTCCGCTCCCCCTTATCGAGTGATGAAATAATTCAAAGAAAGGGAGTAATTGTACGGCGGAAAGAAATAAAAATATGACGGAGATGATCAAGAGGCTTCGTACCCCAAGCCAGATCCTCCCCCATTGCCCCGGACCCTCGATTTCCTGATGCGACGAGAGAGGATCAAGTGAAGAAGAAAAAATCACCATAAAAAAGAGGAGGAAAAAATTGCCGTAGACAATTTCAATTCCACCCCCCAAAAAAGAAACGGTCATAAAAATGGTTGTTAAGAGTTCATTCTTAAAACCTTGTTGCGCGATCGCCCTTCTAAAAAACATCATGATCAGAGGAGTCCAGATGACGGATAGGAGACAGTTAAGAAGGCTGTGGACGGATAGGAAGTAACCGCTCAGCATGAATATCAGGCCTGAAACAAGAGATCCTGTTGGACTCACTTTTAAGTCCTTAAGCAAAAGATAGGTGAATAATCCACCCAGGAAAAAATGGAGAATGATGATGCCATTGAAGGCGACATCGAATGGAAGGAGGAAAAAGAGGCTATTCAAAGGATAGAGAATCGCATTTTGAGGATTTGCAAAGAAAGGGTGACCTGAGAACTGATAGGGATTCCATAAAGGAAAATCAGCCCTCTTGATGCTTTCTACCCAGAAGAATCTGGGAGGAATAAAATAAGGGCCTAAGTCTCTTTCAGTGAGGAGGTATCTTCCCCCGAGGAGGTCATAAAAAAAGAGGATGGATGAAAAGAAAAGGGTCAGAACAGCCATGACATTTGCTGATCTGACCCTTTTTATTCTTCCTTTTATCTTATCTCTCACAATGAGCTGATATGATCAGATTCCTTTTTGTAAAATCCCAACCTTTCAGGGGGAATTTCCTACCCGCCCATAAGCATAGGCAATTCAACTCTTTAGCCTTTGATCACCAGGTAGGTGCGGCCGCATAAATCGTCCCCAGTGCGGTCGGAACCGTCCCAATAGTAAGGCTAAAGGTATAAGTAAAACCCCCAGGCACCACGATTGAAACGGTGTCCGTCACTGCCGCTCCCACAGTCACCCCCTGAACTTGCACGCCAGCAACAATATCACCCATTGTGATTGTACCAGGGGTACCTCCTAAGATGCGCTGTCCAAATATGAGACCGTTTGCACCCCTCAGGGACCCCAATATACCCCTTGCAGTCCCATTCGCAGCATCCGTCGTCAAATCGATATATTTAGGGATTGCCACGGCTGCCAGAATCCCAATGATAACAATGATCACAATTAGCTCAATTAATGTAAACCCTTTATTATCTCTCAGCACTTCTCTCCCTCCTCTCATACCTATTAGAAGATTATTTCACCATGTGGTTGTTGACGCCGAATAAACCGTCCCCATCGCCGTTGGAACAGTGCCAATCGTAAGGTTAAAAGTATACGTGTAAGGCCCGGGCACTACTATTGAAACCGTGTTTGTCACCGCCGCCCCCAGAGTCACTCCCTGAATTTGTGCACCGGCAGTAATATCACCCATTGTGATTGAACCAGCGGTATTTCCAATGATCCGTTGAGCAAATACAAGGCCATTTGCACCCCTCAGGGCCCCCAATACACCTCTCGCAGTCGCATCGGCGGCACTCTGTGTTAAATCGATATACTTAGGAATCGCAACAGCCGCCAAGATACCAATGATCACGATGATGATGATCAACTCAATTAATGTAAACCCTTTATTATCTCTCAGCACTTCTCCCCCTCCTCTTATAGCTATTAGGAAATCATTTTACCATGTGGCTGTTGACGCATAAACCGTCCCCATCGCCGTTGGAACAGTGCCAATCGTAAGGCTAAAAGTATACGTGTAAGGCCCGGGCACTACTATTGAAACCGTGCTTGCCGCCGCCGCTCCCACAGTCACTCCTTGAATTTGTGCACCGGCAGTAATATCACCCATTGTGATTGAACCAGCGGTATTTCCAAGAATCCGTTGAGCAAATACAAGGCCATTTGCACCCCTCAGGGCCCCCAATACACCTTTCGCAGTCGCATCGGCGGCACTCTGTGTTAAATCGATATACTTAGGAATCGCAACAGCCGCCAAGATACCAATGATCACGATGATGATGATCAACTCAATTAATGTAAACCCCCTTTGGTTTCCCAACATTTCCAAACCCTCCTCTTTTTGAAATGATTGAATTTTCTATGTATATTACAGAACATCAACATTTTGTCAAGTCTTTTTTAATGCTTACGGGACTAACAGGTGTCATTAAGCAATATTTATGCCACGAATAGAAATAATTCGAGAATTCCGACATTACGAAAATCTTAACAAAATTAACTGGTTAACCCTTTCTTTTATGCCATTTTATCGGTTTTTACTAAATTAAAATATAGCAATGTACAATTTTTGTTCAACATTTGAAAAATTTGTTACCTCTTTACCTTACCGTTGCATAAACTTTTGACGATACGGACATGGGCAAGCCGTTCGGAAAGGCTTCGAGGCGAACCTTTGGCCGAATCGGCACTCTCGTCCCCTTCCCCTGCTGGAATTCACTTGGGGTGATGTCCTCCGATACCCTTAAATTCTCAAAACAACCGCCTTCCGAAGCCTTGAAGGGCGGTTTGCCCATGTCCGTTTTGCAACTGTCAGGTTTATTTAAGATGTTCTCCTCTCACTTTAATTAACTCCGCCACGATGCTGACTGCAATTTCTTCAGGGGTTTCGGAATGGATGTCGATCCCAATGGGTGCATAGACCCGATCCAGGATCTCCTTCGGGATTCCCTTCTTCATCAAATCTTGATAAAGGGTCCGGATCTTCCTCTTCGAACCGATCATCCCGACATAACAGGCATTGGTTTTCACGGCCTGTTCCAATACAAAACCATCATAGAGATGACCCCGGGTAACGATGACAATATAGGAAGTCTCGTCGATGTTGAGTTGATCGAAACATTTTTCAAATTCTGAGACGATGACGTCATCCGCCTCTGGGAAACGCTCACGATTAGCAAACATCTCCCGGTCATCGATAACCACCACTTTAAAATCGACCTTTTTCGCAAAGGGAGCCAGTTGTTGAGAAACATGCCCCCCCCCAAAAATATAGACAGCCGGTTCAGAAAAGATCGGCTCTAACAATACCTCCATCTTTTTCCATCGAGAATCCTCTTTCTCAGATTGCCAAGTCACTACTTTCGGCCTCTTTTCATTTAACAACGTTCCAGCCTCTTTCGAAATGTTTTGTTCAAATTCCTCTCCAGTCAATAAGAAACCAACCTTCTCTCCAGAGGTCTTCACCAACACCTTTGAGCCTTCCCCTTTGGGAAAAGTGTCATCCACAGAGATCAGGGTGGCAAGAATGGCAGACCCGCCCTTTTGTCGAATCCTCACCACCTCTTGATAGATCTTTAAAAATTCTTCTTTGAGAGGTTCCAGAAAGATATCAATATTCCCGCCGCAGATAAGCCCACCCGCTGCCAACTGCTCAGCGGTCAGATTGAAATGGAAAACACCCCCCTTCCCTTTCTGCATGACCTCTTGAGCCTCTTGCCATACTTCTGCCTCAACACATCCCCCTCCAATCGAGCCAACAGAAGTGCCATCCTTCTTAATCAAATATTTTGCACCCACGGCTCTTGGGGCCGAACCCACTCGCGTGATCAGTGTGGCTAATGCCAATTCTTCCTTCTTCCCAAGAGATTTCACGATTTCAGAATAAACGTCCTGCACGATCCTAATCCCCTCACCCGTTGATACGAAAAAGGAGTATTTATTATAACAGCTTCTCCCAATATTTTGAAGGACTATTTTAGATATTCCCCCATTCAGGATTGAATTTTATATAGAGCGTCATAAATATTTGCGCATCCAAAAAATTATACTCTTTAATTGTCATTCCGGGCTTGACCCGGAATCCAGTATTTGAATTTCGGTCTTAGAATTTCTGGATTCCCGCTTTCGCGGGAATGACAACACATGCGCAATTTATTATGTCGTTATGTATAGTAAGAAAGCCAAGTGTTAAAACACCCATTCGCCCCCGCACTGACGATAGATGATGAAAGAAAACAGAAGCGCCTACATCGAATCACCTCGGGTTCGGAGCTGTCGGAATATCAAGGCGCCTCCGGTAGAGGGGAATCGTGTAGGGTGGCATGAGAAGTTTTACATCCTTATCGACCACATATTGGTCTCGAACAAAGGTTTGAAGCTCGGGGAAGTCTTCCAGACGGAATATTTGGACAATATAAGCAGGATGAGATTTTCTTAGATCTTCCATCACCGAAGAGGCATAGGCCTTCAATGCCTTCAGTGGATTATCCGTGACGAGCAAGGTCATATTATAATTGTTTCGATACCGGGTTGCTGCTTTACGTTGCGCTAAAAAATAGATCTGCGGGGCTATTCCCCATACATAGATTGTTTCCTTGGGATCAGTGTGATCGCGGATATAGTAAGCAATCTCCTGTCGAACGATTTGACCTATACCATATTCATCAAATACCCCGTTTGAAAGTTCGTGCTGAAACATCGTCTGTTCGGCGCCTGTATAAGAAAAGAAGTGTTTATAGTCGGTTTTTATAAAAATAATAACCAAGACCACGAGAAGTAATGTCCAACCTCCTTGTGCCACAAACCGTGACAAAGGAGAAAGTGATCTTGCCAGTCTCCAGCTTGTCACAATTCCATAAGCGGCTAATACAGAGAAAGGCCCGATGATCTGGAGAAAGTAATGCCAGAAGAAAGTCCCCGTGGTCCAAAGGATCGCGAAGGACCAGAAAGCCCACCAAAGCAGTATTCGATCGCTCGCCTCTCCTTTACCACGCCGAATTCTCCAGCCGAGGTAGACCGCGGCGGACATCGTGCCAACCCAAATAATCCCACTCTCTGAAAAAATATCTTTCATTCTAAAATAGAAAAGCTGGAGTAAGCTCGATTGTAAGCTTGTGTACTCATGTCCTCTTTGAATATAGCCCAGATTGCTTTCAAACACAGAGTGATATAGCTGATTTAGCGTATATCCGTGGAAGTGATAAAAGGCCAATACACCTATGACCGGAACCAATGCCCCTCCTGCCAGCAGGATATAGCGGTAAAGTCGCTCCTTTACCAAAAACGAGTCTTTTTTTATCCACCGCTCATGGATTCCATAGCAGAGGAATACAAAGAAGAGCACTCCTCCGACTTGTTTAACGAGTGTAGCCCATGCAGCACACAGACCGGTGAGGAAATACCACCGCAGCCTTCCTGACTCAGAGGCTTTAAGGAAAAGTCCGATCGCCAGGATATAGGGAAGGTGCAACAGAGTCTCCAGATTCACCGTTCCACCTTCTACCTTTGGTCCGGACGAAAAGACTCCAAAAAGGAATGCCGCTAATAGTCCAACCTTTCCCCCATAGGCTTGATTCGCCAACCAGTAGACCGCAAGAACCGCCATGAGGATAAAAACCGTCCCAAACATTTTGAGTCCTATAACAGAGGGACCAAAGAGGCAAATGAAAACGGCATAAAGCATGGAATAGAGGGGGGGCTTCCCCGGACCTTCAAGATCGATCAGTATCTCTCCCTCTGTCATCCGCCAGGCCAGATAGCCTATGTTTCCCACATCCCCATCAATGGTCTGTCCAAAAGAAAGGAGGCGGAGGTAGAAAGTAAGGGCGAGAATCGCGATCAAAACTGTGGATGGTTTGGCAATCGCTCGAAACAAATCGAAAATACCAGCAGACGCGCGCTCTTTCATTACAGGGATAGGCTATGGCTTCCTCCCTTTTGGGATCGGCTTCTTCTCCCTTTGGGGAGGCTCCTTTCCATCCTTTGAATGGGCAAGGGGCAGGAGATAAAGTTTATAAAATACAGGATCAGTCCATAGCCCTATTTCAGGGGCCAGATCCCCCACAAAGGCTGAGAACAAAGACATATTGTTGTAAGCATTAAAATGGGATGAAAGGTCTTTCAATGATTGATAAAGCTTGATCGACGCAACGAGTTGGGTCGGCTTCTCTCTCAGCAACTTAAGTTGCTGAACCCCCGATTCGATCAGTCCTCCATCTTCCTCCAGCTTCGACATCCAGAACTTCCCCTCTTGGTATTGAATATCCATCTCTCCTGTTTGAATGGCTTGAGTTAATTTTATCTGAATCTGTTGGGCCTTTCCCATGACCTCATCAATTTGATTTAATAATTCTGCCTTCTCTTTCTTAGAAAGTTCATTCGCCTTGGACGAGGTTTTCCCCAGAAAGTACTGAAGATGATATTCCTCCGCAAAGCCAAACGTAGCCAGACCAAAGAATAAAATAATTTCTATAAAAACAATCTTGCTACATCTCATTCCATCCCTCCGTTACCCCCTCCCCCTCTCCCTCTTCCACCAGGGGAGAGGGGGATTTATTATGAGAATCATCTTTAAAATCCCCTCCCCCTCGATGGGGGAGGGTCAGGGTGGGGGTGAAATTCTATGGAAAAATCACCTCTGCCACAGGCGGTTCATTTTTTAATTGTCCTAACACGACCCTTGCAATCTGTGGGTGTTTTCTCTCAAAAATTTCTTCTGCCACCCTTTTCGCCTTCACCACTCCATTTGGGACGTCTACCTTATTGAGAAAGGCAACCACCCTCGACGAAGATGGCGCCCCCTTGAAGAGACCCTCCGGGTGTGTCATCAAGACTGCCATCGCCTTATCCGTCATCCTCCCCCCCATCTGAATCCCTGTCATTTTAGAAACTCGATCTGCCTGAAAAACATTCTTCTCATTTAACTCCAGCTCCACCCCATCCATCCCCAAGATGGCCACCACCAAAGTTGTACTAAAAGGGATCACAGGTTCTGAATCTCTGGGAGCTTTTACCGGACGGCCTGCGGCACCATCAGCCTCAATAATCATATAATCCATTTCAAATGAACCCCAAAGATCATCCACCAGGATTGAAGAAACCCCTTTCAACTTCCCGGATCCAATTCTCTCTCTTGCGATGGTAAGATGTCCATATTGATCAAGATGTCTGCCGACAAATTGTTTAAGCTTTTCCTCATCGGGATCGACAAAAAGAAAGGGGGTTTCTTCCGAAGCGGGCTCCAATATCTTTGTCGTCGTGGTCGTTACTACCTTTTTTCCACTGAGGAACAATTCCTTAGCAAGGCGAAACATCAATGTGGTTTTTCCGCCTGCTCCGACCAGACTGATCATTTCCCTTGGCTTCAGACCCAGCGACGGGATCAGAAGACCTGTTTGTTCTTCCTTTATTGTGGTTCCCTTCACACACCTTTCAATGATAGAATAAACGACCTTTTGATCCGGGTCCATGTCTAGAAAATAAAAGTCTTGAGTTTAAGGGTTAAGGTAAAGATGCCAGTTTTGTCGATGGGTTATGTAGTTTGTCTTTAAATCCTAGCCCTAACCCCTTGACCTTAAACCAAACGGGCTTCGTAACCCTATCCCAAAGACCATTTTCACCGATTAAATCGATATAAGATGGCCTCAAGCACCCCACCGGCAATCGCCCTCGCTTTTTCAGAGATCGTAAAACAGTTTTCCTTTTTCCCCCTCGGATCAATATCGCCCACCTTCATGCCCTTTTTTACCACGACACCCTCTCTAAGGAGCCCTCTCACCACACCACTGATCTGGGCGATCACTGGGAAATCGTCTACGACTGCAACCACCGAGCCTTTGTTCACCCGGTCACCGATAGACTTATGAGGATGAAAGATCCCTTTTTTCATCGTTCGAAGAACCCTCTCCACGGTAAACCCACCGATCTCCCCCGGGATGCCGGTATCGGGTTCCGCAGTACCACTTGGAATGACCTTGCCCAGATGCTGCCCCCGATTTGTCTCGATCACGATATGGACATCTTTCCCCGCAGTAAACCCTGGGCCGAGGCCGATGACCAGAGAGGCATCCTTGATCTGTGTTCCCAAATTTCTTTTAGCGACAATGGCGTCAATGAACACATCAAATGCTAAGAAACTTCTCGTCTCCTTACCATCTGGATCAACCAGAAGAGGGATTTTACTCTCTTTCCATACAGATTGAATTTCCTTGGGTGAGGAAATAAATTTCGCTCGAATTCCCTCCACCTCCTTCTCACTCTCGTAGATGGCCTCGCAGAAAGAGACTTCCCTTCTCACAGCAAGAGGATTGGGAATCTCCAACATGCAGATCTTAAAATGGGATCGGTGAAGCCGGTGGGCAACCCCACTGGCCATCTCCCCTGCCCCTCTCATTAAAACAGTTAATTCATCCATCTTTTTGCCAGATGTCATCTATACACCCTTCCTTTGCTCTTCCTGAATCCGAAATCCGCTGCCCGATCGCCACCCCATTTTGGCATTTGAAAAGTTCAACGGACGATCTTCCTATTTTTTTTAATTCTACACTCTTTCTTATAATCTTTCCATGTATCAATATCTTTTACCACAGCTTCTGATTTTGTTCGAACCTTAACGACATTTCCAGGATCTCTTTCAATAATTGACTTCCCTCCGACATCGCCCTGTAATGATAGTAACATTTTCTTATAACATCGATCGAAGAGAACGGGATGCCCCCCTCTTCCTCGATAAGATGGAAGGACAATGCTCCCTCTCTTCTGACCAAACGCCCGGATTAAAGCATTGATCGTTCGCTTCTGGAGGAGAGGCTGATCCCCTAAGGCGATAAGAATCCCTTGAGTATTTGGATCAGCTGCCCGGATGCCTCTCCGGATAGAAGTGCTCATCCCCTCTCTATAATGAGGATTCATGATCATCTTGACCCGTCTCCCCCTAAACTGGAGCATCCTTTTGGTTCGATTATTGAGAACGACAACCACCTCTTTGACGTTGGATCGAAGGAGGGTATCGAGACAATGCTCAAATACAGTCTTTTTCCTCCAAGGAAGAGAAAGTTTGTTCACTCCCATTCGTTTCGATTCGCCCGCCCCGAGAAGAATCGCAGAAACCCTCACCATCTTCCTTTCCCATTGAAATTCTGTTAAATTTAATTCGATTTTTTGGTTCCTGTCAAGGCTTCAATTTGATCGGAGAATAGATATCGACATCAACCTATTCCCCCTCTCCTTTACCCGTTAAATAGGATTTTTTTCTGGCCCTTATTAGATCAGATTTTTCATTTAACAGGGTTAATCCCCTTCCGCCAAGGGAGGGGAATTTTTAGAGTTTGTTTTCTTGAATATTACCTTTGGGTTAAAATCCTTTGGAAAGTTGGAAGCAAGCATAAGGAAGGCATCAGCGTGGAGAAACGTTCGTAGAAGCCAGTTTCTATTTCGGTGGTTCTCTTCATCTCAAAATTACTGACCGGTCCCGCTCAGGGGGATGTCAATTGTCGGCCTATTAGGATCGTTAGAGGTTATCCCTAAGTTAGAAATCTTTGGCCCTGTTGATGTGGGTTTAAACACCACCTTAATGGTAAAGGTTTTGCCTGGTTTTATTGCTTTGTTCCCACCACCGCTTGTAATTGTAAACATAGTTAAATTCGTCCCTGTAATCGATGTCAATATTAAGAGGTCACCCTTACCATTGTTTTTAACTTTGAAGGAAGCTGTCTTACTCTTTTTTACCTTCACATTCCAAAAATCATAACTCAGTGGAGTTACCGAAATATCAGGAACTTTTGTGAAGTTTGCCATTACCGTCTTATTCCCGTTCATCGTGAGGGTGAGTGGGTTTGTGCTTCCACTGGCATCTCCACTCCAGGAGCTGAACGTGAAACCGGATTTGGCGGTTGCAGTGAGCGTCACCTCCTCTCCAGTACAATAAGTACTCTTGTCCGGATTCTTGGTGACCGTTCCCGAAGCCGACGGATTGATGTTAATTGTTAAGATATAGATACAATTCTGACTGGGTGCCTGCTCAATCTTAAATACACCGCCGCCTACAGTCCCCGCATACAGCCTACCCGGATTAACAGGATCAATGGCGAGGGCATTGATAATATTAAGAGTTAGTCCAGAATTCATGGCCGCCCAACTCATTCCACCATCTGTGCTTTTGAATACACCGCCACCCTCAGTCCCCGCATACAGGGTATTTGGAGCTTTAGGATCAATGGCCAGAGCGTTGATAATATTAGCAGTTAAACCTGTATTCATAGGGTCCCAGGTCGCTCCCCCATTTATACTTTTGAATACCCCGCCGCCGTCAGTCCCTGCATAAAGGGTACTCGGAATCTTGAGGTCAGTAGCCAGGTTGAGAACAAAGAGGTTGGTCAGGCCAGTGTTCACTGCAACCCAACTCGTCCCACCATCCGTGCTCTTGAATACACCTCCGCCATCAGTCCCTGCATAGACAGTACTGGATGTCTTAGGATCTATAGCTAGAGCATTCACATCAGAGTGGATCAGGCCGGTGTTCACTCCAGCCCAATTTGTACCTCCATCCGTGCTCTTATACACACCGCTTGTTGTTCCCACATAAATAGTGTTTGTGTTTAAAGGATCAATAGCCAAAGCATTGACCACCGGATTGCTGAAGCCAATGTTTAGATCGTCCCAGTAAATTCCACCATCGGTACTCTTCAACATACAGCCTCTGGTCCCTACATATACATTATTTGAATTTGCAGGATCAATGGCGAAGGCATTGAAAACTTGGCCACATATAAAAGTTTGATGAATGCCTATGCTTATTGGGGTCCAATGCACTCCGCCATCTATACTTTTAAACGGACCGTCTGAAGTTCCTGAATAGACATTGTTTGTGTTTATGGGATCAACGGCTATGACATTGATAGCATAAGCGGTTAAACCTGTAGTATTTAGGGGATTCCAGGTCGTTCCACCATCTGTGGTTTTGAATGGGCTACTGTATTGCCATGCATAGAGGGTAGCCGGTGTCTGGGGATCGATGACCAGATGTAAGCCAGAAGTATTACCCAGGCCTGTGTTCACAGCAACCCAATGATTTCCGCTATCTATACTTTTAAACACACCACCCCAACAACCTACATAGAGGGTACTTGTAGTCTTGGGATCAATGACGAGTGCAGCGATAGGGCAAGTTAGACCGGTATTAATAGGGGTCCAGTTCGTTCCACCATCCGTGCTTTTGAAGACCCAAGCGGTACTGCCAGCAACAGCGTAGAGAATATTTGGATTTACAGGATCAATGACTAAAACATGGGCATTAGGAATAGGAAGTTTTGACCATGTTGTTCCACCATCCGTGCTCTTATAAGTCCCGAGCCCAATAGTGCCTATATCCGCTATATACAGGGTATTTGTGTTTACGGGATCAATGGCTAAGACTCGGAGAGGAGAGGCAAGGGGAAAGGGCGTCAGGCCTGGGCCGGTCCAGGTCGATCCACCATCTGTGCTTTTAAACAAACCTCCCGCAGTCCCTGCATAGAGGTTACTCTTATTCTTTGGATCAATAACCAAACTCCCGACATCGGTATTGGTCAGCCCATTGTTCGCTGCGACCCATCCAGTTCCGCCATCCGTACTCTTAAATACACCCTCCGAAGTCCCTGCATAGAGAGTGCTTGTGTTTATTGGATCAATCGCTAAGGCACGAATATTGGGGCCAGCAAGGCTTGCAACACTCCAATTCGCTCCACCATTCGTGCTTTTAAATACCCCACCCTGTGTTCCTGCATAGAGCGTACTTGGAGTTTTGGGATCAATAACCACTGTATTGATAGTCCCCCCTTCGGGCCCAATGCTGACCCATTGATTATCTCCGAAAGAATATGAAGATATGGTAAAGATCAAAAGTGCTATAATTGCCGAAATAAAAAACGCTTTCTTCATAAATACCCCCTCTTCTCTTGTCCCAAAAAGAAGTTTGATACAAAACACCTGCCCTACGATGCATTCACCGGGATGACATTGAGGTCATCCATGATTCGTGCACAGGTGGTGTTCTTCTGTCTATTTAGGTTTTTTGGCTTCAGCCCCCTATCCTATCTTTCTTTGTGTTGCCAATGATGTGTCTGCAAGTTCCTTAGAAACATTGGACAAGAGCTGTATTGTCTGTTGCTGCTGTTGCAGGAGAAGTAACAAATCCGGCGAAGTAGTTGGCGAGCCGGCAGCTGTCCCGCCAATTATTGTTTGCATCTCCCTTTTATTGATTTTTTGGTCCTTCGGTAAATCTTTAATCTTGATCCGGGCCATGGTAATGTCCTCCTTTCCTGTTTTTGATTTAATTTCTAAGGCTCAGAATGGTCTCTAAAACTCCTCCAAACCAAACAACTCTTTTCCCCACCTCCTTTTTATGATATTAATCAAATTGATTACATTAAATCATATTATATTAAATTTGTAAAGCTTTTTTAAGATTGTTTTAGAATCACACAAGTATCTGTAATATCAGGCATTTGTATTATCCGTATTTGATTTGATTTGCTCGGGGGAGATATTCCTACAGCTTTAGATGGTCGTAGAAAGTACAGTCTTGGCCCAATAGAGCACGAACCTTAACGCCAGAAGGTTAAGGGGTCAAATCTTTATTCTTGACAATGAAATGCGAGCCATCCGAAAGTCAAGAATAAACGGGCTGTTGCTCAAACCCCTGGTTTAAAAATCTAAGATCCTAAATATCAGCCATTGATATATACAGTGCTGACGAAACCCGTTGATATAATTCGGTTCATTTCATTAATCACCAAGCCCTTCAT
>Ga0315279_10006296_pt1 | contig 15021 bp, 16 predicted proteins | sample YL17G06_20_MG_FD_203694 | JGI IMG/M metagenome (GOLD analysis project Ga0315279, IMG submission 203694) | Sediment microbial communities from Yellowstone Lake, YNP, Wyoming, USA - YL17G06_20 | ecosystem: Environmental > Aquatic > Freshwater > Lake > Sediment | place: USA: Wyoming | collected... | reverse complement strand
AAGCTGATGGCTCAATGGCTAGTTCCACAGAAGAATCGAAGTAGGAGGGCGCCTAAGTCGCAAGTGGAGGCTGTGAAGTTGAACTACCTCACCCTATCTCGGCGACACCGATTTGGAAGGCACAGTAGGGAGACTCCACACCGCAGCTGAGACCCTCGATATCGTCTAGGCCGCCTCCAGTTTCTCGACCAAGGCGACGTTAGAGTAACGTTCAACGCAGATCTCTCTTAGGCGTTTGACTAGGCTCCTCCTGTCCTCCTCATCGGCGAGATAGTGCTTTGCCATCGATATCCATTCTGAGGGGTCATCTGAGCATGGAACTAATCCGTCGTAAAACTGCTTGACGAGATTACTGTTGTCGGAAATCGGTAACGCGCCGGAGCCGACTGCAGTTATGAGGCGTGGATTCAGTTCCGGTTGGCCTAGCCAGTGGATGACAGGCACCAGCTTCGACCTGTTGAATAGTTCGTTCACACGACCTGCCTCCAACGACTCGAACCTCTTTTCACCCCTAGCTATGCTTACTACTCGCTTGTTTTCAGGAGGAGTGACGAAGAGGCATTCCACCTCGCGACTGAAGGGAACCACGAACTTCTCGAACTGCTCGGGTTTATGAAGGACGTTCCCTATGAATACTGACTCGAGTCTGCGTTCCATTCCTTTATCGTAGTATTGGGTGTCATCTAGGGGAATGCCGCCGGGCATGTTTACCACAGCCAATCCGGCCTTGCGATAGATGCTTAGAGCTCCCTCATTGCATCCGGAGGTTAGGATACCTCTCAACTGTGATGCATGCTCCAAGATCTTAGGGTTAATGTAGTCGAAAGGCGTGTGACGCCGCCGAAATGACCCAAATGACCAAAATGGGGTATGATGGGGCCATTTCATTACTATATTTCCCATCATCTTAACGAGGGGGTGACGGAAATTAACAGGAACTGAATTCACAGTCAGTGAAGTCAGTATCGTCGTCGTGCAGACGAAGACCTTGCCACTGACTTTCACGTCTGGAACGTCGTCGTCTTGCTTACACTCATATATTATGATATCGTAGTCTCTGCAATCATTGAGAGAGCGGACGATGTCGAATCTGTACCCTTTCTTGGTGAACCCGTTCATGATAGCGTTTACGACACCGTCTAACCTCTGATGAAGGCCGGTGGCACATAGAGCTGCTCTCAGGCTGGGACCACTCGTGAGCCCGAATGAGACGTGGCAATGCTTTTACTTCTTTTGGTCGTTCAATTCTCCGAAGCGCAACTTGCTTTCGAGACAGCGTCCCGCTGCGTAGGCAACATCCTCGGGCGCACGTCACCGCGACTTGCGACTCCGTGCTGAGCAGGGCGGTTGTGAGCAGCACGGCCGGTCAGCCTATCATCTCAGGCGAAGTTGCCAAATTAACTCCTGTGAGCCTACTCGAACATGGTATCTTTCGTAATGCTGAGGATTAGGCCAAGCCCATCCTATGCACGCTTCAAAAATACTTGCTAATGACAGGCCAGCGATCATAGCTGAATGGAGATCATTCGGTGTGGCCCGCGTATTATTGAATAAAGTGTGGATTTGGTCTCGCTCGGCGATCGTGAACTTGGCGAAGTCCTCGGTTGCCCAGCTCCACTGCGCACCAACTTTAGCCGCGAAGGCAGCGGCCGCTCCCGCGATTACGAGCGCAGTCCCGGCCAAGATCTGCTTTAGGAATCGCCGTCTATTCTGAAGAGCGGATGATAGCGGACCCAGCAATCCCATCACGCGCCCAAGTTCTGCGGGGTCTTTCTCGAATTCAACTGAGTGGAAGAGGCTTAAGGAGCTGACGCATGCGGAAAACAAGCAAGATAGGGTATGAGCAGAGTTACTCGGGGCTAGATCGCGCGCGCACATCTTCGCCCATTTTCGTCCATCTCCCCCCTGGTCCTGCCTAAAGCCGCTTGTGAATGCTCACGACTGCGCAATATGTGTTCGCTCTCAGAAGTCTCGACGAAGCCGTTCCTATTACAGTGTCACGTAGAATGAGTCGATGCGCCATGATCCTGATCCCTCTATGGGTTCGGAGCCGAAGTATACCCCGGCAAGTATGTTGCTATCCCTAGCGACTCCTTTTTCCTTCAGAAACCTGATGAAATCATAGATGTTGATCTGCTGCCTGAAGGGTACATTCGGATCGTCAGTTCGTGAGAAGTGGTACAGTGTTTGTCCGGCGGCATATTGTCCACAGTAGTAGTTGACACCACATGAAGTTAACGAACCTACAGGTATTGAAGGAAGTCCCATATTCTGAGCCTTAACCCTAATGAATATCTCTGCTTGAACGTTGCCTGCGCTCCATGAACTCGCGTCTTTGAAGAGGAACATATCGAAGGCAAGCTGCCATTTCCCATCTCCGACCACGTAGACGTTCGGGATGTCTAGTGTCAAGCTTCCGTACCGCGATATTGGGAATGGGAACCTGCTGTCGGTGTTGACTCCAGAAGCGGGTTCAAGCCCGTGGCATATTGCATGATATCCGTGGCAGTAGGGTTTGTCCCACGCCGGCCAATCCCACGCAGCCGTCGCCTCAATCTTATCGGCCGTCCACTGCGTCATTATCATTGCCTGGTGTGCACTAGTTGTGTCGGCCCATGTGTTGTTGAACATCTCGTGTGTCTGATCCTTCTCAGGGAAAGTGAACTTGGCAAAGTTCTCAGTCGCCACCTTGACTCTCCCTAAGGCAAGCGTTCCTCCCTCGGGCGGTGGCGTGTTACTTTGAGCTCCGTAACCTGATGCAATCGCTTCACCCGGAAAGCCGGCGGTCTCCCCTACTATTGCCGTGCCCACCATTATCGTAGCTCCGGCCAGAACTCCCTTGATGAACCGACGCCTACTTCCGCGGGGAGAGAATCCCACCAGAGAATTCCCGGGAAAAGGATTCGTAGGGAGGGAATTGGTGGGAAGAGAATTCTCAAGCTCTCTCTTTGGCATCTTCTGCCCGATCTCCATTGCCATTTAATCAGGCGGAGAGGGACTTGGAGAGACTGTAACCAGACTTCATCTTCGATTGTGACAGCGATCTGGGAGATCTTCCTCCTGAATAGGGCGCCGAACCTAAGCTCGGAGTGCACAGACTTCTGCGCAGGCCACGACATCGACCGCATTTGTGAGGGACATAGGTTTGTTGTTAGGTAGGATCTTGGCAACGCTCGCTGGACCAGAATCTCTTTAAGATTCGTGGCTTCGCTGCATCAAGAACTCACGGGAACATAGGCCACAAGCATGCTTATGTTGGAAGCCTTCTCAACCGGGATACGATGAAACCTGATTGGCGGCCAGCAGAAGGCAGTCTGCTACAGGCTTGACTGGCCATATATGTAGATGGCTATTCGTCCGCTTTGAAGAATCATGTGGAACCCATCCGGTGGATTGACCAAACCGTGCCATCCGTAGCGCGGGATCCACCAAATCCAATAGATCTTGTTGAAACCTAGTTCGTGCGCGTAAGCGACCGCTGTCACAACGTCGCCCACAAGATAGTTTATGATGTCCCTATCTCCGGTGATTGAGAGAGCCGCGAAACCGTAGAATGCTTCGTGTACTAGAAGAACTGAGCCCTGAACCATGGTAGAGTTCAGTTCTCTCAGGAGCACGAGCGCATCGAGGGAGTCCTGAAGTGGCACTGTGTTGGCAAGCATTGAGCTGGGCATGTAGTCAAGGAATGGTGAATTTGCGAAGTAGATAAATGGCCTCTCTGGTGGGAACGTCATGTAGCCAGGCGTCATCTACGCGACCTTAGCGGCCATCGCGAGCTTTGGCTTGTTGTCCCTGATGTGTATGGGATCCGCCGAAGGCCACTCTTCCCTTGACGCCAAAGTTGTATGTCCCTCGTGTAACTTCGAAAACCTGAGCGACGCGATCTTCTGCTCTGGTTGTAGTGCAGCTTCGATACGAAGAATAGTCTCGCCGCAGGTGGAGAGCATACCACGAGGATCATCCACGCCTTGTTGGTACGCTACTGCGGCGAGTATTCCATGCATCGCTGGAGCGGAAACGGCCAGAACCAGGTAGGGATTGAGTACGAGCGCCAGGGGAATCATCAGTAGGAACGCAAGCGGCGAGAATTGAGGCGGGTCAAAAAGCGACAAGAACAACGAACTGCCCCACGATCTGAAGTGCAGCAAAACTGGAGCATAGTATGCAACTGTGTTGTAGCCGATCGGCGCTGGGTATGCGATGGCCTCAGGAATAGCTCGTACAACGAAGCCTAGCAAGAAGGAGACAAGGTAAACACCTAGCCCCACTAATGTAGTGCCACGCGATTTTCCATCAAGCCCTCGATTACTGTCTGGCGCCGTCCCGGGCTTATTTCCTGTCCCAGGAATAACAGTACTCATGTAGTCATCTTGTCCTCCTGATCCAGAAAGATGACGGCCACTTTCTCTCTCTGTTGTATGAATTGAATGCTGCCTCTAGCTTGTCAGGATGATTCACATGCATATAGCTCCCCGCCCATAGCACCTCGAAACTCTCGTTGAAGCTAAGGAATGCTTGGAGCAGATACTGCTCGTTATTGGGCGGCGCTTTTGTAGACTTGCATGAGCGTGCAGCCGCTCGAGCAGGAAAGCCGTGGTGGGCAGATAAGAACCCCGAGAACGTCCTGTATCTGAACCAATGGCAGCGATTACTAGGCGATAATTGGCTCCTGATCCACGTTGTGCGCAACCCGCTCGACACGTTTGCCTCCATTAAGGAGGTCAAGTTTCCGCTCACGGTCCCTTCCAGCATCGAAGCACGCATAGTATTCTATCTGCGTTATGTTGAGGCAGGGCTAGCTTTCGGCGACATCCATCCTGATAGATATTGTAGGATAGTGTACGAACGAATTGTCGATTCGCCAAGACCAGTTCTGGATGAATTGATGCGTTTCTTGGGTGAGAGATTCGAGGAGGGGCAATTGCGATTCAACGAGTTTCCGCAGCAGGCTGGATTGGAGGACCCGAAGATCGCAGAAACTCGCCGAATACATGAGGAGGCCGTTGGGCGATGGCGGAGCATTCTTACACATGAGGAGGCGAAAACCATTTGGCGGGAGACCCGCAGGGTCTGGTCCCTTGTTGACCCAACTGCTCGTTTTGATGTTGACGAGGATCCTTCCGGCTGGCCCCTGAGCAACAGGCCAGGTCTGACACTCACGTAGCGTAGCTCAGATGAGTGTGAACGATTAGCCAGATGTGTGAAGTACACGGCTTCCAACTGCAATTTGGCCCGATAGAGAAACTGAACACGAAGGGCTACAGATCTTTGATGATGTCACCTTTGATGTGTCAGTTGCCGTTTGCGTCTAGGACTGCGGTCTTAGTTCCTTGAGGATTCATGAATGCGAATCCATCATCCTACTCTGTCACTCTCGCACCATTTTCGAATGTTAGGTCGCCTGATGTGATATTTGTTGCGCGAACCAGATTCCATCTCTGCCCTACCTTACCGATGCTGCCGTGATCTCGCAGCTTGATGTCCGTCTGTTAATCCTGCTGTAAGATCTCTACTTGTCCTGATCGGAGGAAGGCTTGTCCGTGTCCTCTTTGCCTTTCGATGAAGATTCCGCGACCGCTTTCTTGAACTCTTTCTTGGCTAAATCCCAGTGACCGAGCCAGCTCAGGTAGTCTCTTTGGGCTCCACAAGATAAGAACCAGTAGTACTGCCGCCACGATAGGCCACTCATAGCCAACTAGGACCAGTCGCACATCTCATGGAAGACGCGCAGACCTTTGGCTATAATGTTGATGCGGCGCTTGAGGATCGAAGTCTCCGGGTATTTCACGCGAGGCCGTCTCGCCAAACTGCATACGCAAAGGTACCGGCTGGGCGTCCCGTCGTGCCTAGCCAAACGCGCCTTCCACGTATGCCTTGGTCCTCGGGTCGTTCGGCTGAGTGAAGATGGTTTCGGTTGGGCCGTGTTCTATCAATTCACCCAAGTATAGGAAGATCACGTGGTCGGCGAGTCTTCTCGCTTGGCGGAGAGTGTGGGTCACGAAGACTATCGTGTAGTCTTGCCTGAGAGCGAAGAGCTGTCGCTCTATGTGGCCTGCCGATATCGGATCGAGAGACGACGTTGGTTCATCGCACAATAGAACCTCAGGCCTGACTGCAAGGGCCCTCGCCAGACAGAGTCTCTGTTGTTGTCCTGCGGAGAGTTTCGAAGCTGGCTCCATGAGCCGATTCTTGACCTCACTCCAAAGACTTGAAACTTGCAAGCAACGTTCAACTGCCTCATCCAGTTCTCTCTTGTCACTCGTCCCGTGGATCCTCAAACCATAAGCCACGTTATCATAGATCGACATAGGCAAGGGATTCGGTGTTTGAGCTATGAGCCCCATTCTCTTCCTGATATCGAGGATGTCCACTTGCTTGTCGAGAACATCAATCCCATCGAAGAGTATTCTTCCAGTGGCTTCCACATTCTCGGTGAGGTCTATCAGCCTGTCAAGGCTCTTCAGGAAAGTCGTCTTTCCACAGCCTGAGGGGCCGATTATGCACGTGATCTGTTTCTCAGGAATGTCCACAGTAACGTCCTTCAGCGCATGATGCCCTTCGTAGAAGACGTTCAGTTTCTGGACACTAATGTGCGTCTTAGACAGCCATTCCACCTTCACTTGATCGCGTATGCTGCGGCTCTCCTTGTCAGGATCCTAGAGGCCACGCTTAACGACAGGACAATGACGAGCAGTATGAGCCCGGAAGCGTATGCTCTCTGTTGAACCTCAGGAAAGGGCGTCGCAAGTTGGAAGAATACGGCCAGCGGCAATGAAGCAACCGGGTCGAACAGCGAACGCGGAATACTGTCAGTGTAGCCAGCCGTAAAAAGTACTGAAGCGGCGTCACCAATGGCTCTGCCAACTGCCAACAGCACACCCATAGTAACTCCAGGCAAAGCTTGTCTAACTATCACGTTGAGGGCAGTCTCAAGCTTCGTAGCCCCTAGCGCATAGGATGACTCCTTCAGCTTGAGCGGAACCATCCTCATCACCTCATCCATCGCTCTGATCATTATCGGGAGTTCCAACATAGCAAGCGCAAGTATCCCTCCAAGCAGTGACGCTCTAATGCCAAAGTAGACCATGATCGTGAATCCGAAAACGCCATAGATTATGGATGGAACGCTCCACAAGACATCTAGGGATTGTCGAGCGAAACTCGCTAGCCTGGATCGGGAAGCGTATTCATTCAGATAGAGCGCTGTTGGAAGACTGATAACAAGTGCAATCCCAGTTGCGCCACAAACCAAGTACGCCGACCCAACAATAGCGTTCAGTATTCCCCCTGCCCCTCCCAAGTAGTACCCACCCGTCGAGCTTTGCGTTAGCATAGACACACTTAGAGCGGGGGCGCCTCTGACGAGTATCACCACAAGCACAGAGACTAGGCTGCCAAGGACTACGATTACAGACAGGATCATCAATGCTCGGAAGAACGCCTCTTCGAGTCTTCGCTTATCCAACCGCGTACCTCCTCTTGATCCCCACCAGTAGAACAGCTGCCACAATGCTGAAAGCCAGAACGATGAGAAGCAACAACAAAGCCGCAAACATGAACGCCGACTCATACGACGGTATCGACATCATCTCACCGTAGTTGTTAGCAATCAACGCAGGTATCGGATACGCAGGGTCAAAGACTGAGGCAGGCACCTTTGCTACGTTCCCTACAACCATTAGTACAGCTATCGTTTCTCCGAATGCTCGGCCAAAACCAAGAATTATGGCGGCGATGATGCCTGGAAAAGCGGATCGGATGACCGCGTGCTTCACCGTTTGCCATCGTGTGGCACCGAGAGCCATTGAGGCTTCTCGAATTGGCTGAGGAACAGCTCTAATCACTTCTTCCGAGATAGAGATCGTTATCGGGGTAACCATTACGGCGAGTACTATGCCCCCGGCGAGGACAGTGTAGCCAGTCGTTGTTACTCCTAACAAAGGCGCCACTTGATTTCTTATCAAGGGCACTATGAGCAGCAGAGCCCACAGTCCATAAACGACCGAAGGTATTCCCGCAAGCAAGTCGACCATTGGCTTAATGATGCTTCGAACCCTAGCCTGCGCATACTCGGCCAAATAGATGGACATGAGCAGAGAGGGCACTGTGGATATCGCCATAGCTAGACCGGTCACCCACAAAGTTCCGACGATATAGGGATAGAATCCGAACTCATTTTGCGCGGGATGCCATGAGCTCGAAAGAAGCAGTTCACTCAGTGAATGAGTTGTCAGTATCAGCGTGGATTTCTCGAGAAGAACGAAGGCGATAGCGATGACTATTAGGCTTGAAAGAATTGTGGCGGAGAGCATGAGCTTGCTTGCTATACTGTCTTCCAGCTTTCTTGCGCTCAAGACATTCCCCTTGATGGGAATGTCAGCTCTCCAGCTTCGCCAACTGCGCGTTGATCACGTCTGCTGGAAGCGGAACATACCCTGCTTCTTGAACGAACTTCTGCCCGTCCGTGAGGATCCACTTGACGAAATCCTTGGTTATGCCTGTGAACTTGTCTTTTGTCACAAGGTTCTCGACCCTAGCAGGCGGGGTCGGGTAGCTTCCGGTGAGTATTGCTTGACCGATCTGACCCATGCTCTTGTAGAAGTCTTCATCGGGATCGATTCGACCGTTATTGTTGATGTCGATGGGGACTACAGATATTCCGTCCGCTTGCGCTTTTGTATTCATGTCATAAGCGTAGGCGATGTTACTGTAGACTATTCCTAGACGATCATTCTTGATGGCTTCGACTACGCCGGGGTCGCCGTAGACGCCGACTCCTTTAAGGTCATTTTGCGTCTTGCCGAGGTACTTTCCCCATGTGTCTCCGGCGCCACATGCGTCCGAGCGTGTGTACACGTTAATCTGATCCGCCACGTCCGACCTGCCTACGACTTGACCCCAAGTGGTTACATTTCCGGCGACGAAGATATTGTAGAACATCTGTCTCGTGACGCCCTTTGCTATGGCGTCGTTAATGACGGGATTGTTAGCGTTTATGATGGCAACTACGGCGTCTTTGGTTACTACAACATAAAACGCGCCTTTCGCGATTTCTTCTGGATAGATGTCTCTGGAGACCATGCCTATGTCGACGAGCCCGGAGAGGGCATCAGTCATCCCTTTGCCTGCGCCGCCGGCGGATACCTCGATCTTCACCTTCGGGTGAAGCTTCTGGTACTCTTCTGCCCATTTCACCATCATTGGGTAGAGAGCAAAAGCTCCTGAGACTCTTATTGTGCCTTCAAGCTCAGGTGCGGCGCTGAGAAAATTGTACGCAACGATTACTGCTAGGATTACTACTGCAGCAATTACCACGAGTTTCTTGCTCATTTCTCACACCGGTTTGTGCGGGGTTCATCTCCACGTGTGGCCCGTTCACCGTGTGCATTCAATGACTGAACACGTATGGATAAGTGTTGCGTAAATGGTAATAAATGACCCCTAGATGGTACAAAGAGCGATAGCCTTGCCTGAGAAACGCCGTGATCATGGTTCCGCAAGACGTGACTACGTCACGTTGAGCATCCCTAGAGAACTTTATGAGAAGGCTGAGAGTGCGATCAAGGGAACGGGTTTCCGAAGCGTGACCGAGTACGTGATCTTCGTCCTGCGGGAATCGCTCCTGCTGAAGGCTGGAGAGTCTGTTAGGGATCGGCTTAAGGCGCTCGGGTACATTGACTGAAAAGAAAGCGGGTATGACAATGGAGAAACGCAAGACGATCGAGGTTCCTGAAGCACTCTACGATCGAATCGGCGCAAGGATTAGGGGAACAGAGTTCGCCTCGGTATCCGATTATGTGACTCGTGTAATCAGAGAACGCTTAGCAGTTGAGGAGAACCAGAAACCGCAGGGCTACACGAAAGAAGAGGAAGAGAAAGTCAAGGCGCGGCTCAAGGCTCTCGGTTACCTTTGAGTGAAACAAGGCGCATTCTTGATGCTACCACCACACGGAGGCAAACTCGTTGACAGAGTCCTCCCCACGGAGCGGCAGCAAGGGGCACTTGAAGAAGCGGGCAAGTTGCCTCAACTCAACGTAGGCGACGATCTCGCAAAAGATATCGAGAACATTGCCTTCGGGGCATTCAGCCCACTAGAAGGCTTTCTCTGCGAGAATGACTACATGTCGGTACTGCACGAGAAGCGCCTCAGCAACGACCTCCCATGGACCCTTCCGATCGTGCTGGATGCGTCAAAGGGCGAGCTCAAAGGACTGAAGCAAGGGGATACTGTCGCAATCATAGACCCTCTGAAGGAACCGATCGCGTTACTGGACATTGAACAGATATTTCCCTTCAATAGGGAGGAGCTGGCCCAAGAGGTCTTTGGCACAACGGACCGCGCGCACCCAGGTGTGGCAAAGACGTGCGCGATGAAGGATTCCCTTGTTGGCGGCAAGGTGTCGCTCATTCGCATGTCCTTCGATGAGTTTCAGAAATACCGTCTCAGGCCGATTGAGACTCGAGTTCTATTCAAAGAGAAGGGTTGGCGAACAATCGTTGGGTTCCAGACACGCAACATTCCGCACATGGGTCATGAGTACGTGCAGAAGACGGCGCTGACCTTCGTGGACGGCCTATTCATCAATCCAGTGATCGGGAAGAAGAAGAGTGGAGATTTCAAAGACGAGGTCATACTCGCGGCCTACGAGGCGTTGCTGCGTCACTACTATCTGAGGGACCGGACAGTGATGGCGGTGCTTCGGACAGAGATGAGATACGCTGGACCCCGGGAAGCTATCTTTCATGCAATTGTAAGGAAGAATTTTGGCTGCACCCACTTTGTCGTAGGCAGAGATCACGCGGGCGTGGGCAAATACTATCCTCCGTACGCGGCGCAGGAGATCTTTGACGAGTTCCCTGACCTAGGAATCATACCTTTGCCGTTCAAATCGTTCTTCTACTGTAAGCGATGCGAGAGTGTGGTGAATGAGAAGATTTGTCCTCATGATTCAACGCAGCGAGTTGATTTCAGTGGGACGGATCTCCGCAGCAGGTTGATCAGAGGAGAGTCGCCTCCGGCTGAGTTGGTCAGGCCAGAAGTTGCTGAGGTCTTGCTGAGGTGGAAGAATCCATTCGTGGAGTGAACGCGCATGAGTGGGGGAAAGCTCGTTGTAATGGGCTTGGATTCCGCACCGCCCGAGCTTGTCTTCGACAAGTTCCGCGATCAACTACCCAACATACGCGGCCTAATGGAGCAGGGGGTCTACGCTCGGATGCGAAGCTCCGACCCGCCGATAACGATCCCTGCATGGATGGTCATGGTAACAGGCAAGAGCCCTGGAAGCTTAGGGCTGTACGGATTCAGGCATCGAAAGGGCTACTCGTACACGGATGGCTGGATTGCCAACTCTCTATCGGTAAAAGAAGAGAAGATTTGGGATATCCTAGCCCGAGCGGGAATGAAAGTATGCGTGGTCGGGGTTCCGCCAAGCTATCCGCCGACACCTGTGAATGGCGAAATGGTCTCTTGCTTCATCACGCCTGATGCGAAGCGAGAGTACACACACCCGCCCGAACTGAAACGAGAGATCGAAGCCCTTGTGGGCCCGTATCCGTTTGATGTGGAATTCAGGACCGACCAGCGCGATCAATTGCTGAAGGATCTACATGATATGACTCGGAGTCACTTTCGGGTCATCGAACACCTCATGACGACCAAGCCGTGGGATTTCTTCATGTTCGTGGAAATCGGATTAGATAGAGTGCATCACGCGTTCTGGAAATACTATGACAAAGAACATCCGAAGCATGTGCCCGGCAACCAATACGAGAATGTGATGTTTGACTATTACAAGAGACTCGACGAGCATGTTGGGCGGCTACTGAAGAGGATTGACGATGACACGACCGTTGTCGTGGTTTCGGATCATGGCGTCAAGGGCATGCGGGGAGCGTTCTGCGTAAACGAATGGCTGATTCGTGAAGGCTACCTCGTCCTCAAAGAGAGGCCCCAAACAGTTACGGAGCTGGAGAAAGCCTCAGTGGACTGGAGTCGGACAAGGGCGTGGGCATGGGGAGGATACTACGCACGAGTGTTCTTCAACGTCAAAGGCAGGGAACGCGAAGGGATCATCGAGCCAGCTCACTTTGAAGAGGAACGGGACGAGCTTGCAAGACGGCTCACGCAAATACATGATCGTGCCGGGCGACGGATGGAAACCCGCGTCTACAAGCCAGAGACGCTATACCCCATCAGCATAGGTGATCGACCGGATCTGATGGTCTATTTTGACAACCTCTTCTGGCGGTCAGCAGGCACTCTGGGCCATGGGGGTGTCTACTTGTCGGAAAATGATACAGGTCCAGACGATGCCGTCCATAGTCAGCACGGTGTCTTCATCCTGCGCGATAAGGGGATCAAACAAAGAGGCCAGATCGCAGAAATTGACATCCTGGATATAGCGCCTACTTTGCTGGAGAGAATGAAAGTTCCCATACCACGTCCGATGGAAGGAGAACCAATTCGTCTGAGCTGAGGCAAGATGAGGCAAGGCTTTGTTGTCTGGTTGACAGGACTACCCGCGTCCGGGAAGACCACGATCGCGCGACAGCTGGAACCCGAATTGAGGCGACTGGGCTGGCCCGTTGAGGTCCTGGACGGAGACGAGATACGCCAGAACCTAAGCAAGGGTCTTGGATTCAGCAGAGAAGATCGAGAAACACATCTGAAACGCGTAACATACGTCGCCAAACTACTTTCCAGAAACGGCGTCGCCGTCATCGCGGCGTTCATTTCACCGTATCGGAACATTCGCGAGTACGCCAGAAGAGAGACAACGAACTTCGTGGAGGTTTACGTGAAATGTTCTGTCGAAGCCTGTACACAACGTGACCCCAAGGGACTATACAAGAGAGCCTCCACCGGCCAGATCAAGGATCTCACCGGACCTCAAGATCTATACGAGGAACCATTGAATCCCGACTTCACCGTAGACACAGAAGAGCTTACGATTGCTCAAAGCATGGATGCAATCAAGTCAAAGCTTCAAGAACTCAACCTAATCTGAATTTGCTGAGAACCAATTAGACGTGCGCACTTCCTAGCGATACATTGGTTTCCCTGACTCGTTCTTCTAGAATCCACCGATTTGGATAGATGCAGATTGCTGGCCAGACTTCCTGCAGATGCTTTCACGACTGTATGAAGGGGCGTGTCGCCAACAATGGGCATTGCGTTTCGTGCTGACAGGCCCCGCGAGTAAAAGACCTTGAATCCTGGCCGCAGGCGCACGCCCCGATGATGTCGAACCGAGGTGCGGCGGAACCCTAGCTTTGTTCAAGAAGAAAGGACACGAGGTCAGCGTTCTTGTCCCAACACGAGGGAAAGCTTCAGGAGTGGAACACTGAATGCAATCACGCCGGCTTCCTCTTCACTTGCAGCCCCGCGGAATGTAACCTGAATCTGCGAATGATCTGGTTCGCACATTCATCTGCCGAGATGGATTCCGTATCGAAGGAAACGTAGTATCTAGCTTTTGGTTTTCCTTCAAGGTTCTCTCTGGGGCAAACACGGCGCGCTTCTTTCGCTCAACATTCAGATGCAGCCTACTCGTACCCCAGCCTTGCGAGACGTCTACGTATGCTTGATTCATCATCCGGGCTCAGAGAGGATGGGGCAGGTTCTCTTTCGTCCTCGTTCCTTGTACCCCTTATTCTGTTGTGAGCCAACTGTGCAATGGTCATGTACTGTTGCAGGATGGGCCGCAACCTCGCCAAGAGTTGCTCTCCAGAAGAGATGTCATGCATCCCCGATGGGTCCTTGGGATATTCGAATAGCATCTCGCGTCGGAGAGCCGGGGGAACATTGAAGTTGTACTCCCGACTGGTCGGTTCGGGTTTTGGAGCCAAATAGTGATACGGGTCAGTGACAAGTGCACATTGGCTCTCCATCTCTGAGAAGACGAAACGTGACGATGTGACCTTTCCATTGGCTAGCTCGGACCACAAAGAACGACCTTGTGCACCAAGAAAACTACAGTCGTAGCCGGTTGCTTCGAGAATGGTGGGAGCGATATCGAGTGCGCTAACAGGCCCATCAAGCAACCTTGACCGCATCTTCAGACGCTTAGGCGGCTTCAGGAGAAGTGGAACGCGCACTTGATCCGGCGTTACAGTGAGGCCATGAAAGAAGAAAACGTCGTTCTCTCCCATTGCCTCACCGTGATCCGCGGTTATGATCAAGAGAGTATCATCCCAGTTACCCTGTTTCTTGATGTCGTCGATGAATTGGCCGACGATCTGATCCAAGTACCTGATACAGCCGTCGTATTGTGAAACGTAATAGTTCCAGTCGCGCTCGTACTCGAGGAGCGCGCCCGAAGCATCTCGCCTCGCTCGCAGCACCTGATAGGATGGAATGCCTCCCACCTCACCATCACGCACGTAGTCCAAATGCCTCGCCTCCTTCCAGTGCTGATCTCTCACGAACAACTGGTCAAAAGGCTCCGGAGGGCTGTAAGGGCCGTGGGCATCCATCAAATGGATCCAAAGAAAGCAATTCTCACGTCTGTTAGATCCGAACCACTGCAAGGCCGCATTCAGAGTGTCTGCGCCTCGACGCCACAGCGTTTCCGGACGATTGGCTTCGAGCCGCGTGCACTCGTCATCGTACAGTTCAAACCCGACATCCAGCCCGGTCTTTCGTGACAGCACGATTGTGCTCACGAAAGCCGCTGTCTTATACCCCAACCCTTGCAAGACGGCTGCGACGCTAGAAGTGAGCCTAGCCTTGCCAGGGGCATTGAAGAAGCCCAACTCGTGGAAGCTTGGATATCTTCCCGTCAGGATGCTCGCGTGCGAGGGTGCTGTATACGAGCAAGGAGCAAAGGCCCAGGCGAAGCGCGCGAATTCCCTAGTATACTTCTCCAGTTTTGGTGTCGTTTTCCTCTTGTACCCGTAGATGCTCATGTGGTCCGCACGAACCGCGTCAAGGGTGATCAGTACTATCTTGCCGGCATTCTTTCTATCTTCTCGCATCGGCGCCCCACCGATCATTGTCTGACGACCTGCACATATATCGTG
>Ga0315279_10006295_pt1 | contig 15023 bp, 11 predicted proteins | sample YL17G06_20_MG_FD_203694 | JGI IMG/M metagenome (GOLD analysis project Ga0315279, IMG submission 203694) | Sediment microbial communities from Yellowstone Lake, YNP, Wyoming, USA - YL17G06_20 | ecosystem: Environmental > Aquatic > Freshwater > Lake > Sediment | place: USA: Wyoming | collected... | reverse complement strand
ATAAGATACGCTTTGCCACCACCGGCATCGCCGGCGAAAACCTGGTCAGGACGGCGGTTCTTTTTGGCTCCCAGCTGGCCGCGGTTACTGCCGGTTTCGGCGCCGTTATGGCCTCCAAGAAGCTCAAGGCTATCGCCGTCAGAGGCACGGGAAGTCCCACCGTAGCCGACCCTGCCCGACTCAAGGAGCTTAATCGCTACACCCTTCAGATTAAAAAGACCGTCAGCCTGGCCGTCACCCCCAGGTTAGGCATGACCAATCATGGCCATGTCCTGGAGCCATTGGGGCAAAGACACTGCTATCAGTGCGGACTTTATTGCTCCAAGTACATCTACCGTTTCGGTAACGACCCCAAGCTGGAGGGACTCCGCGGCTGCCAGGCTATGGAGTATTACCTGCCGTGGATTTTTGGCCATGAAGATGAACCTGTCAAAACTTTGTTCGATGCTCCTACCCTGGCTAACGACTATTCTATTGATACCTTCGAACTCCAGAGTATGGTTGATTGGCTTTACGCCTGTTACCAGTCCGGCGCCCTTACCGAGGCTGAAACCGGCCTGCCCCTATCTAAAATAGGCACCCGGGAGTTCTTGGAAAAGCTGCTGTACTCTATAGCTCACCGGGAGGGGTTCGGGGATATACTGGCCGAGGGTATGGTGAGGGTCCGCGACAAGGTGTCGGAAAAGGCGCGCGCCAGGTTCACCCATAATATAGCTCCCATCGGCTCGCATGATGGCGTCCCGCCCCGGGCTTATCTGGCCCACGCGCTGCTCTATCCTTTCGAAAACAGGATGCATCCCATCACTGTCCACGAAATGGGCTACGCCCGTATGCCGTGGAGTATGAACCAGGCCGACCCGAAATCATCTCCTGTTACCCCGGAATCATATCTGAAGATAGCCCGACTTTTCTGGGGCAGCGAGGCTGCCGCCGACCAGACAACCTACGAAGGAAAAGCTATGGCGGCCAGGAATGTACAGAACCGGGCCTACCTCAGGGACAGCCTGGGACTGTGCGACTACGTTTGGCCGATTACCTATTCTTTCAGCACTCCCGATGGTGTCGGCGACCCCGACCTGGAAGGAAAAATATTTAACGCGGTGACCGGAATCGCTGCCGGGGAACTCGGACCTTTTGCGGAGCGTATCTTCAACATGCAGAGATTCATCAGGGTGCGTGAGGGTCACCGTGTCCCTCAGGATGATTTCCCGCCGGAGTTCAACTTTACCGAACCGTTTGTATTCGGCATTCACGGCGATAAAATGGTTGTGCCGGGCCCCGGCGCCAGACCCGTAGATATGACCGGAAATATTCTCGACCGCGATAAATTTAAAGGGATGTTGAAGGAATACTATCAGTTGCGCGGTTGGGACGAGAAGACGGGACTTCCTGGGAAGAAGACCCTGGTCTCTCTGGGTATGGACGACCTTGTCGGTGCTTTATAGCGCCGGAATACCTGTATGAGAGCATAAGTCTTGTCAGTATTCGTTCGATAACTTATTCTTATCCCTGGCTAGCGGAGTTTACTGCGGAAGAATATGGATATCACTTAAAAAGGAGGAGAATGTTATGACGCTTGAAACAAAGGTTTTGCTGGAAGGTCTGGCGTTTGGCGAAAGCCCACGTTGGCACGATGGTAAACTCTGGTTTTCTGATATGTTCGCACATCAGGTAATGACCGTTGACCTCGAAGGTAAGACTGAGATAATCGTGGAAGTGCCGGGCCGACCTTCCGGACTGGGATGGCTTCCCGACGGGCGTTTGCTCGTGGTCTCGATGACCGACAAGCGACTTCTCCGACTTGACCCCGATGGTCTCACCGAAGTCGCTGATTTAAGCGGGCTTGCCTCTGGCGACTGTAATGATATGGTGGTCGATGCCCTCGGGCGGGCTTATATCGGGAATTCCGGGTTGGGTACAGACTTGAAACAGTCCAAGCTCGGACCGGCGGAGATTATCATGGTCACGCCGGACGGAGACATGCGCGTTGTGGCTACTGGTATGATTTTACCGAACGGGCCCGTCATAACCCCCGACGGACGCACACTGATAGTCGCCGAATCCTTCGGCTCATGCCTTACTGCCTTTGACATCGGGCCTGATGGCTCTCTGGCAGGGCGGCGGGTCTGGGCCTCGCTCGGGAATGGTGTACATCCCGATGGCATCTGTCTTGACGCTGATGGCGTCGTATGGCTGGCAAATCCAGGTGGTAACGAAGTTATTCACGTCCGGGAAGGTGGCGAGGTTACCAACCGTGTAAAGGTTTCGACCCAGGCTTTCGCCTGTATGCTTGGTGGACCGGACCGCCGCACGCTCTTTATCCTTACCGCTGAAACATGGGATCATGATGAGGCCAGGGCAAAAGCCAGCGGCCGCGTGGAGACAGTCATGGTAAAAGTCCCGGGCGCGGGCCTTCCCTGACCTTTTTAAAGCGTGAAAATGCCCGCATGTAGCCGGTAATAAATAATGAGTCTGGAGGAAATATATGTTTGACTGGGATGTCGTCATCATCGGCGGCGGGCCGGCGGGACTGACGGCTGGACTTTATTTATGCCGTGCCAACCGGCGGGCGCTCCTCCTCGATAAGGATACCGCCGGGGGCTATATCAGGAATGTAGAATTGATTGAGAACTATCCCGGCTTCACCGATGGCATCTCCGGCGCGCAGCTGGCTTCTCAAATGGTGAGCCAGGCCACGAAGTACGGCCTCCAGATGGAAACTGCCGAGGTAACCGGCATCGAGCTTTTCTCCAGCACGCGGTATGTAGGCTGCTCCCGCGGACAGGGTTTTACCACCAATATCATTATTATCGCCGGCGGGTCGAAGAATAAAAAACTGGGCGTCCCCGGTGAGGAGGAGCTGGCGGGTAAAGGTGTCTTCGAATGTGCTTTCTGCGATGGCGGCCACTATGCCGGCAAGGTGGTGGCGGTATGTGGCGGCGGGGATGCCGGCGTTACCGAGGCCCTTTACATGGCGAAAATCGCGGCGAAAGTGATTCTCATCGAAGCTATGCCCAAACTGACCGCCACCGCTGTCCTTCAGGATAGAGTTGCCGCTAACCTGAAAATAGAAGTCCGCTGCGGCATGATGGTAGAGGCTATCACCGGGACGGATAGGGTCGAGGCTATAAAGCTGGCGGCGGGCGATAAGAAAGAGACATTGAAAGTGGACGGCGTCCTGGTTCACATCGGTCTTGACCCTAATACTGGCTACCTGGAGGGCATCGTGCCGCTGGACAGGCAGGGGCAGGTAATCGTTAATGAGAAAATGGAAACTGAAGTACCTTATATCTTTGCCGCCGGCGATATCAGGAGTGGCTCGCCCCGGCAGGTGGTCACGGCGGTGGGGGACGGTGCCATTGCGGCGATAACAGCGCAGAGATTGTTACAGGAAGAGGAGTAAACGGAAATTAAGCTCCTCTCCCTAGATGGGAGAGGTAAGAGTGAGGGTGAAATCGAACTCATTAATAGATACTAGGGATGTAGGATAAAACGTGGTGGATTTTACATATCGGGTGAAATAATGCAACTAAATCAAGGAGTGATACATGAGTCAAAACGAGAAGACTGTTGTTAAAACGGAATCAGGCAGGCTCCAGGGTAGCTTCGAGGATGACCTGTATATATTCAGGGGAATCCCGTATGCGGCTCCCCCGGTAGGAGACCGGCGCTGGCTGCCTCCCGCACCGGTGAAACCCTGGAAAGGAGTGCGTCCGGCCCTTGCCTTCGGCCAGATTTCTATGCAGCCCCCGATGCCGGGAGGTATGATGACCGGGGAGAAGGTTGTAGAAGAACCCCAGGGCGAAGACTGTCTTTTTTTGAATGTCTGGACTCCCGGACTTGATAATACCCGCCGGCCGGTAATGGTATGGATTCACGGAGGCGGCTTCATGATGGGGTCGGGTTCGAGCCCCATGTCTGATGGAAAAGCCTTGGCAAAACACGGGAATGTGGTGTTTGTTACCATCAATTACCGGCTTGGCCCGCTCGGTTTCCTGCGCTTGACGGAGGTGACGGGTGGTAAAATCCCCTCGACCGGCAACGAAGGAATGCTGGACCAGGTTGCTGCTCTCAGGTGGGTGCAGGACAATATCGCCTCCTTCGGCGGCGACCCCGCCAATGTTACCGTCTTCGGCGAATCAGCCGGGGGCATGAGCGTCGGGACATTGCTGGCGATGCCGAAAGCGCGGGGGCTATTCCGGAAAGCCATTCTCCAGAGCGGCGCCAGCACGGCGAGGCCGGTAGACTTTGCCATGGAGACCGCCGGCAGGTTTCTGGAGACTCTCGGTATCAAACCCAACGATATCAATGCCCTGCGTGCCTGCTCCCCGGAACAGTTGATTTCCGGGTATTTTAAAATGACCTCCGGTTCTATCTGGTCTCTGAATAAAGGAGCGCTCATGGAACCTGTAGTTGACGGAGATATTCTGCCGGCACTCCCCCTTGAAGCCGCCCGACGCGGCGCCATTGGAAATGTTATTATCATGGCCGGGTCCACGCTGGATGAAGCCAGGCTTTTCGAGATGATGGTGCCGAACGCGATGGCGCTGGATGAAACCGGAATGGTAAATCGCTTGCAGGAATTTTTACCCCGGGAAAACGTTCAGGATTTCATCAGGGTATACCGTGACGCGCGAGTCAAGCGGGGTGCCGCTGTCAGCCCTGCTGATATCCTCTGGGATATCGAGACTGACCTTCAGTTCAGGATGCCGGCTGTCCGGCTTGTCGAGGCGCAGTGCCGTCACGGAGTCCCTGCCTATAGTTACCTGTTTACCTGGGAGTCGCCGGTGCCCGGTCTGGGCGCCTGCCATGGGCTTGATGTTGGTTTCGTGTTCGGCGATTATGTCAAGGAATTCCACGGTTCGGGGCCGGCGGCAGATAGATTGGCAATGAACATGCAGGATGCCTGGATAGCCTTCGCCCGCACCGGCCATCCAGCCTGTGAAAGCCTGGGGGACTGGCCGGTATACGGAAATAGCCGGAAAACGATGATATTGGGGAAAGAAAGCCATGTGGAAGACGCCCCTTATGAAGAACGGCGACTTGCTTGGGACGCTATTCCCGACGCGATGCTCGGATAATCGAAAAGTCCTGCTGTGAGATGATGCGAAAATATAGCTACGGTCGCCCTATGCCGTCTTTACCGCCACCCGCCCCAATTTCTCCACCCTTACCGCCGCCCGTTCTTCCTTGTTACTTGTCACTTGCTACTTGTTACTTAAATTATACGGGGTATTTAGGGGGCGGCGCATTGAGCATACCGCCGTCTATTACTAACTCGGCAGCGGTAACATAACTGGACTCATCAGACGCCAGGAACAGGATGCCATAGGCTATTTCTTCCGGGTTTCCCATGCGGTCCATCGGACACATCGTGGATAAAAGTTTAATCGTATTTTCCAGACCTCCGCCTATTTTATCTACAATCTTCCGGAAAAGCGGCGTGATGATGTTCCCGGGATGGACCGAGTTGACCCGGATATTATATTTGGCATAGACGAGCGCATCCGATTTGGACATCGAGCGTATGGCGCCCTTGGAGGTATCATAGACCGGAGTATCGCAGCCGATAATACCGTAGACAGAACCAACATTGATAATGCTGCCGCTGCCGGACTTTATCATGTAAGGGGCGGCATATTTGGTGCAGAAGAAAGCCCCTTTAAGATTGACGTTCATTACCCTGTCCCACTCCTCGGAGGTTGTTTCATGGGGAGGTTTACGGTAACCGGGGAGCCCGGCGTTATTAACCAGGATGTGGAGCTGACTATATTTCCTGTAGACATCAGCGAAAGTTTTCTCAACCTCTTTCTCCCTGGAAATATCCATGTGCCAGAAGTCCGCTATGCCGCTTTCTTTTACAATTTCGCGGACTACTCTTTTCCCGTTTTCATCGTCGATGTCCACGATGGCGACCCTGGCGCCTTCGCGGGCTAACAGCTTCGCCGTCGCCTCTCCAATCCCGTTAGCGCCGCCGGTCACTATAGCCACTTTACCTTTTACTCTATTCACGGATTACCTCCTGAAATACACTATTTTATTAGCTACTGATTAGGTGAAAGCCAGGCTATCTTAAAGAAAGTTAAATAATTGTACTACTTATCAAGCGGGGATTCCAATAACGTCATCAATATCAGCAATATAGAGACAATCGAGAATGCTCAAGCTAGCCAAAAACTGTCAGGCTATTTTAGCGGCCACCCGCCCCAATTTCTCCACCCTTACCGCGGCTACCTTAAGCTCCGGTATTTTCGCCACGGGGTCGAGGGCGGGATTGGTCAGCTCGTTGGTGGGGCTTTCGGCAAAGTGGAAGGTCATGGCGATGGTGCCCGCCGGCGCTGAATCCGTAACCCTGGCTTTAGCCGTCACCTGGCCGCGTCGTGAAGTCACCCGCACCATCTCGCCGTCATCTATGCCCAGGGCTGTGGCATTTTGAGGATTTATCGCCACCAGCTCCTCGCCGTGGAAGATATTCAGTCCCTTTACCTTACGTGTCATCGTGCCGGTATGATAGTGAAACAGGGAGCGGTCGGTGGTAAGCACCAGCGGATATTCGGCGTCAGGGAGTTCTGCCGGCGGTCGGTAAGCCAGAGGAACGAAATGCCCCTTGCCCCGTGAAAATAGGGCGGTGTGGAGGATGGTTGTCCCCGGGTGTTCTTCGGTCGGGCAGGGCCACTGTAAACTCTCCGTCTCCAGGCGGTTAAAGCTGATGCCCCCGTAGCTGGGTGTGACCGTGGCAATCTCGTCCATAATCTGAGAAGGATGTTCAAAGTCGAAGCCTTCTGCCGCCATACGCCGGGCAATCTGGCAGATTATCCACCAGTCGGGTTTACTGTTGCCCACCGGTTCGATAGCCTTTCTGACCCTCTGCACGCGGCGTTCGGTGTTGGTGAAGGTGCCGTCTTTTTCGGCAAAGCTGGTGGCTGGCAGGACGACGTCGGCCAGTTGCGCAGTCTCCGAGAGGAAAATATCCTGCACCACGAAGAATTCCAGTCTCCGCAGCGCCTCGCGGACATGGCTGGCATCGGGGTCGCTTAAAGAAGGGTTCTCGCCCATGAGGTAAATGGCTTTTATCTGTCCTTCGTGGGCGGCTGGTATAATTTCTGTTAGGGTCTTGCCGGGCTTGGGATTCAGGCTGGCACCCCAGGCGGCCTCGAATTTCTCCTTCATTATCTCGTCGGCCACGGACTGGTAGCCGGAGTAAACGTTGGGCAGGGCCCCCATGTCGCAGGCGCCCTGTACGTTATTCTGTCCTCTTAGAGGATTGACCCCGGAGCCGGGCTTGCCGATATTCCCCGTGAGCATGGCCAGGTTGGCGACGGCCATGACGTTATCCGTGCCGTGAGTGTGTTGCGTGATGCCCATGGTGTAGAGGATAGTCGATGGCTTGTTGGTGGCGTACATGCGGGCGGCCTCGGCTACTTTTGCTCCGTTTACGCCGGTAATGCTCTCCACCAGGCTCAGCGGGTAGTTCTTGAGCGAATCCTTGAAGAAATCGTAGTTTTCGCATCGCTCCTCGATGAACGTAGCGTCCATCAGCCCTTCGTCGACGATGATTTTCATCATCCCCATCAGCAGGACGACGTCCGTGCCGGCGCGGTGCTGCAGCCAGATAGCGGCATCGCGCACCAGGCCGATTTCCAGTGGATTGGCGACGATGAGCTTGGTGCCCTGGCGGACGGCCTTGCGTACGTTCATGCCGATTATCGGGTGGGCCTCGGTGGTATTGGTGCCGATGGCCAGGATGCAGCGGGCATCACCGATATCATTGATGGAGTTCGTCATGGCTCCGCTGCCGAAGGTTGTGACCAGACCGGCCACCGTCGGGGCATGTCAGAGGCGGGCACAGTGGTCTATGTTATTGGTTCCCAGGACCGCCCGGGCGAACTTCTGCATGACGTAGTTGTCCTCGTTGGTGCTCTTCGCCGAGGAAATTACCGCCACTTCATCTCCCTGGTATTTCCCCAGTTTGCTGGCGACCAGGGAGAGCGCTTCGTCCCAGGAAGCTTCTACCAGCCGGTTGTTCTTCCTGATGAGCGGCATGGTCAGCCGGTCTTTATGGTTGACGAATTCGGCGATGCCGAAGCGGCCTTTAACGCAGAGACGCCCCTGGTTTACCGGTCCCTGCTCATCCCCGCGGACGCCGGTTATCTTATCGTCTCTGACGCCCAGGTACATCGAGCAGCCGACGCCGCAGTAGGGGCAGACGGTTTTGACTTCCCTTTCGGGTTTGATAGTTTCCTTGGGCATAATGGCGCCCACCGGGCAGCGTACCATGCACTCGCCGCAGGAACGGCAAATCGAGTCCATCAGGGTTGTATCGCCGAAGGTGGCTACCTTCATGTTGTAGCCGCGGTAAGCCATATCGATGGCGCCGACACCGGTTATCTCCTGGCAGGCGCGTACGCAGCGGGCGCAGAGAATGCACCGGTTGCGGTCGAGGTCGAAGAAGGGGTTGCTGTTGTCGATGGTACGGGGTGTCGTGTCCCGCGGTATGCTGAGTTTATGGACGCCCAGGTAATCGACGACGTGCTGGAGTTCGCAGTTTTCGTTGGCTGGGCAGACGACGCAACGGTCGGTGACGGCGACATGCCGCAGGCACACATCGTAAGGGCCGCAGCGCTCCCGGCGGTGACAATCGAGGCAGTCGCAGGGGTGGGTGCTGAGTATCAGTTCCAGCGCGGTATGCCTTACTTCATTAATCGCGGGCGATTCCGTGGTCACTTTCATGCCGTCGGTGGCGGGTGTAGTGCAGGCAGTGGGCAGTCCGCGCGTCTTTTCGATTTCCACTACGCAGAGACGGCAACCCCCGTATGGTTCGAGGTCGGGATAGTGGCAGAGGGTGGGTACGTAAATTTCCGCCGACCGCGCCGCTTCGAGCACCGTCATCCCTCTGGTAGCCCTGACTTCCTGCCCGTTAATGGTTAAGGTAATTTCATCCATTTTGCCCCGATTTACCTTATAATATATTACCCTCTCCCTTGATGGGAGAGGGAAGGGTGAGGGTGAGATTTTAAATGCTTGGAGAGCCCCCTCACCTTAATCCTCTCCCGCAAGGGGAGAGGAAAGTATCTACTTTTTTCTTTATGCCGTCGCTGATGCCTTCGGCTTCTCCGCCTTTACCGGTGTAGGCTCGCTGGGAACATCCACCGTTTCCCCGGAGACCTTGACAATGGCGCTGAACCGTGCCGGGCAGGCATCTAGGCAGGTGCCGCATTTGACGCACTTATCCTGGTTGATGACATGCACCATTCTCTTGCCGCCGACTATTACTTGGGTGGGGCATTCCCGGGCACAGATGCCGCAGCCCTGGCACTTGTCCGGCAGGATATAAAAAGAAATCAGCTTGGGGCAGACCTTGGCCGGGCAGCGTTTCTCCTCGATGTGGGCTTTATATTCATCGCGGAAGTAACGGAGGGTGGTCAGGACGGGATTCGGGGCGGTTTGCCCCAGCGCGCAGAGGGAGCCGGCTTTAATTTGCTCGCCGAGTTTCTGGAGAAGGTCGGTGTCTTCGGGTCGGCCCTCGCCGCGGCAGATTCTTTCCAGGATATCGAGCATCTGTTTCGTGCCCACGCGGCAGGGGACACACTTGCCGCAGGACTCGGCCTGGGTAAAGGAGAGGAAGTACCTGGCGACATCGACCATGCAGGTCTCTTCGTCCATGACGACCATGCCGCCCGACCCCATCATGGAGCCGGCCGCCGTCAAAGATTCGTAGTCGACGGATTGGTCGAGATAGTTTTCCGGCAGGCAGCCGCCGGAAGGGCCGCCGGTCTGGACAGCCTTGAATTTCTTGCCACCGGGGATGCCGCCGCCGATTTCATAGATGATTTTGCGGAGTTTAATCCCCATAGGGACTTCGATAAGACCGCTATTGGCGATTTTACCGGTAAGGGCGAAGACGCAGGTCCCCTTGCTTTTTTCCGTGCCGATGCCGGCATACCAGTCGGCGCCCTTGGCGATGATGACCGGCACGGTGGCCAGCGACTTGACGTTATTGATGGTGGTCGGTTTACCCCACAACCCCGAGGTCGCCGGGAAGGGTGGACGGGAGCGGGGCATGCCCCGTTTGCCTTCGATAGATGCCATTAGAGCCGTTTCTTCGCCGCAAACGAAAGCGCCGGCCCCTTCTTTGACGTGTATATTTAGACTGAAATTTGAGCCCAGTATATTCTTGCCGAGAAATCCTTTTCCCTCGGCCTGCTTGAGAGCCAGTCGCACGCGTTTTACCGCCAGCGGGTATTCCGCCCGGATGTAGATATAGCCTTCGGAAGCGCCGATGGCATAGGCGGCAATCGTCATCCCTTCGAGGACGGTACAGGGGTCGCCCTCCATGGTGCTGCGGTCCATGAAGGCGCCGGGGTCGCCTTCGTCGGCGTTGCATATCATGTATTTCTGGTCGCCTTTGGCGTTGCGGCAGAACTCCCACTTGGTTCCGGTGGAAAAACCGGCGCCGCCACGTCCCCGCAGGCCGGAGCGCTTAAGCTCATCGATGACCTGTTCCTGCGTCATTCCCTTGAGGACTTTTCTCAGGGACTTGTAGCCGCCGACGGCTATATAGTCTTCGATTCTCTCCGGGTTGATATGGCCGATGTTACGCAGGATGATGCGCTGCTGCATGCTGTAGAACTTGATATCATTATGGTACATTATGGCCTGGCTGGTAACCGGGTCTTTATAGAAGAGACGCTCGACCGGCTTGCCGTCGCGGAGGTGTGATGCGACGATTTCCGGGACATCGGCAATGGTGACATGCGTATAGAAGATACCTTCCGGCTCGACTATTGCCAGCGGACCCTGTTCGCAGAAACCGTGACAGCCGGTGAAATCTACTTTGACTCCGCTTAAGCCCGTTTCCGCCACGGCTCTGGATAAAGCCTCGGTAATTTCCAGCGACTTACCCGATACGCAGCCGGTCCCCTGGCAAATATATATCGTATGTTGATTATCTTTAACTGGCTTTGCTTCTGTCACCTAAAACCTCCGCAACTTTCTTGGGCGTCATCTTGCCATAGGTCTCGTTCTCTATCGTCATCGTTGGCGCCAGGGCGCAGGCGCCGATACAGGCAATGGTCTCCAGGGTATATTCCATGTCCTCCGTGGTCTCGCCGGCTTTGATGCCCAGTTGTTTTTCCATCTCGGCGAGAACCTTGCTCGCGCCGCGCACGTGGCAGGCCGTGCCGCGGCACATCCGGATAATCCTTTTACCCAGCGGCGTTAGCTTGAACTGGGCGTAAAACGTACTGACGCCATAGACGGTGCTTTCCGGTATGTGTAAAAACCTGGCAATTTCTCTCATGGCCGCCGCCGGCAGGTAGCGGAACTTCTCTTGAGTCTCCTGCAGAAGGGGGATGAGTTCCTGCCTGTCCCCCGTGTAGTGAGAGAAAATTTCCTTTAATTTGTCCTGGACGTCCGCTTTGGTCAGGTTATCTTTTGCCAGGGTTACCACCTCCAGTCTTTAAAAGCCGGACTAACTTCCAGGCTACAATTTCGCAGAGTATGGTGATGTCTTCGGTAGGTAGATAGTCCGGTATCGTGCTGTCAAACATGATATTCCCCCCAGGAGCGAACTCTTTATCGCCATGCCACAGGACGATGGTTAAGTGCACATAAGGAAAGGCATCAATGGTAACAGCGATATCACCGTAATCGACTTTACGTCCGCCCAGTGTTTCCGCTATTTCCAGGAGTTTTTGCGGTTCGTCACTGAAGTGATTGATGATAGGGTCTATCGCCCTTTTGAAGAACGTGGGATAGTAATTAATGCCTTCGTGCAGCTCCTTATAGGATATCGTCCGGTTGGATAGCGGAGTGCCTTTGGAACGTGTAAAATAATGGAGTATTAGAATTTTATCGCGCAGGGGCACGATTTCTTCGCTGTTGTCGAAGGATACCTCGCCGTCCGGGAAGCTAACCCTGTAAGCGCGGTTCAAATGTTCGAGGGTGACGGCTTTTTCCTCGGGTAAATATCTGGCGCCGCTTCTCCGGCACTGTTGTTCGATATCGGCAACGGCAGCCAGTTGCTCGCGGGCCAGCCGAAAAGCAAGCTCACTGCCGTATTGTACTTTTTTCTCCGGCAAAGCGATGCGTTCTGTTTTGTCTTCACGCATTTTTAAGATACCGCTACCTTTTCAATGTTATTCTCATCCGGCGGACTTGCAATCCCCCGGTGTTGTGTTTTAAATGTCCTCCACATTCGGGATGCTTTACACTTCCAGCCAGGAGTGCGAATAAAGCGACTCTCCCATCAGTACCCTGACTGTCCTGGCGTAATAGGACATCTCTTTCGGCAGGGACGAAATATCAGGCTTTTCTCCGTCCATCATCTTGTGGACGAGCGCCACGATATCCGGTCTCTGGCCGCGGGCTATCGCCTTCAGGTCGTTATCAAAAGCATCGACGATGGCTGAATACAGCCCATAGCGCATCAGCATTATCATGTAGGTACGGTTCAGCCAGCACCTGAGTTCGGTAGGCGTGCCGTTGGAGACGTTGGACAGTCCCACCGTGGACTTGCAGCCGGGGGCGATTTCTCCCAGCATGGTCATGAACTCCACGCAGGCTTTGACCTGGTTGATTTCCACCGATACCGGGCTGGCGATAGGGTCAATCCATATCCTTTCGTTGGGGATGCCCGCCGTATTGGCTTTGTAAACAAAGTCGACGGTATGCATTGCCCTCTCGTTGACATCGCGCGGCATGCCCTCATTGCTCCACAGCAGGCCGATGAGGTCGGCGTTATATTTCTGCGCCAGTGCCAGTCCCCTGTCAACTCGACTTGTCTGCAGTGAAACCGAGTTGATAAGCACTCTGCCCTTGCGGTTTTTCAGGCCGGCTTCTATAGCGTCCAGGTTGGTGGTATCCAGGGAAAGCATTTTATCGGTGACGCTCTGCACCGTATTCACCACCCATGCCATCAGCTCGTCGCCTCCCTTGCGGGCGGGGCCTATGTTGAGGTCAATCAGGTCTATATCTGCCTTTGTCTCCTCCCTGGCCATTTCCTGGATCGGTGCCGCATTCCTCTCCCTGAGAGCCGGCCCGAGGGTCTGTGATATAACGTTTAAATTTTCCCCGATGAGAAGCATCTTACCTCCTTATGCTTTCCAGGCTTTGAGATAGGGTGTCAGGTTGGCCGCATCCCTGGGGCCGATCAGAATCTCCCAGCCGGGCATTTCTTCCTCGAGGCCGCCGCTTTCGGCGGCGATGTACCCTGGAATTATCAGCTTGTGGTGTTTGATTTTATCGGTGATGCCGCTCTTCAGTATGGCCGGGCCGATGATATCGGCGGAGAATTTACCGGCGGCCCAGGAGGTCATCACGGAAAGCCCCTCGGTGTCCTTGACATAAAGATAGCTGGGTACTTTGCTGTTCTCTATTTCGCCGGAGACGATAAAGTAGGTGAGCGAGAAATTGGAAGTCACCATCAGCGGCGAGTTTTCGTTGGGATTATTAATTTCGTAGATGCCCTGCTTGGTAGCGAGAGGTCGCTGCGGGTCGGTATAGATATTCAGCCTTGCTACCAGCAGCGGGAAGAGACTTTCTCCATGGAAGTCGGACAGGACGATGATACCCGCGTACTTGGCGATGAACATGGCGGCAATCAGGGCCTCTTTCATGGGGTTATCGGTCATCTCACAGGGGAAGACGATTGTTGGGTAGCCCAGCGGGCGGAATTTCTTATTCAGGGCGGCGCTCCTGATGATTATCTGGTCTTCGAGCGCCTTGCGGACGGCCCTCGCCCCCGAATCGATGACGATGTTCTTGAGTCCGGCCGCGGTCAGTTTCCCGGTCAGTGCGGCCAGCTCTTCGATTCCTGCCGCCTTGGCAGCTATGGCGCAGCCGCTCTCCTTGGCTAGGGCAGCCACGGCATCGGCATTGTCTTTGGTGGCGGCATAAAGCAGCGGTTTCCGGTCGGCGCAGGCTTTCAGTCCGGCGGCCAGGACATCGGTTTTATCGCTCATCAATATGATGTTGGCATCGCTGCTGGCCTTGACCTTCCCGGCCAGGGCGGCGAACTTGGCGGCATCTCCGGTCTCAGCTTTGAGTGCCACCATGTTAGCGCTCAGGGTGAGCCCGACTCTTTCGTAGGTCAGGTCTTTGACCTTTTTCAGTCTGGCATCGACCTCGCTGTCGGCCATCTTATCGCTGATGAGGATAGCCAGGCCAGGTGGATTTTCGAACCTTTTTTCATGGCGGAACATGACTGTATCGCCGCCAACTTTGAGGGCTTTATCACCGACGCCGATGGTAACCGGTAAAATGGGTGGTGCCGCTGCCTCTGATAGCTTGCTTTTAGCTTCCTCGGAGACATGGGGGCATTTGGTCAGTTCGGTTTTACCCGTCGCCAGGCTCATGGCAAAAGCAAGGCAGGTAGGTACGCCGCATTCACCGCAGTTAGTCTTGGGCAATAGCTTAAAGATTTCTATACCAGTCAGTGCCATACTAGGTCTCCTTTCCCTGGATAAGAATGTTGTTAACTAATGGTTATTTTGTCACCCTGAGCGGAGCGAAGGGTCTCGATCTGGGGAGGGGTATTTAACCTCCAAAAAACCACCCCGAGATTCTTAAGTCGCGGAGTTTATACTGAGCGTAGCGAATGTACTCCTTCAGAATGACAATACTTCTTCTTTCCTAGTCAAGTATCGGGTCCATCTTCAGAGCAGGATGCCCTTTTTCCGTGAGGAAGGCGAGAATCGCATCCTCGGTGACTCCCACCGTTTCGTCGGCAACCTTATCGAGGAGGTCGGGCACGCCGAGTTCCTTGGCTCTGGCCTTGAACCGTTCGCCAATTTCCTCCTTGAGTATCTTGGGCATCCAGACCATTCTTAATATGCCGCCCTCGGCGGCCAGGAACTTCCTCTGGGTGGTATTATATTTCCCATGTCCTACGAAGCCCGGGGTACTCAGGCCCCCGCCGATGGTACCGGCCAGTGTGGTGAACTTCATGCCGCAGGGGGTCTCGCCGGTATAGTCGCGGTTCACCGTCATTATGCCGTTGCACATGGGCAGGACGGCAGCAATGG
>Ga0315279_10006294_pt1 | contig 15024 bp, 12 predicted proteins | sample YL17G06_20_MG_FD_203694 | JGI IMG/M metagenome (GOLD analysis project Ga0315279, IMG submission 203694) | Sediment microbial communities from Yellowstone Lake, YNP, Wyoming, USA - YL17G06_20 | ecosystem: Environmental > Aquatic > Freshwater > Lake > Sediment | place: USA: Wyoming | collected... | reverse complement strand
CATCCGGCAGGTGCTTGGCAGAAGCGGCGACCTGGCCGGCAAACGCATCGTGGTTACCGCCGGCGGCACGCAGGAACCCATTGACCCTGTCCGCCATATTACCAACCGGTCTTCGGGTAAAATGGGTTACGCCGTAGCTGAAGCAGCCAGAGACAGAGGCGCAGCAGTATCCCTGATTACGGCTCCAACCTCCCTCCCTGAGCCGGTAGGCATAGAGGTTATCCCTGTTAATACGGCGGCTGAGATGAAAGAAGCGGTAGCGAGAGCGGTAGCTCAGGCTGACGCTCTCATTATGGCAGCGGCGGTAGCCGATTATCAGTCGAAGAGCGTAGCCAAAGCCAAGATTAAGAAAGAAAGCGCCAGCCTGACCCTGGAGCTGGTGAGAACCCCCGATATTCTGGCTGAGGTGAAGGGCAATTTTGTCAGGGTTGGCTTTGCCGCCGAGAGCGAGGACGTGGTAGCCAATGCCAGGCAAAAGCTCGAGAAGAAGGCGCTAGACCTTATCGTAGCTAATGATATTACCGACAAGGAAAGCGGCTTCGGCGCTGATACCAACAAAGTAACCCTGATTGACCGGGAGGGCAAGGTGGAGGAACTCCCCCTGCTAACTAAGCGGGAAGTGGCGGAGAGGATACTGGATAGGGTGGGGGGGTTACTGAAATAAGAGAGCGAGGGGGTGAGAGATGCTGCTGATAGATGGTGTCAGGTATCAGGAATGGGAAATCTCAAACGAAGATGAACTAGAGCAAAAGGTCATAGAGCACGCGCAGGACATCTTTGGTGAGAATTCAATATATTTTGATAAAAAGCAGAGATTAAAGTCTCTCGCAGGTGTTGGCTCCATTCCTGACGGACTGGTGATTATGTTCGGGAGCGTACCACAATGGCACATTGTTGAAGTAGAATTGTCATCTCATGACCCTTACGCCCATATAGTTCCTCAAGTAGATAAATTCATCAATGGCATAGATAACCAAAACACTCGGAACAAATTAGTCGACACGCTATACAATGTAATAAATAGTGATGAGCTTCTTAGGCGAGAGACACGGCAAGCGATTGGACTGGATAAAGATATCCATAAATTCCTTGCAGACCTCATCACAACGCCGCCTACAATAACGATTATAATTGAGAAAGATACAGACCAACTAGAGGAAGCTCTCAGAAAATATGCCCAGAAAAAGTAATAGAGTTCCAAACTTTTACGAGGGAGGGAACAGGCCTAGTTGTCCATGCCCATTTATTTGAACCGCTGTTCCAACCTCTGCGCAAAAAGATTACCATGATTGAGAGAACCAAAGAAGAAATCCCCGTGATGCCTAAAGTTGAGGGGCGCGTAACAATTCAAGACCTAATAGGCGCCACTATGATTGAGCCAGGCCAAACAATATACGGGTGGCATAAAGGTAAGAAATACGAAGCTAGAATTATGCCAGATGGGAAAATTAAGCTCCTACCTGATGGTAGTGAATTTAATAGCCTTTCGCTGGCTGCTTTTAAAGGGATAGTAGGTCACGAAGTGAATGGCTGGAAGTGGTGGCACATCACCGATAAAGATGGTAGAGACTGCAAATTGGATGAATTCAGGAAAGAGTTGGATGAATTGATGAAAGAGTATAAGAGTACTCTACCTAACTGACCCCCAATGAAGGAAGGTCAAAGAGGGGGCTTCGCCCCCTCTCTAGAACTCTCTCCTTAAAAGATAGGGATTAAAGGGAGTGCCAGAGGAGGCAAAACCTCCTCTCTAGAATCTACCCCTAGCCGATGGGGATTAAAGGAATTACTGGAGAGGCGAAGCCTTTATTATGAAACTGGTAAAGGGGGAGTTTAAGAGGGGCTTTGCCCCTCTTAAGAAAAAATCTTCTCCCTTCCCCTTGGTAAGGGGAAGGGGATAAAGGGGATAGGGTAACCATAAAGCCTAAGGGGGTGAGGTTGTTAACTAGATTACGAAGAGGTAAAAGATTCAATTTGGGAATCATAAGTGTACTGGTTGCCCTTCTGGTGGTGTCTATTACCTTTATATGTGGCTGCACAGGGGAACCTTCACCGCCTGCGCCACCAACAGAACCAGCACCAGGAGTGCTAACAACCCAAGGGTATGTTTATGACGATGAACTCGGCTATGGTTTAGAGTATCCAGGTGGTTGGGAATTATATGTTGAAGAAGACGACTTTCCAGATAAAAATATTAAAAAGGTCGTATCTTTCGAAAAGAAAATACTTAAGGACGAATCACAAGTTTTAGTACAAATCGAATTAACAATAAAATCAGTCACCGATTTACAAGAAGTTAAAAATGAATTCAAGCAAGGATTAGAGATGTCCGGTATGCCAATCTTAAATGAGGCTACAATCTCGGTAAATAATATAGATGGGTACGATATACTCTCTGGAATACCTATTTGGAAACTGAGACAGGTAGTCTTTTTCGCCGATGGAATGGCTTACATTTTCAAATATTCATCTCAAGAGGAGTTTTATCGTATGTACGAAGAGACTTTTAACAATGTCATAAATTCATTTGTCATCAAATAGTAACGATTTATCATAAAAGAAGTGAAAGGATGTTGTTTAGCAACCTACCCCTAACCCCTATATATTATATAAGAAAGGGGAGTTGTAGATAAGAGAGGGGTGAGGTTACCAAAAACAATTTTCACGCAACATTAGACAATACTAGAAGAGGTAATGATGGCAAAAGCCCTAGATATTCAACATGAAATGCCCAAAGCCTACGAGCCAGGGAAGGTGGAACAGAAGTGGTATCGGTTCTGGCTGGAGAAGGGATATTTTACGTCCAAAATAGACCCGAAAAGGAAACCATTCGTTATCATTATGCCCCCGCCCAACGTTACCGGTGAGCTTCACGTGGGGCATGCCCTGACCGCGACGCTAGAAGACATAATGATACGCTGGCACCGCATGAAAGGCGAGCCGACGCTCTGGCTCCCCGGCGTTGACCATGCCGGTATCGCCGCCCAGGTAGTGGTGGAGCAACTGCTGGCTCAAGAAGGGCTGGACCGGCACCAGTTGGGCCGGGACAGGTTCCTGGAGAGAATGAGACAGTGGGCAGAAAAGTGCCGGCGGACGATTGCTGCCCAGCACCAGCGGCTGGGCGTTTCCTGCGACTGGAGTCGGGAGCGCTTTACGCTGGACGAGGGGCCGAGTCGGGCAGTGCGTACTGCCTTCGTCCGCCTCTATAACAAGGGGTTAATCTACCGCGGAGAGCGGATTATCAACTGGTGTCCCCGCTGTGCTACTGCCCTCTCTGACCTCGAGGTCGCCCACAAAGATGTACAGGGAAATCTATATTATGTCCGCTACCCTCTGGCTGACGGCGATAGCAAGTTTATCATGGTAGCCACTACCCGACCGGAGACGATACTGGGTGATACTGCGATAGCGGTCAACCCCAATGATGAGCGTTTCAAACACGTGATAGGTAAGAAGGCTATCCTCCCCGTGCTAAAGCGGCTAATACCCATCGTGGCGGATGAGGCGGTGGATATTGCCTTTGGCACCGGGGCCGTCAAGGTCACCCCGGCCCATGACCCGGTGGACTTTGAGGTGGCACAGCGGCAGGGACTACCCCTGATAAACATATTGAACCCCGATGCTACTATGAATGAAAATGCCGGGCCCTACGCCGGGCTTGACCGTTTCGCTTGCCGTGAGGCGATACTGTCCGATTTGGCCAAAGACGGGCTTCTGGAAAAGGTTGAGCCCTATACCCATTCCGTGGGGCACTGTGACCGCTGCCAGACGGTGGTCGAGCCGATAGCCAGTAAACAATGGTTCGTCACCACCAAGCCACTGGCGCAACCGGCTATTCAAGCGGTGTTAGATAAGCGAATCACCATTATCCCGGAGCGTTTTACCAAGGTCTATCTCAACTGGATGGAGAATATCCGCGACTGGTGCATCAGTCGTCAGCTATGGTGGGGACACCGCATCCCGGTATGGTATTGTCGGGACTGTGGCCAGCCAACTGTGACCGTTGACGAGCCTAAATCCTGTCAGCATTGCGGCTCAACCAACCTAGAGCAAGACCCGGATGTTCTGGACACCTGGTTCAGCTCAGCACTCTGGACTCACTCCACGCTGGGCTGGCCGGACGATACCGAAGAACTGCGTTATTTCTACCCGACCACAGTAATGGAAACCGGCTATGACATCCTTTTCTTCTGGGTAGCCCGAATGATTATGATGGGGCTGGAGGATACGGGTGACATTCCCTTCAGCACGGTCTATCTTCACGGTCTGGTGCGGGATGAAAAGGGCGAGAAGATGAGCAAGGTTCGGGGTAACGTGCTCAATCCCATAGATACCCTGGAAGAATATGGCACTGATGCCCTGCGCTTTGCACTCTCCACTGGTACGACGCCGGGAAATGATATCAAGCTGACCCCGTCGCGACTGGAAGCGGGCCGCAACTTTGCCAATAAGCTGTGGAATGCTACCCGATTCATTATTAGAAGCCTAGCCTCCGCAGAGGCGTTTGCGCCTCTGGACAGGCGCTCACCAGAGACACGACCGGTGGAAGACCGCTGGATTTTGAGCCGCTTGAGCCGAACTATATCCAGTGTGGCCAGCCTGATGGAGGCCTTCGAGTTTGGCGAAGCACAGCGGCAAACCTATGACTTCCTGTGGGGTGAATTCTGCGACTGGTACATTGAGATAGCCAAAACCCGCCTACGCTCGGATGCGGAGACAGTGTCACCTATCCCGGTGCTGGTTTACGTTCTGGAGACATCGCTGCGCCTGTTGCACCCCTACATGCCCTTTGTCACCGAGGAGCTATGGCAAAACCTTAACCGTCACCTGCCTTCAGCCCGGCAAGCCACCGAGTCGATAATGATAGCCAGTTATCCCACGGCTGATGGTGCAGCCATTGACCCGGAGGCGGAGAGGGTAATGGAATCGGTGATTGAGATAATCCGTTCCATTCGCAATGTGCGGGCGCAGTATAAAGTGGAGAGCACCAGATGGATTGAGGCACAGGTCTATGCTGGTCAGCTCACACCGGCTATCGTGCCCTATTCCCAGGCGATTCAGACTCTGGCCCGGGCGAGGCCCGTTACCTTTGGGGATAGCCGACCCGAGGGCTTATCAACGGATAATGCCCTGGTGCTGGTACTCAAGGAATCAGAAGTGGTCATCCCAATGGAAAGCATGGTTGACCTGGAAGCGGAGAAGAAACGGCTGCTCCGTGAGATTGAGCAAAGCGAGGCTGAAGTCGCTCGGCTTGAAGCCCGGCTCAGTGATAAAGAGTTTCGGGCTAAGGCGCCAGCCACCGTGGTCGATAAGGAAAAAGACAAGCTAGCCACGAGTAAGGATAAGCTGGAGAGGCTGAAACAACAACTGAGCCGGTTTGACTGAGGCGATTACTCCCCCTGATAGCTGCTTCCGGAATCATGGGCCGCCTGTTGCTGCCCTAGCCAGTCCAGTGCTTTTTTAGTATCACTGGCCACTTTAGCCTTGTCGCACTGCTTCAACCGGTACTTAAATAGCCAGTAGGTAAACTCTTTTAGCTCGGTCAGACTGATAGAGCCGAGCTGGGGATAGCCCTTTTCCCGCTGGAAGCGCTTGAGCAATAAGGTTCTGGTGGCACCATGTATTTGTCGGTAGGCCTCGTTGGTGTAGTCGTAGTCTCTATAGTAGCCCAGAGCCCGCCACTCCTTACGTATCTCCTCCTGCACAGCCAGGACTAAAGCCTCCTCCACGCTAACACCATAGAAGTAGTTAAGGTATTGACGATATTTATGGCTACCAATAAGCTTCTCAAATTCCTCCTTGGTCAAATCAATCGGTGGTTGACCGTAAAAAAGCAGGGTCGTCTTCTCATCCTCTGGCAGCAAGCTATTTACTGCCTCACACAGGCGTTCCGCCAGGAGCAACCAGTCGAAGGCTTCGCCCTCAATCAAATAGCGGCAGGTACGCCCATTGTGGGTCTCCTCCGTCGACACCCACAACCCGATAGCCTCAAGCAGGGCGATATACCAGTGCTTGCCACTGGCGACTGCCTGCTCCAGGTGTCTTATCGCCTCGGCGTCTCCGGCTGGTACCAGCTCGGAGGCTGCCGGGCTATCCTGGTTGGTCTGTTTTTCCTCTAGCATGTTACTTAAGAAAGCCAATTAGTTCACCTAATGGTCTGGTATTCAATATGTCTTGCGCCTGGCACCAGCCCCGCCGGGCTATCCCCACTCCAAAGCGCATAAAGCCCAGATGCTCAGCGCTATGGGCATCGGTGTTAATTACCAGCTTTACCCCTAGCTCTCTGGCCCGGTAGATATGAATGTCCTTAAGGTCAAGCCGACTGGGCATGGCGTTGATTTCCAGCATAGTATTAGTTCTGGCGGCCGCCCGGAAGATAGCCTCCATATCTACCGCCACTGCCTCTCTATCCGGCAGCAGGCGGCAGGTGGGATGGGCCAGGACATCCACGTTGGGATTCTCTATGGCACTGATAATGCGCCGGGTCATCTGCTCCTGGCCCTGGTTCAGGCCAGAGTGCACCGCAGCGGTAACAATATCCAACTCAGAGAGCAGCGCGTCGGGCATATCAAGGCTGCCGTCAGCACGGATATCTACTTCAAGGCTGGAGAAGATACGGATGCCACTAATTCTCCGGTTAAGCTCTCTGATAGCCGATATTTGCTGCCGCAACCGCTCGGTATCCAGCCCGTGGGCAATGCCGCGCCCCGCCGAGTGGTCGGCGATAGCCAGATACTCATAGCCCAGCGCTTTAGCCGCCAGTACCATGGCTTCAATGCTGTCATGGCCGTCGCTCCAATCGGTATGGGCATGGAGGTCGCCCTTAATATCAGATAGCTCCACGAGCCTGGGTATAGTGCCCTGCTCTGCCCTTTCGATTTCTTCTGTGCCCTCTCTTATTTCCGGAGGTATAAGCTGAAGACCCTGCCGTTCATAGAAGGCTTCTTCAGTGGCAAACTTCTCCAGCTTCTCGGTGGCGAGGTCGGTGATGCCGTATTCGCTTAGCTTTAGCCCCTGTCGGTGGGCCCTCTCCCTCAGGTTGATGTTGTGCTGTTTGCTGCCGGTGAAATACTGAAGCAGAGAGCCAAAGGAGTCGTGCTCCACAATCCTGAGGTCAACCTGAAGCCCGCCGGGAACAACCACGCTCGCCTTGGTTGTGCCGCTGGCCAGTACTTCCTTGACCATAGGCAGTGAGGCGAAGGTCTGGATTATCTCAGGGGCATTGCCGGCCGTGCCCATGAGGTCAATATCACCTATCGTCTCGCGGAAGCGGCGCAGGCTTCCGGCCGGCACCAGATTCTTTAGCCCCGGTATCTCCTTGAGTCGAGCCAGAATCTCATCCACCACCGGCAGCGCCTCACCGATGGGGATACGCTGGTCTTTTCTTCTCATTGCCTGAATCTGGCGCAGGATATTCTCTGCCGTCTTATCTCCCATGCGGTATAGCCGGGCGACCTCGCCCCCCAGAATAGCTGTTTCCAGTTCATCCACCGAGCTTATCCCCAGTTCGCTGGAGAGGAGCATCGCCGTCTTGGGGCCAACGCCGGGTATATCAAGCAGGGTGCTAATCCCCTCGGGGAACTCAGCCTTCAGCTTCTCGTAATAATCAAGACGCCCCGTGGTTACCAGCTCGGTAATCTTCTTGGCAATAGCCTCGCCGACCCCGGGTATCTCCCTTAATCTCTCCTCGGTTGCCAATTGCTCCGCCTCCGCTGGCAGGTGCTCAATAGCGCGCGCCGCCTTCTGGTAAGCCCGAATCTTAAACTGGTTCTCCCCTTTAAGCTCCAGAAGGTCGGCAATATCCTGAAATACCCTGGCAATCTCACTGTTGTTCATTTGGCTAGTCCAAACCTACCTCTGGCTTAAGACGCTGGATTTGCTCTTCAGAATAGCCAAAGTTCTCAGACATAACCTTGTCAAAAGCAAGTGGCGGACTGAGGCGAAATCTTCTGCTTCGTAAGGTTTGTCCGTCCGAACCTACTAATTCAATGCTATAATCATCAAAGGCAGCGGAGACAAAGTTCATCTTGGCGAATAAACTTCTGTACATTGGTCTTAGCCAAACTGGCTTTCTATAGCGAACCACAATATAAAGCCCATAAAAACACCAGTTAGCAATCAGAACCCACTCGCCAGTCTCACCTTTCCTATAATATAAATGCCCACCAGCCCCGCCTTTAACTCTATAAGCATAGTTGCCTTGCGTGAGTATGCACTCCGCGTCATATCTGCTCAAAAGAAGAGTTGTGGCTAACTTGTGTATAGCCTTATCTGAGGCTTCATAATTTATGACGAATGTTTTGTTCTCCATGACTAAGCTCTTCTATCAAATTCTAGCTCGGTTAGTATGAGGTCGTTTTGTTCGCTGTTCACCCTATACTTTAATAACCTGACTGTTTTCTCCTCTATAAGTCTTCGCTTCTGTACATACTCTAAAACTTTGTCATCGAAGTCAAAGCCAACCAGTATACTTTGAACCATTTCGTTATCCCCACTGGCAAGTTTTCTGACAAGCCAGTTCTCGTATTTAATAATCTGATTCAGATTATCTTCTATGCAGATTCCAGTTTTCAACTCAATACAAGTAAAGTTGTGAAGCACATCGACACCGTCAACCGAGGTGACGTGAGTGAGGAAAATATCCATCACTGTATTGAAAGAGGTAGGGACGTAATTTAGAAAATCGTAATACTCACCGATAAGGCTTTTAAGCTTCCCTTTAGCAAAAGAACGCATAAACCAAGCATTAAGATAACCTTCTATTCTTATTCGTCCCTTGCTATCCGTTTCAAGGTTCAGCGGGAGAGCCTCTTCTCTGGCTAAAAATGGGTTCGATATTTGCCTAAGCGAATAGAAAATGGGATTGTTCCTCAGCAGAAGGCGGATTAGTTCCTTTCCCTCTTCCGTGGTTATAGGTTGATGACTCTTCTTAGTAAAAGTCCCTAGGTCAAAAGTCCATATCTTGCCTTTGTCTCGTAGGTCCAAGATATCACTCAAAGCAATTGGTTTGCGGAACTCTCTTATCGAAGGCTCAAAGCAAACCCTATAAGGGTAAAGCTGGTCTTTTCTCCCCCAAACATTGCGCTCCCGATCAAGAAAGGGCCTGCTTGTTGCTTTCCATAAGCCATATATTCCTATATTTCTAACGTAGAAGAATATGAAGTCTCCTGGTCTTATAGCTTCAAACCCAGATATAATTTCTGAATTAGTCCTTTCGAAGGAATGAGAAATGCCACCATATACTCCATATTCAAGGCACTTCTCAAAATTTTCTTTGCTGGCGAGGAATATGTGATTACCCATTTATCGTTCCTTCCTCACTTTCCGCAGCAGTGTTTATATTTCTTGCCGCTACCGCAGGGGCAGGGGTCGTTGCGCCCCACCTTCTTACCGCCAACCTTGGCGTGCTGTTTTTTGCTGCCACCAGCGGCGGCTTGAGCACCTACCGGCGCTTTTTGCGGTTCTTCACGCCGGACAACGTTCACATGGTATATCATACGGGCTACATCGTGCCTGATACTGGCTAAGAGGTTCTGAAACATTTCGTGCCCTTCCCGCTTATAGGCCACCAGCGGGTCTCTTTGCGCTACGGCGTGCAGCCCTATGCCGTGGCGCATATCCTCCATATTGGTCAGGTGTTCCACCCACAGGTTATCCATGGTGCGGAGCATTACCAGCCTCTCCACTATTCTCATATTATCCGGGCCTACCTCTTTCTCCCGCTCTCCATACAGAGCCTCAGCCGTTTCCATCAGCTTATCTTCAATCTCTTTCGGCGGCATCGGGGAAAGGGCGGCGGCATTAAGTTCTGGCGGCAGGGGAAAGATGGCGGCGGCATCAGCTATTAAGACGTCCATATCATGGTCGGAGGCGTGCTCGTTGCCAGTATGGGCGGCGACTATATTCTGTATCTCTTCCCTGACCATGGACACGATATTGGCCTTAAGGTCAGCACCGCTTAATATCTTCCTTCGCTCACCGTAGATAAGCTCGCGGTGCTTATTGACGACATCATCGTAATCGACCAGGTGCTTACGGATGTCAAAGTGGTAGCCCTCCACCCGAATCTGAGCGTTCTCGATAGTCTTGTTAACCAGGGGATTCTCGATAGCGGTATCCTCATCCATGCCCGCCCACTCCATAAAGCCCTTGACCCGGTCGCCACCGAAGCGGCGCACAATATCATCCTCCAAAGACACATAAAAGCGGGAACTCCCCGGGTCACCCTGGCGTCCGCTTCTACCCCGGAGCTGGTTATCGATTCGCCGTGCCTCGTGGCGCTCAGTCCCGATAACATGAAGCCCGCCAACCTTAACTACCTGGTCATGCTGCTGCTGCCACTCCGCTTCCTCTCTTCCCTCCGGATTCCCGCCCAGTATAATATCCACGCCGCGCCCGGCCATATTAGTGGCGACAGTTACCGCTCCCAGCCCCCCTGCCTGGGCGATGATACCCGCCTCCTTCTCATGCTGCTTGGCATTGAGTACCTGATGCGGAATTCCCCTCCGCATTAGCTGGTCGCTCACGATTTCTGATTTCTCAATAGACACCGTGCCCATTAGCACCGGGCGTCCTTCTTTATTAAGCTGCTCAATCTCACGCACCACGGCGCGGAACTTCGCCTTTTCATCCTTGTAAATCTGGTCGGAGTAGTCCTCGCGAATCATGGTCTTATAGGTGGGAACAACTACCACCTCCAGTTTATATATCTTGTGAAACTCCTCAGCCTCGGTAGCCGCCGTGCCGGTCATCCCAGCCAGTTTGCCGTACATGCGAAAGTAGTTCTGGATGGTAATGGTGGCAAAAGTTCGGCTTTCCCGCTGAACCTTGACATGCTCTTTAGCTTCTATTGCCTGGTGCAATCCTTCGGAATAGCGCCGACCAAGCATTAACCGCCCGGTAAACTCATCAACAATAATAACCTGACCGTCTTTGACGATATAGTCACGGTCTTTCTTATACAGCACATGGGCTTTAAGGGCGCTTTCCATGTAGCGAGTGAGGGCATAGTTCGACGGGTCATAGAGATTGGGCGATTTTAATACTCCCTCCCGCTTCAGCATCGCTTCCACCCGGGTAATACCGGCGTCAGTCAGATTTACGCTTCGTTCCTTTTCATCTACGGCATAGTCATCATCCTGACGCAAGTTAGGGACGAGCCGGGCGAACCGCTCATAACGCTGCCCTGCCTCCTCATCGGGAGCGCTGATGATGAGCGGGGTGCGTGCCTCGTCAATAAGCAGGTTATCCACTTCATCCACAATGGCGTAGTTAAGCTGGCGCTGTACACACTGAGGCAGGTCAATAACCATGCTATCCCTGAGGTAGTCAAAACCGAACTCGCTACAGGTGCCATAGGTAATGTCGGCCTGATAAGCCTCACGGCGTGAAATAGTGCGAAAACACTTCCAGCGCTTGTCCCCGGAATCGAAGCCGGGGTCATAAAGACGGGAAGGAGTATATTCATCGGGGGTCTGTTGCGGATAGATACTGGCCACGCTTATCCCCAGGGCGTGGTAGATTGGTCCCATCCAGTAAGCGTCACGTCGAGACAGGTAGTCGTTAACGGTAACCAGGTGGCAGCCCTGGCCGCTAAGTGAGTTCAGGTAGATGGGGAGAGTAGCCACCAGAGTCTTACCTTCACCCGTTCTCATCTCGGCGATTTTGCCCTGGTGCAGGACAATGCCCCCCATTAACTGCACATCGAAATGGCGCTGACCAATAGTCCGTCTCGCTGCTTCGCGAACGGCGGCGAAGGCTTCGGGCAGAAGCTCATCAAGTGAGCTACCGGCGCTAAGCCGAGCCTTGAAATCCTCGGTCTTGGCCCTAAGCTCAGCATCACTGAGGCGCTCAAATTCAGGCTCCAGCTTATTTATCCTGTCTACTATTGGCTGTAGGCGCTTCAGCTCCTTCTCGTTAGAATCAATAAGTCCTCCCAGCCATTTAAGCATGACCTTCACCCCTAATTAGTTGCTTAGCTTCTTCGGCCATTAACTCCCGAACCAGAATCGCCACCTCACCCATTCCATCAACGGTAAGCACATGTACCGATGGAGCGGCGTTCGATTTAAAAAAACAGGGTATACCGCTAGATTCCAGTAGGCCCTTGATAACCAGCGCCTCCATCTCACCCGCTGCCCGATACACCTCCGTCATGCGTTCCGGCTTACTCATAATTACTGCTCGAACATAGCTCCTATGGACTGCCCGGTATGAATGCGGCGGATGGCTTCGCCCAGTAATGGCGCTATGGACAAAACGGTGATTTTATCTATTTTTTTCTTACCGGTAACCGGAATAGTGTCAGTAACCACCACCTCCTTCACCGGGCATGAGGCTATTCTCTGTATAGCTGAACCAGATAATACCGGGTGGGTGCAACAGGAATATACCTCTTTTACTTTCCGCTCCATTAAGGCGGAGATGACGCTTACCAGACTACCCCCGGTATCTATTTCATCATCCACGGTAAGAGCCACCTTGCCCTCCACTTCACCAATAACGTTTAGCGTCTCAGCCTGGTCAATATTACCCAAACGTCTCTTTTCCATAATGGCCAGCGGGGCATTTAGCTTGGCAGCCAGGTCGCGCGCCCGCTTGGTAATGCCTATATCTGTAGCCACTACCACTAAATCCTTCAGGTTTTTCCCGGCAAAGTAACTACCCAGCAGATTAAGAGCCGTCAGCTCGTCAACAGGTATATTAAAAAAGCCCTGGATTTGGGGGGCATGTAAATCCACTGTCAGCAGTCGATTGGCACCAGCCACAGTGAGCAGGTCAGCCACCAGCCGGGCGGTAATTGGCACCCGGGGCTGGTCTTTCTTGTCGGTACGCCCATAGCCATAATAAGGCACCACAGCCGTAACGCGCTGAGCAGAGGCTCTCTTTAGTGCATCCAGCATTATGAGTAGCTCAACTAGGCTCTCGTTGACCGGTGAGGAGAGGGGTTGAATAACAAAAACATCTCGTTCCCGCACATTCTCCAAGATGCGAACAAAGGTATTTTCGTTACTAAACTCAAAGACCTCACACTTACCTAAAGGTATGCCTAGATATTCTGTCACTGCCTGGGCCAAGGTGGGATGGGTATTACCGGTGAATACCTTCAACTCGTCCATTCAACTATTTCCTCCCTTTAGGATACAGACTTTGCTTCAGTGGCGGGTCGCCAAAATAACAGCTTTGAGCCGTAGGCCACAACTAATTATAGCACTATCGTCTAGCTACCTCACCCCCTGTGTCCCCCTCTCCTTCAAAGGAGAGGGGGAGAAAAAGAAAGAGGGGGCTTGCGCCCCTCTTTGGAACTCACCTATGTTCAGGCTTTATTTCCAGAGCAGGTTTGATTATTATTAGTCTTGAGGTTCCAAATAGCAATATGAAGGGGGTTAAATATGGCAACTCCAGCAGGCGGAAGCAAATACGAGGATTTGAAGCAAAAAGAAAAAGAGGAAACAGAGTCGTTCTTTGAAGCCTTCTCACACGAAACTGATAGGGGATTTGCAGTTACGTCAGTGTGTTATCTAGATAACACACTTGAGAAATTGATAAGGGCTGCGTACATTGAAGACCCCAAAGTAAATAGACTATTTGGGAACAGTCAAATTCTTCAGACGTTTTACAACAAGATTTCTATTGCATATTTCTCTGGCTTGATTCCAGAAGCTGTTTACCGTGACCTTATGTTAGTAGGTGAGATCAGAAACAGGTTTGCTCACGGAATAACTGCAAATCTTAGGTTCAGCGACGAAAACATTAGCAAGAAAATAGATAGATTCCAAGAGCTCCCTGGCACACATCGCCACTACCCGCAAAGATTAAAATATACTCTCATTGTGTGCCACCTTGGTGCTCTCTTACGCTCTCACAGGGATGCATTATTAAAAATCAAAGAGCCTCCGCTCCTCGGTATAAAACTTGTTGACCTGTTCGAAAATGATGTCAGTTCCCTTCAACGCTGTATCCTAACTCCTGACGAGATAGAACAACTTATGAAAAAGGCTGCAGAGAAGCGAGAGAACTCTAAATAGGCAGGGGGGTGAGACTGACCTCGAAAGTTCTACCTAATTGATACCTCGGCTCCATTAGTCTTTGGCTCCGAATTAGCTGCAACTTCTCTCTGCGTCTTAGCACTATGGGGGTGAGCTAGAGAGGGGCTGGCGCCCCTCTCAAAAATTTACCCCCTTCCCTTCACCATCCTTCCAACGGAAGGACCAAAGGAAGGGGGTCAGGGGGATAGGTCACCAAAACAAAACCCCTATAAAGAGAAAAATCTATGGCAGCAAAAGTACCACCATAGATTTTTCTTTATGTCTAATACCAACCCTGAAGCAGGTCAAGCCGGAGTAAAAGAGGAAAACGGGGCTTTTCTCCCGAGATATTGGTTTAAGTCAAAAACTAACAGTGAGCCCGCCATCGACCTATATCTTTTCCACGTACAGCAGGATATACCAGGTCGGGTTCCAATATTGCGTCTTCTAGCTTCTTGATGTCTCGCTTACCGAATTCCGGTAAGTTCTCCACAACTAACTTTCCGTCGTCGCGTAGGCTCCCTACCCGCAGCCAGAAAACGCCATACGGCTCGAACCTAGCCGCTAACTTGGCCTCATAAGGATTTATGCCCCGCCACTTTGCAAGAACGTCTCCCTCCTCAACACGAGTGGTAGCGATGGCTTGAAAAGTGTGATTCGCAAAATAAAAGGGCTGGACATTCCGATACCGGGAATATCCAGCCCCTCTGAGTTCTGTTGGGCTATGTCGGAGTATACCTAGCCCTTGCCGATTCTGAACATTTTCGTGCCACAGGTCGGACAGACGCCCTGGGTTGCCGACTTGCCGTTCTTCATAGTGATGATTTTAGCATCCTTTATTTCCTTCTTGGCACGGCACTTCATACAAACAGATTTCCTAATTGACGGCAAGCCCTTAATTAGCTATTGATTGTAAGTCCTCAGCGCAGTAAACTGTTTTCTGGGGAGGAATGAGTGGTGCAGACTGAGGAGCTTTAGCTGCCTCGTGCGTTCTGTGACC
>Ga0315279_10006293_pt1 | contig 15024 bp, 12 predicted proteins | sample YL17G06_20_MG_FD_203694 | JGI IMG/M metagenome (GOLD analysis project Ga0315279, IMG submission 203694) | Sediment microbial communities from Yellowstone Lake, YNP, Wyoming, USA - YL17G06_20 | ecosystem: Environmental > Aquatic > Freshwater > Lake > Sediment | place: USA: Wyoming | collected... | reverse complement strand
TACCCGTCACCTAGAAAATGGGGGATGGACAGCGCCGCGAGCAGTCTTGACTGACCTGATGGGCGGCGGTATCTTGTAACTTCAACGCGATGGTAGCTCAGCTGGTAGAGCACGACCTTGCCAAGGTCGGGGTCGCGGGTTCGAATCCCGTCCGTCGCTCCATCTTGCGGCGGGGATGCCTGGCGGCGTCCCCGCCTCCGCGTGTACGCCTCCCCGGTCGCAGGCCCAACCAACGTGCGGTAGGGGCGCGATTCATCGCGCCCTTCGTCCCGCCGCACGTCGATCCACCTTCCTCTGCAAGACGCGACGGACCGAGGCTCACCCGGCGTCGATCTCGTCCTGGAACGCGCGGTAGAGGGCCAACGCATCCTCCGGCGCGTCGAGCTTGCGGTAGACCACGCGCGCGCGCACGTCGATCCGCTCGCCCGCGGCCACGTCGCGCCCGACGAGCGAGAAATCCTGCGCCCAGGCGAAGGTGTTCGCGCTCACCGCTGCGCACTCCCGCCGGTCGACCATCTGCACGAACGCCCACCCCGTCTCGTCGTCGCGATGGATCGTGATCGGCGCGTCGTAGTCATGCGGGTCTGCCTCGGCGAAGAGCGTGCCGCCCGCCTTGAGGAAACCCCATCGGCCATCGTCCACCTGCCGGCGCGCGTCCGAATCGCGCGGGAAGAACAACTGCGCGCCGCGCTTGATCGTCGGACGCACGCACTTGCCTCCCGCTGCGACGTACGGGATGCGTTCGCCGGCGAAGTAGCTCGCGATGAACGCCTCGAACCGGCGATAGCTCCGGCCGAAGACGAAGGAGAACAGGATGTCGAAGGCGGCGTCGTCCCGGACCGTGTAGCGTAGCGTCGAGGTGACCGCCCACTCCGGGTGCGGCGCGAAGTGCACGATCACGTCGCGCGGCTCCACCTCGTACGCCTGCGCGACCGCCAGCCGCGGGACGAACTTGCCGTACCGGCCCTCCTCGCAGTAGTGCTCCAGGTTCATCGTCGCGCGAAACGGCCGGGTGATGGGTACGTCCCGCTCGCCGGCAAGGATCAGCCCGTGAAGCTCACCCATCGGCCGGATCGCGCCGCGGAGGTTGCCCGTGCGCACCTCGCAGAGCCGCGCGGTCCGCAAGTCGCGCCGCAGGACCCCGTCCGCCGTGCCCGGGCGCGGCAGGTCGTGCGCGAGATCGGGCGCGAGCGCCGGCACGGGCGGAATCCCATCGACGACGATGGTCCGCCGCGCCTCCGATTCGCTCCGACGCGGCGCCCGCGGCGTGGTCGTCGGCGCGAGGCCCACGTGCATCAGCCGCCGCACGTTCGCGATCCCCTCGTCCGTCACTTCCGGACGCCACTCCGCCGGATCGCCGTGGCCGCAGCAGAGAAGCCGCGGCTTCAGCGCCGCGATGGCGCGGATGCTGTCGGCGTGGTCGGCCAGGTTGGACCCCCAGTGCGCGTCGGACCAGCCGATCCCGCCGTTGGAGAACATCGTGTCGCCGATGAACAGATGGTCCTCCCACTGGTAGCCGACGCCGCCGCGCGAGTGCCCCGGCAGATGGACGACGTGGAACCGGAGCGACCCGACGACGATCTCGTCGCCGTCCTCCAGGGCGTAGTCGATCGTGCAGGTCGGCGTCGGCAGATGCAGAAAGTCCGCCGCGGTCGCGATCTCCTCGTGCCGGACGATCGGCTCCGCGTCGAGGGGATGGCATACGACGGGGACGCCGAACGTCGCGCGGAGGTACGCCGCGCCCGCGGTGTGGTCACAGTGGAGATGGGTCAACAGGAGCGCGCGAAGCCGCGTAAGGTCGAGCTCGTCGCGCGCCGTGAACTCTTCGACGGCCGCGCGGGCGCCATTGGGGTCGCACGCGTCAATCATCACGAGGCCGTCGTCGCCGACGACGATGTACGTCCGGCCCGAGGTGGCGGACATGTAGAGACGTTCATGGATGCGCATCGGCGTGGCCTTTCATTGCGGTTACGAATCGACGGACCTTGACACGGAGGGCATGGCGTGCGTCCTATATAGATATAGTGCAGAGGCTATCCAACTCGCCCCAAGGTACGGTTACGACCGAGACCTCGACCGGGGGGGAGGACAGCCTCATGGTCCGTCGTGCAGACACCCCCAGCGGGGCGACGGCGGCCATGAGGCCCCCTCATCCACATACGCCCGCTGCCGACAAGGTGGCGGGCGTTTCGTTGTACCGGCGGCACCGACATCGACCCGGGTTCCCACTTCGGCGTCTCCCCGACATATTCTGCCTCGGAAACCCACCATCATGACGCACCGACTCGTTGCGAGCGCACACGCCGCTTGCGGCCGGCCGCAACCGACAGGAGGAGGCAGGATCATGGAAGAGTTGAGGCTCACCATCTGGAACGAATTCGTTCACGAGCGGAAGCACGAGGCCGTGAAGAAGGTCTACCCGAACGGCATCCACGAGGCCATCGCCGCGCACATGCGGAAGGAGCCGGGCTTCAAGGTCAAGACGGCGACGCTCGACATGCCCGAGCACGGGCTCACGAAGGAGGTGCTCGACTCGACGGACGTCCTCATGTGGTGGGGACACATGGCGCACGATCAGGTCAAGGACGAGATCGTCGATCGGGTGCAGGAGCGCGTGCTCCTGGGCATGGGGCTGATCGTGATGCACTCCGGCCACTTCTCGAAGATCTTCCGGCGCCTCATGGGCACGAGCTGCGGTCTCTGCTGGCGTGAGGCTGCCGAGCGCGAGCGGCTATGGGTCGTGAGCCCCAACCATCCGATCACGCAGGGCGTCGGCCGGTACATCGAGCTGCCGAACACGGAGATGTACGGCGAGTTCTTCGACGTCCCGGACCCGGACGAGGTCCTGTTCATCTCGTGGTTCGAGGGCGGCGAAGTCTTCCGCAGCGGCTGCGTGTGGCATCGTGGACGCGGCAGGATCTTCTACTTCCGGCCGGGACACGAGACGTTCCCGATCTACCACAACCCGCAGATCCTCAAGGTGCTCGCGAACGGCGTCCGCTGGGCGAAGTTCGCGGGCAACACCGAGACGACGGGCATCATCAACTGCCCGTGCATCACGGAGCCCATCGAGAAGATCGGCGCGAAGGCGTAGCCGCGCGAGACGTGTGTTCGGAAGGCCATGAAACAACGCAGGGGGCGGGTCTGGAGACCCGCCCCTTGCGATGAGACTGAGGGTGAAGGTACCTGCTGCGGAACATCCCGGGAAGGCGTTTCAGGAGGGATTGATATGGCTACACAAGAACGGTGGCACTCATCTCTTGAGAGGGCTCTTGCCGAAGGCCACGCCGTCCTCTCCGGCGAAGGCGCCAAACAGCGCATCACCTACGCCGCAGTCAATCACTCTGAGCGCTTCACGGACCTTGAGGAGCAGGTCCGCGCCGAATACTGGGCCGAACTCATCTACCGGTACGGCTACGAGCCGGCCCGCATCGGCGTCGAGGTCACCGTCCCCGATCGCACGCCCAAGGACGCCGCCGACCTTGTCGTCTTTCACGACGACGCACGCACGCGCCCCTTCGCCGTCATCGAGTGCAAGCGCGACGGCGTCACCGACGCCGAATTTGCCCAAGCCGTCGAACAGGCCTGCGGTAACGGCACGTGGGCCAAGCTCCGCGTCGATTACGTCGGCGTCGTCGCGGGTCAGACGCGCCGCTTCCTGGACTTCTCCGAGAAATACGGCGTTCTCGAACGCGAGGCTAACATCATCGCCGACTTGCCCCGCCAATACGGCAAGCCCGAGGAATGGCGCTTCCGCAGGGGCACGAAGGACGACATCCAGCCCGTCAGCAAGGAAACCCTCATCGCCACCATCTGGAAATGCCATCAAACCCTCTGGGGCGGCGGACGTCTCTCTCCCCCGATGGCCTTCGGCGAACTGTGCAAGCTCCTCTTCGTTAAGATTCAGGACGAACAAACCCCACGCATGAACGGCCAGCCCTACGAATTCCAGATCAAGACGCACGAACCCGCCCGCAAACTCGCCGAACGCATCAAGGCCATTTACCAGGAGGCCCGCGAGCGCGACCCCCAGGTTTTCACTGACACTATCCGCATCGACGACGCCACGCTGCGCATCCTCGTTTCCCACATGGAGGCCATCAGTTTCAGCAAGACCGACCTCGACACCAAAGGCGTCGCCTTCGAGCAGTTCATGGACGGCTTTTTCAAGGGCAAGTTCGGCCAGTATTTCACCCCGCGTGAGATCATCGACTTCGCCGTCGAGATGATGCAGCCCAAGGCAGATGACATTATCCTCGATCCTGCCTGCGGCTCCGGCGGGTTCCTGCTCTATGCCCTCGATCACGTTCGCCGCGAGGCTTCCCAATACTACAACGAGGAGACGCCGGAGCATTATCGCCATTGGCACGATTTTGCCATGCGGAACCTCTACGGCATCGAGATCAATGATGAAATCGCTCGCGTCGCCAAGATGGGCATGATCCTCCACGACGACGGCCACGGCAACATCGTCGGACAAGACTCCCTCGACCGGCTCGACGCCATCCGGCAGCGCACCGGCAACAACGGGTTCGCCGAAGACCGCTTCGACCTGATCCTGACCAATCCCCCCTTCGGCGCGCAGGTCAACCTCACAGAGCGGCCCTACCTGCCCGATTTCGACCTTGGCAACCAGGAAGACTCCAAGGGCCGGAAAAAGCCCCGCAAGAACCAGAAGACCGAAATCCTGTTCATCGAACGCGTCTGGCAGTTCCTCAAGCCGGGGAAGGGCCGCGCCGCCGTCGTTCTGCCCGACGGCGTCCTCACCAACTCCTCGCTCCAATACGTCCGCGACTTCCTGCTTGAGCGCTTCCAACTGCTCGCCGTTGTCAGCCTGCCGCAGACTGCCTTCGCCCACTACGGGGCTGGCGTCAAGGCGAGCGTCGTATTCTTACGCAAGCGGGCCGAAGGCGAAACGCCCCATGATGACGAAGCTATCTTCATGGCCGCGCCCAAGAAGATCGGCTACGACGCCACCGGCCGCAAATGCGAGAACCAGTTGCCCGAGGTCGCCGAGCAATACCGGGCGTTCTGCGAGGATCCAAGACCTTTTTTCGTCTAAGCCCCGCTGACCCGGGCAACGCCCAGTGCTTTGCCGTCAAGCGGGGCGAAATCAGGATCAGAATAGACCCATACCATAACCTTCCATCGCATCGCGCCTTGGAAGATCGATTGGAGAGTTGCCGCTATCCATCTATGCCATTAAAGGATAAGCGCCTGGTAAAAAGCATTGTCGAAGGCCGTATCACGCCACCGGAGGAGAGCTACACCCAAGACGAATCCGCTCCAGTGTTCTTAAGAGCACAGAACATTGGGGAGGGTTACCTAAACTTCTCGGAGTCAAAGCATCTGATATCCAGAGCATTTGACGAGGAACCTAAAGCCATACTCTTGGACGGTGACATTGTTCTCACCATTGATGGAGTGTTGCTTGGTATCGCCGCTGTTCACAGAACCGCTGACACGCCTTGTTGCATCAGCAACCACATGGTGCGTCTCATTGTTGCGCAACAAGTATCGCCGGATTATCTCTCCTGGTTTCTGAACTTGCCATCGGGACAACAGCAGATCGAGCGTGGCATAACTGGGTCGGCCATTCCGGGCATAAGAACGGATGCAATAGAGCGAATTGTGGTCCCCGTCCCCCCTTTGCCGGTTCAGCGTGAGTTGGCATCGGAGATGGAGGCGGCGCGGGAGTCGCGGCGGCGCAAACTGGCTGAGGCTGACGCCCTACTCGCCAGCCTCGACGCCTTCGTCCTCGACCGCCTCGGCCTGACCGTCCCGGAAGAGCAGGAAAACAAGGCTTTCGCCGTAAGGCTTGCCGATCTGAAGGGCCGCCGAATAGATGCTCTTGCCTACAAGCCTTTCTTCACAAAGGGACATCCGCCCAAGACTCCTGTTCAACCGCTGTCGTCCCTTGCGGAGATTGATCCTCCGACTGGCAAGATGCCTTCTGACGAAACCACATTGGTTCCCTACGTTGGGTTGCCCGAATGCGATTTGACGGAGATTCGTGAAGTCGCAATGCGTCCCTACTCGGAAGTCAAAGGCCGTGGCGCTTTTAGGGCGGGGGATATTCTTTTCGCACGCATTGAGCCAAGCGTTTTCAACAAGAAGTATGTTCTCGCCGAAGACTTGAGATGCTGTGATTTCGCGTTTACTTCCACCGAGTTCTATGTGGTCCGCCCTCACGACGACATGAGCCGGTACTTTCTCTATTCAATGTTCTTCTGCTCTTTCGTGTTCGCACAGGTGCGCGGAAAGACGACCGGTTCATCTGGGCGGCGTCGTATTGATCCTGAGCTTTTTGCCAACCTGATGATCCCCGTGCCTTCCAAAGCCATGCAGGATGAAATCGCAAAGGAAGTGACGCATCGCCGCCTGGAAGCACGGCGTTTGCGGGAGGAGGCGGCGCGAGAGTGGGAGGCGGCCAAGGCGCGCTTCGAGGCGAAATTGCTGGGCAGCGAGGCGGCGCAATGAACCGAAGCAGGGGGAACGAAGCAGCCGGGGAATCTTGAAGGCGGAGGGGGTGGGATTCGAACCCACGAACCTTACGGTTGCCGGTTTTCAAGACCGGTGCTTTCAACCGCTCAGCCACCCCTCCGCGCGCGTCGCATTCAGGTGAGGTGATTGACCTCGTCGAGGAAGGCGGCCGTCGTCTTGAAGTCCTTGTAGACCGAGGCGAAGCGGATGTAGGCGACCTTGTCGAGCTGTCCGAGCCGGACGAGCACCATCTCGCCGATGGCGGAGGAGGACACCTCCCGCTCGCGGCGCGCGAAGATATCCATCTCGATGTCGTCGACGGTGCGCTCGATCTGGTCCTGCGGGATGGGGCGCTTCGCACAGGCCAAGTTGATGCCCCGGGCGAGCTTCGCCCGATCGTACGCCTCGCGGCGACCGTCACGCTTCACCACGGTGATCGGAGCCGACTCGATCGTCTCGTACGTGGTGAACCGTCCGCCGCAGGAGATGCACTCCCGCCGGCGCCGGATGGTGGTACCGTCGCGGCTGGCGCGCGAGTCCACCACCTTGTCCTCCAGCTTACCGCAGTACGGGCATTTCATCGCGGCCTCTCATCGCCGCCGCCCGACGTACGCGCTCACGGGCAGATGTGGCGGCGCTCGTACTCGGCGATCTTGTCCATGCGGCGCGCGTGCCGCCCGCCCTCGAACGAGGCGGAGATCCATGCATCGAAGATCGCCATCGCCTGCTCCGTCGTGATGAGCCGGGCGGGCAGGACGAGAACATTGCTATCGTTGTGCTGCCGGGCGAGCCTGCCCATCTCGGGCGTGAGGCAGAGCGCAGCGCGGATGCCGCGGACCTTGTTCGCGCCGATCGCGGAGCCTTGGCCGGTCCCGCAGGCGACGATGGCGCCCTCGTAGTCGCCGCGCGCCACGGCCTCGGCCACGGGGATGATGTAGTCGGGATGATCGCACGGATCGGCCGAGTGACAGCCGAGGTCGTCCACCTCGTGACCGCGCGCCCGCAAGAGGGGCAGCATTGTGGCCTTCAACGCGTACGCGGCATGATCGGTGCCGAACGCAAGTCTCATCCAACCATCCCCGGACGCCCCACGGCGCGTCAAAGCTGCGCGTACTTGACCGTGTAGACGGTCCGCAGGCTTGCGAGATGCTCCACCGTCGCGCGATCGATGTCGCTATCGAGGACGTACACCATCACCGCGAGGCCGCCCGGCTGATCGCGGCCGTACGAGGCGAAGGCGATGTTCACGTTGTGCGCGCCGAGCACGGTCGCGACCTCGCCGATGACGCCGGGGACGTCCCGGTTCCACATGATGAGGAGGCGTCCCTCGGGAATGACGTCGCACGAGTGCCCGTCGATGCGCACGATCCGCTGCGAGTCCTCCCCGAAGATACTGCCGGCGAGCTTCCGCGTCTGGGTCTCGCCGGAGGTCGTGCGGGTCTGGTACGTCACGGTGATGAGGTTGTTGTAGTCGTCGTGCCCGGTCGTGCGCATCTCGTCGACGCGGATGCCGCGCTCCTGGGCGAGCATGGGCGCGTTGACGAGGTTGACGGTGCCCGATTCGAGCTGGCGCAGCATGCCCGTGAGCACCCCGGCGGTGAGGATGCCCGTCGGGTGCTCGAGGGCGTCGCCGTAGTACTCGACGGTGAGCGCCTGCGGCTGTCCCTCGCTCACCTGCGCCTGGAGCGCGCCGAGCTTCTCCGCGAGCCTGAGGTACGGCCCGATGCGCTCCAGCGTCTGCCGGTCGATGGGAAACATGTTCACCGCGTTGCGGATATCGCCATGCAGGAGCGCGTCCGCCACGAGGTGGCCGATCTGCTCGGCCACGAGCTGCTGCGCCTCGGCGGTGGATGCGCCCAGGTGCGGCGTGACGATGACGCGCGGGTGCTGGATGAGCGGCGCGGTCAAGTCCGGCGGCTCGGGGTCGAAGACGTCGAGCGCCACTCCGGCGACGTGGCCGGCGTTGAGCGCCTCCAGGAGCGCCTCGTTCTCGATGACGCCGCCGCGGGAGCTGTTGATGATCCGCACGCCCTTCCGGCACTTCGCGAGCGCCTCGCGGTTGATGAGGTTCTGCGTGCGCGGGGTCAGCGGCACGTGGAGCGACAGGTAGTCCGCCCGGGCCAGCACGTCGTCGAGCGGCACGAGCTGCGCGCCGACCGACTCGGCGTACGACGGCGCCACGAGCGGATCGTAGCAGGCCACGGTCATGTCGAGGCCGCGCGCGCGCCGGGCCACCTCGCGCCCGATGCGGCCAAGGCCGATGATGCCGAGCGTCTTGCCGCGGATCTCGTTGCCGGTGAAGGCCGAGCGGTTCCACTTGCCCGCCTTCATCGCCGCGCACGCTTGCGGGACGTTCCGCGCGAGGGCGAACATGAGCGCGATGGTGTGCTCCGCCGCGCTGGTCGTGTTGCCCTCCGGCGTATTGAGCACCGCGATGCCCCGGCGCGTCGCCGTGTCCACGTCGATGTTGTCCACGCCGACACCAGCGCGGCCGATCACTTGCAGGCTCCCGCCCGCCTCGATGACCTCCGCCGTCACCTGCGTCGCCGAGCGCACCACGAGCCCCGTGCAGCCGGCCAACGCTTTGCGGAGCTCCTCCCGCGAGAGATCCGGCCGATACTCCACCACGATGCCGGCCTCCGCGAGGATCTTCCCGCAGACCTCGTGCACCCTATCGCTGATCAATACCTTATGCATTCTTCGCACCTCTCTCGGTCGCACTAGCCGCCGCTCGCGGCGGCACGGCCGCCGTCTCCGGCGGCACGCATGAGGACGCGCTGCGCCGCCGCCACGGCTTCGCCCGGACGTACCTTCCAGCCCTCCGCGGCGAGCGTCCGCTCGAGGAACGCCGCGGCCACCACGAGGTCGCCATCGTCGATGTACCCGACGTGGGCGATGCGCAGTATCTTGCCGGTGAGCTCTCCCTGGCCGCCGGCGACCTTCATGCCGTAGTCGTCATAGAGCCGCTTGCTGAGACGGCTGTACGTCAGCTCCGGCGGCACGGTGATGACGGTCTGCACGTTCGCGGGCACGCGCGGGAAGACGTCGAGCCCGAGCACTCGCACCGCCTCGCGCATCGCCTCGCCCATGCGCGCATGTCGCGCCCAGAGCGCCTCGAGGCCCTCCTCCTGCATCCGGGCGAGGGCCTTCGCCAGGCCGACGAACAGCGTGATGGCGGGCGTCCAAGCGGTGGTCTTCTCCTTCTCCCATGCCTTGCGCGCCTGGAGGAAACTCAGGTAGTAGCTCGGCAGGTCCGATCTCTTCGCCGACTCCCACGCGCGATCGCTCACCGCGGCGAAGGCGAGGCCCGGCGGCAGCATGAGCCCCTTCTGCGAGCCGGTGATCGCCACGTCGATGCCCCACTCGTCGAACCGGAACTCGTGCACGCCGAGGCCGGTGATGCTGTCCACGATACAGAGCGCACCGTGCTCGCGGACGGCATCCGCGCAGGCGCGGATATCGGCGAGCGCGCCGGTCGATGTCTCGCTGTGCGTCAGGCAGACCGCCTTCGCCTCCGGGTGCTCGCGGAGCGCGGCACGGAGATGGTCCGGCGTGATGCTCTCGCCCCATGCGATGTCGAGGGGGATCATCGGCACGCGGTAGGCGGTGCAGAGCTCGGCCCAGCGCTCGCCGAACTTGCCGCCGCGCACGCACAGTGTCGGCGTCTTCGTCGAGAGCACCGACGAGACGGCGCCCTCCATGGCCCCCGTACCCGACGACGTGAGCATGACCACCAGGCCCTTCGTCTGGAAGAGGTATCGGAGCCGTTCATGGCACGCGTCGAGGATGGCGGAGAACTCGGCGGTGCGGTGGTGCATGATCGGCGCCGCCATCTCCAGCGAGATGTCCTCCGGTACCATCGTCGGCCCAGGGGTGTACAAGCGGATTTTCCTCACGGCTCCTCCTCGTGTACGTCGACTTGCCACCCGAGCAGCGGCGGCGCCTGCTCGGCGTAGCGCCGCAGCATGGCGTCGACCCATGCCTGCACGTCGCCGATGCCGCGCCCCGTCTCGGCCGAACAAGCGATCAGCGGCACGCCTTGCGGCAGCCGCGCTCCCGTGAGCTTCCTCGTCCGGGCGAGCGCGTTGCCGGAGACCTTGTCCATCTTGGTGAGGATCGCCGCCCACGGGTGTCGGGCAGCGACCAACCACGCGAACATCATCTCGTCAAGCGCGGTCGGCCCGAGGCGCGCGTCCACGAGCACGGCGACGGCGGCGAGCTGCCGGCGGTCGCGGAGGTACGGCTCGACGAGAGCCTGCCACTCCTCCCGCTCCGCCTGCGGGCCCGCGGCATAGCCGTAGCCGGGCAGGTCCACGATGTACCATGCGTTGTCTATGCGGTAGAAGTTGATCTGTCGCGTCTTCCCCGGGGTGTTCGACGTCCGGGCGAGGTTGCGTCTGCCGAGGACGCTGTTGATGAGGGACGACTTGCCCACGTTGGAGCGGCCCGCCCACGCGATCTCCGGCAAGGTGGTTCGAGGCAGCTGCGACAGCTTCGAAGCCCCACGCTCGAATTCGGCAGTCTGGATATGCATAGTCTCCGGCGCCGGTCAGGCGCTCTTCTGTTCGAGCCCGTCCTCCATGATGTAGATCGGCTCCAGCCGCCGCTTCACCGGATCGATCGTCACGAGGACTTCGGCCACGCCGTGGCGGGACGGGATCTCGAACATCATGTCGATCATCGCCGTCTCCATCACGGCGCGGAGGCCACGAGCGCCGCTTCCGCGGCGTCGCGCCTCGTCAACGACGAACCGGAGCGCCGAGTCGTCGAACCGCAGCTCGACGTGCTCCATGCCGAGCAACTGCTGGTACTGCTTCACGAGGGCGTTCTTCGGCTCGGTGAGGATGCGCAACAGGGCCGCGTCGTCGAGCTCCTCGAGGGCCGCGATCACCGGCAAGCGGCCGATGAGCTCGGGTATGAGGCCGAAGCGCAGGAGATCGTCCGGCTCCGTGCGATGGAGGACCGACTCGTCTTCCGTGAAGCGTCGCGTCACCGAAGGCGAGTTGAAACCGACGCGCTTCTGGCCGAGGCGCTCCTTGATGATCGAGTCGAGGCCTTCGAACGCGCCACCGCAGAGGAAGAGAATGTTCCTCGTGTTGATCTGGATGAGCGGCTGCTCCGGGTGCTTCCGGCCGCCCTTCGGCGGGATGTTGCTGAGCGTGCCCTCGAGCACCTTCAAGAGCGCCTGCTGCACCCCTTCTCCCGAGACATCCCGCGTGATCGACGGATTCGCCGACTTGCGCCCGATCTTGTCGATCTCGTCGATGTAGACGATGCCCACCTCGGCGCGGGCGACGTCGTAGTCGGACGCCTGCACGAGGCGGACGAGGATGTTCTCCACGTCCTCGCCGACGTAGCCCGCCTCGGTGAGCACCGTGGCGTCGGCGATGCAGAACGGCACCTGGAGGACGCGCGAAAGCGTCTGCGCGAGCAGCGTCTTGCCCGTTCCCGTCGGGCCGAGGAGCAGGATATTGCTCTTGTCCAGCTCGACGTCGTCCACGCGCGCGCCCGTGCGGATGCGCTTGTAGTGGTTGTACACGGCCACGCTGAGGATGCGCTTGGCACGCTCCTGGCCGATGACGTACTGGTCGAGGTGCCGCTTGATCTCCAGCGGCGCCGGCATGGCCTGCTGCGCGAGCGCGGGCTTCTGGTGGGTGTCCTCCGCCAGGATCTCGTTGCACATGTGGACGCACTCGTCGCAGATGTGCACGTTCGGCCCGGCGACCAGGCGTCTGACCTGATCGGCCCCACGGTTGCAAAATGAGCAGCGCAACTCCTCATCCCGCCGTCTCGTTGCCACGCTGCGCCCTCCTTGCTCCGGCCATGACGGCCGGCGCATCCTGTCCGTGTCCGCCCGAGACCGCGTGTACAGATCGGCTTCCCGCCCTCGGGCGCGGAGATCGCGCTCCTACGGCATGCCGCCCCGACCGAGGTCTCCGTGCGCTCTCCGAGAACCACGCATGGCGGAGGGATGGAGAGATGGGAAGCCTCTCCATCCTCCCGAACCGTCACCCTACGCGCGCACCACGTCCTTCGCCGCCGTCGGCAGCGTCACCTCGTCGATGATGCCGTACTGCCGAGCCTCCTCCGCGGTGAAGTACTTGTCGCGGTCGGTATCGCGGGTGATCTCCTCGATGGTGCGACCCGTGTCGCGCGCTAGGAGCCCGTTGAGGAGTTCCTTCGTCTTGATGATCTCCTCGGCCTGGATCGCGATATCGCTCGCTTGGCCCTGGTAGCCGCCCCACGGCTGGTGGATCAGGATCTTCGCGTGCAGCAGCGAGCGACGCTGGCCAGGCGTCCCCGCGGCCAGCAGGATCGCCGCCATGCTCGCCGCCAGCCCGACGCACGTCGTCTCGATCGGCGGCTCGATGTCCTTCATCGTGTCGTAGATGGCCATGCCGGCCGTCACGCTGCCGCCGGGCGAGTTGATGTACATCCTCACGGGAGTCTTGGCGTCCTCCGTCTGAAGGTACAGCAACTGCGCCACGACCAGGTTCGCGATGTGATCGTCGATGGGCGTGCCGATGAAGATTATCCGGTTCTTCAGGAGCAGCGACCAGATGTCGTATGCCCGCTCCCCGCGCCCGTCGCGCTCGATGACTATTGGTGCAAGATTCATGTGTTCGCGCTCCTTTTTCCCTGGAGAACCAGTGGATGAGCCCTGTCGTCACGATCGGATGATCTTCGACCCGCCATCAATTTCAACTTCCTCAATGTCGGCCTGTTCCTCAAGGAACGCCAGCACTGCATCGTCGAGCATCTCGGAGCGGAGGCTCTCGTAGCGCGCGCTCTTGGCCATCGCGCGCCGCAGCTCGTCGGCCGTCATGCGCATCCGCGCGGCCATCTGCGCGATCCCCTCGTCCACCTGCTCGTTCGAGACGGCGATGCTCTCCTGCTTGGCGATCCGCTCGAGCGCGAGCACCCCCCGCACGCGGTTGGTCGCCTCGACCCGGTGCTCGCTGAAGAACTCCTCCCGATCATGCTCGTGCCCCTGGCGCTCGTGGTCGCGGAAGAGGCCGTCGAGGAGCCGCTCCACCAGTGATTCCGGCACATCGAACTGGTTGCGCTGCACGACCCGATCGCGCAGTTGCTCGTGGACCCCAGCCCGCGCGAACTGGCGCGCCTGGCGCTCCAGATCCTCCCGGATCGCCTTCCGCAGGTCCTCGGTGGTGGCGAAGTCGCCCAGGTCCTTCGCGAACTCGTCGTTGAGCGGCGGCACCTGGCGCTCGTAGACTTCCTGGACGGTCACCGACGCGCGGTCTTCCTTGCCCGCGCGCGCCGCGTCGAAGAAGTCCTCCCGGTAGTGGAACAGGAACGCACGGGTCTCGCCCTTCGCGATGCCGACGAGCTGCTCGTCCATGTCCGCGCTCACCGAGCCGAGGCCGCCGAGCTGCCAGCGACGGTTCTCATCGCGCCGGCCGATGATCGGCACGCCGGTCGGGTCGAGCGTCTGCACCGTCGCGACCAGGACGTCGCCCGACTGTGCCGGGCGGTCCACCGGCGCTTCGTCGGCGCGCTCCTCCCGGAGATGCTCGATCTGCCGCTCGACGTCCTCGTCCGTGATCTTCCGAATCTCCCGCGTCGCTCTGATGCCCTTGTAGTCCTTCACCTCGATGGCGGGCTTCACCTCGACTTCGCCCGCGATCCGAAGCGGATGCCCCGGTTCACCCTCCAGCTTGTCGAGCGCCGGACGGTCCACCGGCTCGAGCTTCTGCTCCTCCATCGCCTGGTTCCACATCTCCGGGATGAGATCCTGCAGGACACTCGCGCGAATCTGCTTGCCGAACCGGGCGCGGATGAGCGATTCGGTGGCGCGCCCCTGGCGGAACCCAGGGATCGATCGCGTTCGCCGGTACTTGCGCACCTGCTCCGCAATACGGTCTTCGACAACTTCAGGCTCGATCTCGATCGCCACGCGGCGCCGGCAGGGACCGGTCTCAGTGACCTCGACTTTCATTGACATCCTCGCTGCGCCCCGGAGGGCTGGTGGAGTGTGACATCGCGCGGGCCCTGCCGCGAGGCGAGCATCGCCCGACGGCTCCATGTGCGTCGTTCGTATCGGCGTCGCGCGTCGAGACGAGGTGGTGCGAGAGGAGGGACTCGAACCCTCATGTCATGGACACCAGATCCTAAGTCTGGCGCGTCTGCCAATTCCGCCACTCTCGCAAGCCGGAAGATTACCAAGATATTGAAAGGTAACACGTCCCGACGAGGGCGGTCAACGCGAGTGGCACCCCGCAACGTCCTCTGCGAGAAAAGAGCGCTCGGCGTGCGGTGCAAGTTCCGCCCGAAGAGGGTGTCACCAGAGGAAGTACGCCGTGAGATGATGGATGCTCCCGAAGGGGCCGGCGAGGCCGTAGGCGTAGTCGAGGCCGAACCTGTCATGGGTGAAGCCGGCGCCGACGCGCAGGCCGAGGCCCCCGAAACCGCCCGCACGCCGGTCGTCGAGCATGATGCCATCCTTCTCACCCGAGACGCTCGCCGCGGCGTACCGCACGAGCGACCGGTACCCGACGCGGAGCGCGACTGGCGCGACCGGCC
>Ga0315279_10006291_pt1 | contig 15026 bp, 13 predicted proteins | sample YL17G06_20_MG_FD_203694 | JGI IMG/M metagenome (GOLD analysis project Ga0315279, IMG submission 203694) | Sediment microbial communities from Yellowstone Lake, YNP, Wyoming, USA - YL17G06_20 | ecosystem: Environmental > Aquatic > Freshwater > Lake > Sediment | place: USA: Wyoming | collected... | reverse complement strand
GATTTTCGGGCGAAATTACCTGGGTCTCAACCCGCTATTTCGGTTGGAAAGGTGCGATTTTCGGGCGAAAGCTAGGTATGAGCCTACACGCTGCTTTGGATGACAAGCATCGGGGAGTCGCGACGGAGCCTGGTCACCGCGAATTGCCGCCGCGTGCGAGGTGTTGCATCTGCCCAACGATGTCGAGCCCCTCGCGTTCGCGCCGTTGGGTATCCGGCGGATGTGCCGAGGCCTAAAGAGCGCAAGGCGCTTTCGGAACTGGTGCGGTACGAGCGCGGGTGATGCAAGACCCTTCGGGTCTATGGCTCAAGCTCGCTGAACAAGAACCACGCGCCCTTGCGGTGCTCCGAGCCTTGAGGCGCGCGGTCGTAGTACAGCTCAAACACCTGGCCGCTTTCGACGCGCACCTGAAAGTAATCGCGTCCCACGCCCCACGAGCCGCGCCCCTCCGCCACCGCCGCGTGTTGAGGCTGCATGTTGCGCGCCATGCGGCCCCGGCGGCGATAGTTGTGCCACTCGCGTAGCTTTTCGACAACGCGATACGTCGCCCCGCGCCAGACGAATTCGTCCGGGCAGCCGGGCTTTTTTGCAAGCAGAGGCGGCTGGCGAAAGTGAACCTCGATAGGCTCGTCAACAAATCCAAGCGACATATCAGCTCGTTCCACGGACCGCCGAAGTCAAGATGCCCAATCCGGCAACGCCGCTCGCCACGAGGAACGCGGCGCTCACGCCTTCAAACAGAGCAGTGGTTGAGCCCATCGCTTGACCCTGCGTGAGAATCGTCGTCACGATAGCGCCCGCCAGTCCGACGCCCAGCACCATCCCTACGTTGCGCGCGGTCGCCAGAACGCCGGAGGCAATCCCCTGCCGGTGGCGCGGCGCTGATCCCATCAACGCGCTGGTGTTGGGAGAAATAAAGATACCGATACCCAATCCGACGACAGCCAGCGCAACGGCCACGCTGCTCAATGGCGTGTCGGGGCCGATCCGCGAAAGGAGAAACAGCCCGGCTGCCAGGATACTCATGCCGAGCGTAGACAGCGCCCGCGATCCGATGCGATCCGAGAGTGTTCCACTGAGGGGCGCAGCAATCGCCATGATAAGTGGTTGCGCGGTGAGAAGCAATCCGGCCTGGGCCGGATTGAGACCGCGCCCCTGGATGAGATAGAACGGCAGGACGAACGTGATGCTATAGAGGCAGATGTAATTGAGCACCGCGCTGCCCACGGCTGCCGAAAAGAGGCGATGCTGAAACAGGCTCAGGTCGAGCATGGGGCTGGGAACGCGCCGCTCGATGATGAGGAACGCGCCCAAGAGCAACGTCGCCACAGCAAACAAAATCAGAATCGCGGGCGATGTCCAGCCCCAGGCGTGACCTTGATTCAGTCCCAAGAGCAAAGCAACCAGTCCGCTCATAAAAGTTGCCGCGCCGACAAGGTCGAATCGCTCCCCATGTTCGGCGGCGCGCTCCGCGACACGCGGGATAAAGCGCAAGCTGAGCAGCAAGGCCAGCGAGCCCACCGGGACATTGATATAGAAAACAGAACGCCACCCAAATTGAACCGTCAGCCATCCGCCCAGCGACGGGCCGACGGTCAAGCCCAGGTACGTCATCGTGGCCTGCAAACCGAGCGCCTGGCCGCGTTGAGCCGCAGGAAAATTTTTCGTCAGGATGGCGGGCGAGTTGGCGAACAACATGGCCGCGCCAAGCGCCTGCAATGCGCGAAAGGCAATGAGCGCGGTCACGTTGGGCGCAAGTCCGCACAGCGCCGAGCTGACCACAAACACGGCAAAGCCGAAAACGTACACCGCTTTGTGCCCGCGCAGGTCGCCCAGGCGGCCCAAGCTGAGCAGCAGTCCGCTGACAACCAACAAGTAAATCGTGACCACCCACTCGACGGTGGCGACATCGCTGCCGAACGTTCCACGCACCACGGGCAGAACAGTATTGACGACACTCCCGTCCAACGCGGACATGAACGTGCCTACGCCGATCGCCAGCAACACAAACCACTTGCGCTCCACGGGCGAGCTGCGCGATGCAGCATCGCGTCCAGCAACATTTTCTTTAGCGTCCACTTGGACTCCTGCCATCAAGGTCGTCCGATTATAGCACGCCTTTGATCTTTGCACGCCAAGAAATCAAAAAATCAAAATCTTGTTAAATCGAACGCGGCGGGTGATGAACCCGCCGCGAGCATGGGAGGCTTGTGGGCAATCAAACTAGGGGATGCACAGCGACTGCCCGGCAAAAATCAAGTTTGGATTGGGCAAGTGGTTCGCCACAATGAGAGCCCACACCGTCGTCCCGTAGCGCCAGGCGATGGAATAGAGCGTGTCACCATAGCGCACGATGTAACGAGTGCGGCAACCCGAAGGCGGCGGGGGCGTCGTTCCGTCGAACTGGCGCGCGCAGACCGGCCCGTAGCTCACCTTCCAGGGTGTATTCGGAATCGCCAATCTCTGGCCGACCCTCAATCGGTATGGATAAGCGAGGCGGTTTTCCGTAGCAATCGCCCATGGCGAGACTGCGTACGCGCGCCCGATGCAATACAGCGTCTCCCGATAGCGCACTGCATGATAGCCCAAGATATTTCCGGTTGGCGTGGGGCCTGGTGTGGAAGTCGGGCCGGGCGTGGCGGTGGGGCCGGGCGTCGAGGTCGGACTCGGAGTCACCGTCGGGCCGCCCGTCACGGTTACCTGCCCGTTCTGCAGCGTGCGGCTGATGGCCGTTCCGTTCGAGGTGGACAGGTCGACTGTGGTGAACGTCAGAGCCGATGTGCCGCTCGCCTTGGCTTTGAACGTGATCGTCGCCAAAATGCCGCTGCCGCTCACCGGTTGGTTGGGCGGCAATTGCGCGGCGGCAAAGCTGATCTTGCCCTGAGCATTGTCCACTTCATTCTTGGCGACAAAATCCGGCTTGAGAAAATTGCCCAATGCTACCTGGACACCGGCTTTGTTGGCGTCAGCATCTTGCACTTCCAGGAGGCCTGGATTAAAAGAGATGACCACTTCGTCGCCGGCCAACCCGGGCACGTCAGCCAGGTAGACGTTGACGGTGGTCGTCTGTCCGACCGACAGTGTGGCTGAGGATGGATCAAAGCGCACGACGGTAGATTGGGCGGTCGCGGGCGACACGCCCATCAGCAAAACGACGATGGCGAATGCCAGTGTTCCGATCAAGATTTTGTTTTTCATGGCTGACTTCTCCATAAGCTACGAACTTTTGTCTCTTGACTTGGGCGGGGAGGCGCTCCACCGCCTAATCATCGCACAAAAAACGAGCGCGCGCAAGTGTCGCCAGGACGACACCTTACTTGACGAGTATCTGACCATTCTGCACGGCATGGTCAATAGGCGTTCCGGCCGTGTTCGCTAGATTGACCACGTCGAACGACAGTGGCGACGAGCCAGCCATTTTGGCCTTGAAGGTGACGGTCGCCAGGATGCCGCTGCCGCTCACGGGCTGATTCGGCGGCAACTGGACAACAGCAAAACTAATCTTGCCCCGATTCGCTTCGACCAGGTTTTGCGCCACAAAATCGGGCTTGAGAAATGCGCCCATAGCGACCTGGATGCCGCTCTTGGCCGGGTCGGCGTCTTGCGCTTCCAGGATGGCCGAATTGAAAGAGATGTACACCTCGTCGCCGGCCAGTTCCTTCACGTTATCCAGTCGAACCTTGATGGTGAACGTCGAGCCGGCTGCCACCGTCGAAGGAGCGTCAAAGTGGACGACTGTGCTGCTCGTCGGCGCGGCGGCAGGAACACACGCCGCCATCGTCGTCGTCAGGATCGTCAACACTATCAGCCCGCATTTCATCATGACCAGGTTCTCACTCAGTGATTTCACTTGCTGATTATAGCATCGGATGACGCCGCTGTGTGTGCCGATCTGGTTACAACCTCGTTTCTTTTGACGACTCAACGCCAATTGGCGACCGGGCCGGATTGACCAAAGTTACTGGCGACCAGCGTCAAATCGAAAATGTTCACGATGCCATCGCCGTTGACGTCGGCGACGGGATCGTTCCCGCCGTAGCGCGAAGCGATTCGCGTCAGGTCGTAAATGTTGATGACGTCGTCGGCGATCACGTCGCCGCCGGGCAGCGTGATCGCGCCCACGTCGCCTTGCGGCGCGTCCTTTTGGCCCACCAGATAGCCGGACTGGATGACGCGCAAGCATGGATAATCGCCGGGCGGAGCAGAGATTTGAAAGCGGCCCTGAGCATCAGTAACAGCCGAGGGCAGTCCTGGCGGAATGACCATCGTGGGCTGGCAAAGCTCGCGTGTCAGGTAAACTGTGGCGCCGCCGTGATTCGCGCGGCCTTGCAGCAGCACGACGCCCGAGATAGGTCCCGGCTGAACCTGGAGGAGGCCATTTTTGATCTTGTGCGGGATCGCGCCGCCATCGGGTCGAGTCAGTTGGGATTGTTGAAGCGTGAGCGCCGATTGGCCCGTGCTCTTGCCGCGCCAGGCGACGAAAGCGATTGCGCCCGTGCCGCTAAGGGGAGACGCCGGGGCGCGCAGCGTGGCGGCGAACTCGACGAGGCCGCTCGCGTTATCTGCCTGGTTGCGCGTCACCACGTAATCCCGCCCGCTCCACAGCGAACCGATGGCGATCTGTGTGCCCGGCGCGTTGAGGTCGGCGTCTATCACTTGCGCGATATTTGGATCAAAGGCGAGGCGCACCGTCACGCTGTAGAGGTCGCGCGCCGCGTTGACTTGCAAGGTGGTCGTCGCCGCCGCGCCCACAGCCACCGACAGAGTGGAAGGAGTCACGCCGACAGAGGTCGTCACGTAATCCGAAATGACGCGCGTGACGGCGGACAGCGCGTCCACACGCGGCGTGACACGGCCATTGCGATTATCCTTGATCGGCGCGCCCGTGTTCTTGAGCATGGTCTCGATTTCCGCCGGCGTCAAGTTGGGGTAGGCTTGTAACATCAAGGCGGCCACAGCGGCGACGTGGGGCGTCGCCATCGAGGTGCCGCTCTTGTTGACCTGGCCGCCGCCCAGTGCCGTCGAGAAAATCACCGAGCCGGGCGCGAGCACATCCAGCATCGAGCTGCTATTGCTAAAACAAGCGATCTGATCCGTCGTCGCGTTCGAGTCCGCGCAGGTGAGCCAGGAAAGCGAGCCGAGGTTGGCGTCATACGTCGCACCCACCGACACGACGCTAGAGATGCACGCCGGAGCGGCCATGGCATCCATCAAGCCATCGTTGCCGGAGGCGGCCAGGACGATCATGCCGGCTCGCCGCGCCGCGTCCACCGCCGCTGCCTGGACGATGGTGTTTGCGTCCTGCGTGTCGCACGCGCCGCTATACCGGCCCGCGCCCAGGCTCAAATTGACGACCTTGACGTTGAGCTGGACCTGGTTGGCAACAATCCAATCCAGTCCGGCCACCACATCCGAGTTCCAACCCGAGCCGGTCGCGTCCATGACCCGCACCGCTACAATACCGGCGTCCGGCGCGATGCCGCGCGGGCTGACCGTGCCCCGGCTGGTGATAATGCCGGCAACGTGCGTGCCGTGCCCGTGCTCATCCTGGGCGCTTTCGCCTTCGTCCGTTTTACCGGGAGGGCAGTCTCCCTTGCTAAAGCAATGCTGAGCCACAATGTGATCCGCCAGGTCAGGATGATTGAGATCCACGCCGCTATCCAGCACCGCCACATTGATCCCCGCGCCAGTGATACCCAGGTCATTCCATACGCGATTGGCGCGAATCACAGCGGCGCTTTCGGTCAGCGACGCGTGAATCTGCATGTCCAGCGCGACCGCCTGCACGTCCGGGTGGCGGCGAAGGTTTTCCAGCCCTTGAGAAGTTGCCACGCCCACCAGGCCGGGCACCGTTTGGTAGCGGTGAACCACCTGGAAATCTTGTGTAGCGGAAAGCGCCTCGATCACCCGGCTCTGTGCCTGCGCCATCTGGGCTTTGCGCGCGACGGCAGAGGCAGCATACGGTTGCCGCAGCGCCACGACGACACGCGCCGAGCCATCCGTCTGGAGCGCCTGCTCAATCTGAGCTAACTGGAGCGTCGTTGACGCAGATTGACTCGCCGCCTCGGCCAGGGCAGGATCGCCAAGCCCGCCGCCCACATCCAGTAGGACCAACGCCAACGCGGCAGACCAAATCGCTCTCAAGGTTTTGTAGCAAGCACGCTTGTCCATGGCTCTACACCAGGCAAGAGGAGTGGAATCACAATAACTCTTACGCGCATATTATACTCCCAATGCCACAAGTTGATAAAAAACCCTCCCGAGGTTCTGAAACCTGCGGGAGGGTCAGCTCATGGATTGTGTCTCTAGGGCCGCCAGTCGTCTACAGATCCGCATCGGCCAAAATTACTGGCCACTAGGGTCAGATCAAAGATGTCCACTTTGCCATCCTGGTTAAAGTCAGCGCAGGAGCAACCGGTGGTCCCATAGCACCAAGCCATCTTGGTCAGGTCGTAGATGTTGATGCAATTGTCCTCGTTCAAGTCCCCGGCGGGCAATGTGAGCGTGCCCAGGTCTCCCTGCGGCCACCGTTTCACGCCCGTGAGATAGCAAGCGTGATAGGCCCACAGCCACGGGTAACTGCGGCCAGCAAAGGGCGAGACCTCAAAGTGTCCCTCGCGGTCAGTCACGTCGAGTGGCACGTTGGAGAGTTCTTGAGCGCAAATCTTGGTTGCGCATGTACGTGGTGCTTCGGTCAAGAATACACTGGTACCACTGTGGTCTTGGGCGGCTTGCAGCAGCACGCGGCCCGAGATGACTTGGCCTTGACGACCGACCCGGATGCTGCCGTTTTCGATGGTGTGGCAAATCGGGCTGGCGGGGGCCAGCCCGGTCAGCGTGAGCGTGATCGGCGATTGCCCGGCATTCTTGCCTTGCCAGGTGATGACGGCCAGCGCGCCCGTGCCGCTGATCGGCGTGGCCGGGGCGACCAGTGTGACGACAAACTCGCCAACGCCAGCAGCATTGTCCACACTATTGCGGGCGACAAAGTAATCCTTGCCGCTGAACAGTGAGCCGATCTCCATTTGCACACCGGGCATGTTGGGGTCGGCGTCTACCCCTTGCACGACGTCCGGATCAAAATTAACGCGGAACTGGACGCCGTACAGGTTGACCACGTCCGCCACTCGCACTTCGGTCGCGCCAGTGTCACCGAGGGAGATTTCTTTGTAAGAGGGAACCACAGACAGGCGTGCGCAAGGCGGCTTGGCGACGCGAACCGAGACACTCCCTTCGTTATCGCCCTGGCAAAACGTAGCGTCGTTGATGTGCAGAGACAGAGCGCCATCACGCTCAGCCGTGAACCCGCCGCCTCCACCCACCAGGAAAACCGGCCCGTCGCCTATCTTGCCCAGCAGGGCCGCGTATGGCCACCGGCCATCCACTTTGCATTCCGGGTAGCCGATTTGGCTGTCCACGTCAGATGAATACCCTGCTGGCCCGACGAATGGCAGGCTCCGTTGGTCAACCGTCCAGGTCCCGCCGAGATAGGCAACCGAGAACTGCTCACCCCGTTTGGGCGTCAGCGGCGTTTCCTGCCACCCGACGCGAGAAGTGATCGCGCAATCCATTCCGTCGCACTGCGCCGGCGCAGCCGCGTCTTGCGTGACCGGTCTGTGCGGCGCTACTGGCGAGGACGCTGGTGTTGGCGCAGCCAATCCGCGACTGGCTATCGCAGCTTGCTGGCCAAAGAGCGCCAACAGGGCGACCAGACCCAAAGTCACGACGGACAAGGAGAGCAACCGCGCTCTCGAGCGGACAGGGTGTAGATTTTGCACATGGGCCTCCATTTCGAGGGCGTTACACGCTAACGCCCCAGCCATCTTTGAGGGCCGAGCCGGTTCGGGCTGGAATTGCCGGCTGTGATAGACAGATCATAGATGTTCACCTTCTGGTCGCCATTAATGTCTGCGACGGCGCAATCGGGGTTGGCGGCGTGGTCGCAGCCATACCGATTGGCAACTAGCGCCAGGTCAAAGATATTGATGTACTCGTCCTCCGTCACATCACCGCCCTTGAGCGTGATGGGTTGCATGGTGACATCGCCCACCAGCGGATAAGGTCCTGTCCCCATGGCCGTCAGGTAAGCATGCTTGAAAGCCATCAGGCACTGGCATGACTTGCCGCCGCTATCGAGATAGAAATTGCCGTTCGCGTCGGTCTTGGTCATCAGCGTGCCGGGCCAGTTCCATTGACTGTGTACGAAAGCATCCGACGGGCATGGACGCTCCGTAGACAAGATGATATCCGTTCCACTGTGGTCGACACGGCCTTGCAGGAGCACCTGGCCAGAGATGACGCACGCTAAAGGTGACAGTGTGCCCGTAGGTGTTGGTGTAACCGTCGGCGTCGGCGTGGAAGTTGACGTAGCTGTCAGAGTGGGTGTTGGCGTCGGCGGCGTGCAAGTTGACGTAGCCGTCGGAGTCGGCGTCGGCGTGCAAGTTGACGTAGCTGTCAGAGTGGGTGTTGGCGTCGGCGTACGAGTCTGCGTCGCCGTTGGAGTAGACGTGGGCGTCGGCGTACGAGTCTGCGTCGCCGTTGGAGTAGACGTGGGCGTCGGCGTACAGGTCGGTGTCACGGTCGGAGGCGGCTTGACGTGGTGCGGGATGTCGTGGCCTTGATTGTCAAACAATCGGTCTTGCTCAAAACGCACCGGGGCGCAGGGCGCGGCGCAGCCTGCCGTGCCGCACTTCCAGGTCACGATAAACAAGACGTCACCATCATAGTCGTGGTTGCCGTGGTACGGCGGGGTCGCCGTGAAATCAATCGCCCCGGCCACATTATCAATGGTCACAGTCGGATTTTCAAAATAACGCTGACTCGGCAGGTAAATCCTATCCACCTGAGCGCACTGCGGGTTGAACCTGAACCGACCTTGCGCGCCGCCCAACTCTTCAGACAGGCCTCCGACCTCTATGGTATTTCTTTTGGTTCCAACAGAGTCTATGATTTCGGGAACGAGACCCATCCAGGCCCGCGTCGTCTCCACCTGAAGGAGGAAGGATGGAGGGGGGGAATGATCTGTTTGCGCCAGCGCCGAACTGCTTGTCAACAGGATAAAGATGAGCAACGCGGTCGCCGCCAGCGTGAGGCGTGGCGTATTCCAGGGCTTGTGCTCAGATTGCATATCAGTCTCCTCTCAATATGAGCAGCATGGCGGCATTGGCGTCAACCGCCTGAACCAGCAGACTGGCGATTAAACGAATACGCCAGTGAGGGTATCACTGGAGGGACGCGAGTACCGTCGGCGCCGATGCATCCACATCGTCCACACGACAGCACACAAGCAACTCTCGGAGGCGTAGCAAGCAATCGTTTTGTATCCGGCGCAGACCCGGATGGGCAACGCAACCTCGGAGGTCACGACGAGTGTATCGAGCGGCCTCCGAGGTCTGCCGGTTTAGATGCGTCGTCTGTTACCTGGACCACTTTTGCGGCCCGCGCGCCACGCCCGAGTTGCCTGCGGCGAGCGCCAGGTCATAGATATCTACCTTGTTATCTCCGTTGATATCGGCCAGCGCAGCTTCCGCGTTCGCCGGGTGACTCTCGCCATAGTGCGAGGCGATCAGCGTCAGGTCAAAGATATTGATCGCGTCGTCCTGGGTCGCATCGCCGCCCCGCAAGATGATGTCTGTCATGGTGAACGTGCCAGTATACGGATAAGGTCCTTGGCCCAAAGCGGTCAGATACCCGCGCTTGAACGCGTACAGGCACTTGCACGTTTGCGCTTTAGGTAGGGTAAAACTCCCATCCGCAGCCGTCTTGGCCTTGAGGACGCCGGGCCAATCCCACAGAGCGGAATAGGTGAAATTCGTCGGGCAGTCCCGGTCAGTCGAAAGCATAATGTCCGTGCCACTATAGTCCGGGCGTTGACCGGCAGAATCCGTGTGCCCCTGCAACAGCACCTTGCCAGAAATCCGGCAGCCACAATCGGGTTTGCACGGAGAGGCAGCGGTGTAGGGGATGTCCATGCCATTGCGGTCGGACAGTTGAGGCGGGTTGGGCGGCACTGGCGTCTGGTGCGACGGGATGGTCAGAATATCTCGGCCATCACATTGCGTCTGATCAACCTTGCTCCACACAATTTTAAAGAGCACACCACGGTCCCCGCTAAAGGGGCCAGGCGAATCATTTTCTCGCGTGGCTACAAACCGAATCTTGCCTGTGGCGTTGTCAAAGGTCTTGATGCCAACAACAGCAGGTGGTGCAAAGACCGAGCCGGCCGGCACAATGATGTCGGAAACCTGGAGAGCTTTGGGGTCAAATGTGAGCCGGAGGTCAACGCTGAACAAGCCGGTCACATTTTTGACCACAATGTCGCTGGGGACAGTGTCCGACGTGGGGCACTTGTCCACGCTCAACTCGGCTGTCGCCAGGGACGCGGGCGCTTGACTTGGCTGGGCCAGAGCGCCGCCCGGCCCGGCTGCGGATACGACGAGAACGATCGCCATGATTGCCAGGCCGATCCCTCTCACGATATTTCCACTCACTTTTAATTGGGCGTTCATTTTTTGCCTCCTTCAGAATGTTGCGCGGCGAACGGTGCCCATGATTTCGTTTCCGCCTGTTGATCTTGATTTACAGTCTACACCGATTCTCGCTAAATCGGGGTTACCACCTTGTTACGATCAAGTTACGCCCCCGCCTCTCAAGAACACCTCCGCGCACAATGGCTCTGTGTTGCCATCTGATTACGGACAGGTTACGCCCAGAAACAAAACGGCCCTTGCAAAGGCGCTTGACCTTCGCAAGGGTCGGGGATTGATCGTCGCGTGGTGGCCTACACCATCAATCGCATCGGCTGTTCCAGCGCAGCCTTGAACGCCTGCATAAAACGAGCGGCCTCTGCGCCATCGGTCACGCGGTGATCCGCCGAGATCGTCGCCTTCATCCGCGTGCCGACTGCCAACTGTCCATCCTTGACGACCGGCGCTTGCTGCACTGCGCCAATCGCCAGCACCGCCGCTTGCGGCGGGCTGATGATGGCGATGAAATGCTCGACGCCGAACATGCCCAGGTTGCTGATGTTGAGCGTGCCGCCGATCATCTCCTCAGCCTTCATGCGCCCCTCACGCGCGCGCGCAACCAGCTCGCGCGACTCGAGCGCGATTTGCGCCAATGATTTCTTGTCGGCGTCTTGTAGCACCGTCGTCACCAATCCCACTTTTCGCGCGACGGCGATGCCGATGTTGACCCGGTTGTGGATGCGGATCTCGTCGCCGGCAAACGACGCATTGATGTTGGGGAATTGCTTGAGCGCGATGGCGGCCGCCTTGATGAGCAGGTCGTTGACCGAGACGGCGGATTCTTCCGGCAAGATTGCATTGAGCTGCTGGCGCAGCGCCAGCGCCGCCTCCATGTCAATCTCCATCGTGATGTAAAAATGCGGCGCCTGCTGCTTGCTTTCCGTCATGCGGCGAGCGATGGTCTGCCGCATCGGCGTCAGCGGCACAGCCTGATACTCTTCTTCACCCGTAGGCAAAGCGGATGGAATCAGAATCGGCGGCGGGGGCGCTTTCTTGGGCGCTTGCTCGCGCTGCTTGAGATATTCTTCAATGTCCCGCTTGACGATGCGGCCTTCCGGCCCGCTGCCCTGCACCTCGCGCAGATCAATGCCCAGCTCGTCGGCCATGCGACGCGCAACGGGCGAAGCGACGACGGGTCCCACCCTGGCGACTGTGGGAGCTGCGGGCGCGGCCTTTTCCTCTTTCTTGGGAGGCGCAGCTTTTTGCGCGCCCAAAGCGGCCAGGTCAATCGCCTCGTCCGCGCCGCCGACCACTGCGATGGGTTGGCCCACCGGCACACTCGTTTTTGCCTCGACCAAGATGTGGCGCAAAACGCCGGCCTTGAACGAGGCGACCTCGACGTTGGCCTTGTCGGTCTCGATGATGGCAACGACCTCGCCTTCCGCGACGGCATCGCCAACTTTTTTGACCCATTCGACCAGGGTCCCCTCGGCCATATCAAAGCCCAACTTGGGCATGGTGATTAGCTCAGCCATGTGCGCTCTCCTAGTCCTTGATATACAGCACGTCTTTAGCGGCGCGGATCACATCGTCCACTTGAGGCAAGGCCATCTGCTCCAGCCGACGATTATAAGGCAGCGGCACTTCGGCCTGGGCCACGCGGCGGATGGGCGCGTCCAGGTCGTCAAATGCCACCTCGGCCACGCGGCTGGCGATCTCGGCCCCGACGCCAAAGCTGCGCCAGCCCTCTTCGATCACCACCAGGCGATTGGTCTTTTTCACCGATGCCAGCACCGGCCGCATGTCGAGCGGGCGCAGCGAACGCAGGTCAATCACTTGAGCTTCAATGCCGCGCTCGGCCAGTTTGCTGGCCGCCTCCAACGTCACCTGGAGCATCTTGGAATACGAGACGAGCGTCACGTCCTTGCCTTCCCGCTTGACATCCGAGACGCCAATCGGCACCAGGAAATCCTCGTCGTCGGGCACCTCGCCGCGCACCGAATAGAGCGTGGCGTGCTCGATGAAAAACACAGGGTCGTCGTCGCGGATGGCCGACTTTAATAACCCTTTCGCATCGGCGGGCGTGCCGGGCGCGACGACTTTGAGACCGGGAAAGTGAGCGAAAATCACGTCGAGCGTTTGCGAATGAGTTGCGCCCAACTGCCGCCCTCCGCCGCCGACGGTGCGAATGACCAGCGGGACGGTGAACTGGCCGTTGAACATGTAATGCAGCTTGGCCGCGTGATTAACGATCTGATCCATCGCCAGCAGCGCAAAGTTGATCGTCATCAGCTCGGCCACCGGGCGCAAGCCCGCCAACGCCGCGCCGGTCGCCGCGCCGATGATGACGCCTTCGGCGATGGGCGTATCGCGCACGCGCTTTTCGCCAAACTCGGCCAAGAAGCCGCGCGTGACGGCATACGAGCCGCCCCACATGCCGACTTCTTCGCCCATGATGAACACCCGCTCGTCGCGGTACATTTCTTCTCTCAGCGCCTGGCTGATCGCTTCTCGATAGGTGATGTGTGCCATCGTCGCTGCCTCCTAAACGTGCGCCGGCCAATTGACATAGACGTGCTCGCACAGCGCCGCATCGTCCGGCTCCGGGCTGGACTCGGCAAATTGCGCAATCTCGGCCAGCTCGCTTTCCACCGATTGGTGGATCTTGTCCAGCGCTGCGTCGTCGGCCAGGCCTTGTGCTTTGAGGTGCTCGCCGAAAAGATGAATCGGATCGCGCGCGCGCCGCTCTTGCTCGACTTCGGCCTTGGTGCGATACCGCTCCGGGTCGCCCATCGAGTGACCGGCGTAGCGATAGGTCTTGGCTTCCAGCAGGAACGGCCCCTCCTTGCGCGCATGATCCAGCGCCTTGCCAATCGCCTCGTAGACCTGCAAGACATCTTGGCCGCTGACCTGCGCGCTGGCGATGTCGTAAGCGCAGCCGCGCTCAAAAATGTTCGAGACGGCAGACGCGCGACCGACCGCCGTCCCCATCCCGTATTGGTTGTTTTCCACCAGGTAGACGACCGGCAGCTTCCACACCGCCGCCAGGTTGAGGGATTCGTGAAAGTAGCCGATGTTGGTCGAGCCTTCGCCGATGACGCACAGCACGGCCTGCTGCTCGTCCTTGTAGCGAATCGCCAGCCCGACGCCGGTCGCCAGCGGCAAGTGCCCGCCGACGATGGCGTGCCCGCCCCAGTAATGGCGCTCGCGGCTGGCCAGGTGCATCGAGCCGCCCTTGCCGCCGCTGACGCCGGTGGCTTTGCCGAATAGCTCGGCCATCACGCGCCTGGGGTCCAGCCCACGCCCAATCGCCCAGCCGTGGTCGCGATAGGCCGTCAGGAGGTGATCCTCTTGAGCCAGCGCCTTGCACGCGCCGACGGCCACAGCCTCCTCGCCGATGTACAGGTGGAGGAATCCGCCAATCTTGCCTTCGGAATAAAACTCGGCGGATTTTTCTTCAAAGCGCCGGATGAGCGCCATCTGCCGATATAACTCGAGCAGCTCATCGCGCGTTAATTCAGTTGCCACCTTGCCCTCCTTGTGTAGCCTACAAAGCAGATGCGCAAAAACCGCATATGATTATAACATGCAAATCACACACAATCCAATCGCTCTCACGTATGGTATAATCTTGGTCATCCGCTCCGGCTTTGACAGAAGCAGGTTCGAGACGGTTGATGAAAACAGCCAAGGTGATCGCACTGGACAGCTCGCTGCAACCGCTGAAAGATTGGTTCAACAGCAACAAAAACAGATTGAGGTTTCTTGCTCTGCTCTCGCCCACCTGACCGCCCTGCGTGCATGGCGCCCGTGCGGTGCAAAGGGCCATCCTCCGCGATTTTCCGGATGCGGATATTGGCGTGTGCATTGTCTGGATCAACATGCTGCCACTGGATGGCCTTGCCACAGCAAAACTATCGGCCCGAATCATCACCGACCCCCGCGCTTGTCACTTGCACGATCCTGAAAAGCTGGCCGGCAAGGCTATCGCCCAGAGTTTGGGCGGAAAAGACAAGGCGGCCTGGGACATTTACCTGTTCTACGAAGCTGGCAGTGCATGGAACGACAGTCCGCCTGCGCCGATCCGTTGGGCGCACCAACTGCAGGGAAGCGAATGGGCTGATAGTGCCCATTATCATTCCGGTGATGGCTTGGTCAGTGAACTGCGCCATATCATGCAGAATTTGACGAGCGTCCGATAAGACAGGCTTGAAAGGCGAGTCCCCATGCCCAAGACGACTGACCCGCAAGATAAAGAAACGTTACTCAACCGCCTGCCCTCCCTCCGAGGCGGCGGCGCTCTGCTGCGCCGCGTCGCCAAGAGCAAACCCACCGAAGACAAACCCGGCGCGGTCAAGACGATGCAAGAGCTGTTGGAAAAGATGGGCGACAAGGCCGAGCCGATCTTGTACGCGCTGTTGTGCGACGAGCAGAACCCTCTACGCAAGACGGTGGACGAAACGCTGCGCAACGGCACCAAGTCGGCTATTGCTGCGCTGGTGCCGCTGCTGATTGCCCAATTCGCTCTGGCGCCTGCCGTGGCCGTCGTGGTGGCAGGGT